>Ga0325411_1000942_pt1 | contig 31630 bp, 9 predicted proteins | sample PopdelMetagenome_13_FD_206181 | JGI IMG/M metagenome (GOLD analysis project Ga0325411, IMG submission 206181) | Populus deltoides microbial communities from Bellville, Georgia, United States - Xylem-PdIQD-R4 | ecosystem: Host-associated > Plants > Phyllosphere > Stem > Wood/Secondary xylem...
ATATTGATAGCATGCCTGCCATAATTATTATCAATCCACACAAATATACATGCATATATATATATATATATATATATATATATATATATATATAGGTATGAAAGCAGTAAGACTTTTTCAGTGAGAGAGAGTAACAAACCATTCTCCAAACCAAATCTTCAGGTCCTAGTGGTAGAGCTGGACTGGAATAAATAAAGTGCCTTGAATACTGAAAGAAATGGAAGTATAAGAAACAGTTGCGTCAGATACATTACAAAAATATAAAGATTAATAAAATAAAACTTAATACAAAGAGAACTAATAAGCAAAGAGATGTGTAACTAAACAAATGTAGAAAACAAAGAAAAGTTTTCGCTGAGGTATTAATGACTTGAATACAGGCAAAAAAGATTACAGAGGCCCAAAGAAAGAATAATCAGCATTTAGTTGCCTCCACTTGTATAAGGGAAAATAAATGCTTAAATATCATCTTTCCCTACTCCAATTTAATCTTTGAAAAGTGAGTACGAATAATTAAGGCCAAGTTTGTTTTATGAAAATCATTTTCCAAACTTTCTCATGTTTGTTACCATTAGAAAAGTTGATCAATGAAAAACACTTTTTGGTCAAAGAAAAATTTAACTTAATTTCTAAAAAAGTGTTTACCTTTTATTTTAGATAGAATACACTTTCCAAAAGTTGCAACTAAAAATAAAGTGAAATGACTAAATTATCATTAAAAGCAAAATTTGTTAAACTAATGTTCAGGAGCTTTTTCATTATTTCATCCTTTTTTTATTGTAATTATCAAGTAGACTCGAGGGCAATATGGTATTTTGATATATATAAAATATTATTTTAAAAAAATTGGTTGGCACATGTCATGCCCACGCCACCATATAGGACACACCCGTGCTTTTTGGACAACGCATGCAATGCCTCTCATCAACCAAATGCTGGCTTCCAGAGCAGCACTTGAAGCATCTCACCGAGTTCTTCCCAATGGGGCGGCACGTCAATTGAGCCTCAACTGCTTTTTTTATTCTCCCTCCTCTTCTCTCTCATCTCCTCGAAAAAATTATAAAATACTTGGATCATCAACCTTTTTATTGCTATATATTTTTTTTTGAATTTTTTTTATATTTATTTTTCAATTTCATCCTTTAGAAAGTCACTGAGCTTTTGGTGTCATCTCCGCTAGCTCAAGAAAGCACCACCAAAGTTGATTACTTACAACAAAACTCCAAGAGAAAGGCATATACCTAAAAGATTCTATCATAGGGTTTCCCCTATTATCATGCTAATTTGTTTTGACTTTGGTTTTATTTCATTTGGAAAGTGAGGGGAATTTTGACTTAAATTAATATGAAAAACCGAAGCCAATTCATGGGCATTCCTATTTAGAATAAAGGAGGACAAGAAAGCCTACTCCCGACAATGAAAGAAAAAACAGGAAGACCAAAAATGATAAATAGACTACTACCATGGTAAGAGCTCATTGGAATGTCATGCCTAGAAAGAAGTCAATGTTTAATTTGGGCTAAGAAAGGAGAATCCCAAATTAGCTCCTTTTTTAAAATTAAATTAAAGCATCACTTTCACGGTCATTTTACCATACCCTTCACTCCATAAGATAGAGGAAGGCAACCTTTTTGATTGACATGCACCATCCAGTTCAACCTCGGTCTCCTTTCTCTTATGCTATAGCCAAGTCTCCATCTTTCAATCTTTTCTTCTCATCGAAGGGTTAGTCTCGATATCCAAACATTTGTTTAATCCGTGAGCAAGGCACGCGTTATAGATGAAGGTAAATCTAGCTTTCTTCATTTTCGCCTCAGTAGTCTCCACGCGTTTTCTTAGCCAGGTTACAACTCAAGAGTTGGATCAAACATTCCCACCGAAAATATTAAACGCAATATGTAGGGCTTGTGCAAAATAAGAATCGAGAAACCTATGGCTACTCTTTGATCGGGTTAGAAAGACTTTCAATCACTTTACCTTGGTAATTCTCAAAGGAATTTGATTTAATTTAATTTTTATATCAACTTATATATTCATTCTTTTTATTGTTATTTGTTTTTCTCGTCTTTTTTTTAATTGAAATTTTTTTATTTATTAGATTTGATCCTCATTTTTTTTATTGTTATTTAGTTTATTTGGAATAATTTATAAAATTGAATTTTTTTTTCAACTTCATCCTCCAACCTTTTTTTATGTCAGGTTTGGCCCTCATTTTTTTTATTGCTATTGTTTTATTTGAAATAATTTATGAAATAGAATTTTTTTCAATTTCATCTTCCAACTTTTTCATCTGTCAAACTTGGTACCCATCATTTTAATAAACTTGAACAAAAAAATATTAATAACTTATTTTCTATGATACTACCACACATCATAAAATAATCCATTTTTCATGAATCCATTTTCCATAGAAACCACTTTCCAAAAAAACAACTTTTGGCATACAAACAGGGCCTAAATCATTTTCCAGGGTCCAAATGGCACCTAAGGGTTCAACGTGTCCAAAAATGCATGTTCACCCAACCATTTTAGCACATGCCACCAAAGCTACAATAGCACAGTGGGTAATAAAGGGTTGGTTGGGAAGGTATTTCGTAGGTTTGGTTATTTCAATTGGCAAAAGAACTATGAAAATCAAGATATCATTCACTTGTACAATCAAACAACAACAAAAATAAAAGAAATCTGAAATTATGTAAACTTTAATAGAGTCACAAACCTTGGCAAGGTTTCTTTGCATTCCCCGAATTTGAGCAAGGCTAATGCCTTTCAAGAATTTTAATAGCCAACCTGGTTGTACAGCATCACTGGAAGAAACAAATAAAGCTATCTGCATAGCAAGGGAAAGGGTTGGAGGCCTCGTCAATTACCCGATATATAGTTTTTGGGTGGGCCGTTTATTTTAAAGTTATAGTTTTTGGGTGAGCCGTTTATTTTAAAGTTAGCAACATAACACAAATCAGCTACAACTTCTCATTTTCCAAATCAGCTTTATATATGTTTGTAAAAATCTAATCCATCAAAATTGCAAACACTAAGACAAAAAAACAGCATCTTTTATTTTCTTCTCACAGTCGTTATCTGAAATAAATTAGATATATATAATAAAATTCACCAAAAGATTGTTTGTGTCCCCACAAAGAATGGGTTTTGCAAGATACATGAAAAAACCCTATCCTCGCAGAGATTTCCATGTAACATATGATTTTTGTAAGCTACCAGAATTAAGTGATTTGTCCTTCTTGATGCAGAATTAGAAAGAAATACAATTAAAATCACATACTTTTCTGAATAACAATCGTTCCCATATGCTAAATGAAGGACATTGCTACTTTTGCCTTAGTTGAAGGGATTTTTGAAGATTCTAGCATTCCTCCCTATCCAAACACATTAAATTACAACAAACATAGGATAACTCTACAATATCTTAGCATCATTACTTTTATTAAAAGAAAAGAAAAAAAAAACAACCCAAAATTACAACTAAGTTTAACATATCCACCATTTATTCAGAAAACATCCACGATTCACCACCAAAGCAAATAATGCATGCCATGTCCCAAGCAATTTGAACAACGTAAAAATAGATAGCTTTAAGGCTCCCGCTTTATGACATATAACACAAATATATCGAGTAGAGCCTTCAAATGGCTCATAAATGACAAGAAGTCATTTATATTAATTTTATTCACCACCACTGTCAAAATAAATCCCTTAACATCAGAGGGTACCTAGACTTTCAAAATATGATAAATTAAAAGAAAATGATAGGTGTTTGGGATATGGACAGATAGGGAAGAAAAAGAAAGAAAGAAAAAACCCTGAACCCTTAAAAAAGCAACAATATTAACTTTCCACAACATTGCCTTTCATCCACAAAGGCTGAATCTAGCTATATAGGGATCTGTTTGAACAACAATCCAAGTGATAACTCTCATAAACAAAAGAAACCAAACAAATAAAATGTCCAGCATGGGTTGTAAGTAACTGATAGGGCTTCTATTTTATAGTTGTAGAACATGATTGTATCCATAAATTTCCATCAACTTCAATGCCCAAATAGATATGTCTCAACTGAAATTTCCTATCAACTTAAATGCCCAAAATAGACATGTCTCAACTGACATAGCAGGTAAAAATATCTCCACATAATAACTACTGCAATAGATTCTCAAGAATTATACCAAATTACTGACAACGTACCTACACAATAAGTGGCCTTATCTGAGCTTATAGCTTACAAAAGATGCATAGAGTAGAAGGAAATAATAATAGGGGGTCCAAAAATGAAGCATACCTTTCTGTAATCAAGTATTCCTTCAAAAGGTAACTCTAATTCATCACTGACTACAACTGGTATGCACCCACTGACAATGGCATCAAATAATCTGGCAGATGACGGTGTATCGCCAGCTGGACTTAAGCAAAAAATGGACCTGTGACAAAGGAGAACTCAATAATTAATGAAAACTACACATAAAAGCTAGATTGATAAGGAGAGCCAAGGAACCAATGTATTTACTTGCGCATGCCAATTTGAGCTGCTGCTTTCCCTCCCTCTCCAGCTGTCCCCTCCTCTATAAACACACCCTCGGCACCACTTAGTTCTGCTACAAGTTTTGCACGTATCTTCCCACCCTAGACAAACAATGCAATTGACCAAGGAAACACGCCTTAAACATATAGACATGGGTAAACAAAAAAGACAATCAAGGGTAGCATATGAAAGATGACAATCAAATTCCAATCAATAAAAAACAGACAACCTTATTCCAGAAACCAAAGGATAACATGAACAGAATCAGTACATTATACATCATATAGTCAAGCAAGCTGGCAAACCCTACTTTACAGAATTCATTTATTTCCAGAGTTGAAAATCAAGATTGTGGGAGAGATAAAATCATACCAAGAGCACTGCACTCTGTTTTCAAAGTTTTGTTCAAAAATTCATCAATGTTTTTTCCCAGTAGGAACTTTTTAAAACTATATTAAAAGAAATTTTAAAAAAAAAATTAAGGAAGAGGAAAATGGGTTTTTGAGTTGAAAGATCTTCATGTATAGGAAAATCTTAAGTTCTATGATATTATTTATTTATATGAGGAAAACCAGGACTATTAAATGTCTGTATATAAGCTCTAAGTATTGTTAAGTCCACCTATTTGAAATTGGAGTGTGAAATAAGAAGACAAAAATTCGAGTACTTCAGAAAAGAAGCACCAAAAAAATTATTACCAGCCAACAGAAAAAAAATGAACCATACACAGAAAAACCTGCACCCCTGCTACTTACTATTTCTACCGAATATGGAAATTAAAAAAATATTGAACACCTCACATTAGAAAAACACTAATCTAGCAGCTAATAGATTCAATAAACATTGATACATTAATTTGGACCAGCAAAGACTCAAAATCAACCTTAAGGAACTCATCTGGCCTTAACCACCGTTTAAATTTAACTAGTTGAACAAAAAACTTACTGCATTTCTTTTAAGCCTCCCCCGAAAGTAAAGCAAGGTGCTTCTCTTTGATTCACTTTCTGATATGCATTTGGTGTCACACAAATTCACATTGGGGACATAAGGAAGAATTAGGTCTTTCTCCAGAAAAACTTGTCCTGGTTTGTACCTGCAGGTTACATGATCATTAGCAGTTATTATAACCAGTCAAATACTGAAATGCAGACAAGCTTTCTTAGTTAAGCCATATAGTCACCAGTTCCCTGTGGAGTCCATATCTGGTAACAACCAAATAGAATTTTTGACATATCTACGAACAGATTTGAAAGACCATGGATGATGAATAGGAAATATGTGATTCCTTCCTTCCGATCGTTTCCATGCAGGCTGATCCGTCACCCACTTCAGAGCTTCCTACATCCACAGATAGCAGAGTTATAATTTTGAATGCAGAGGTAATGCTAATTAGCTTCATTCTCAACAAAAAGGGATATCCAAACAAGAACAGGCACATTTCATGGAACTTCAAGCCATAAACATGATTTCAAAAGTCCAATTCAGTGTCTTGGCCTATAAATGAACTTAATATTCAACTCAAACATTATACCATACCAAATGACATTATAATGTCAACAAATTCCAAGTCAGGTGCCAATGACGGGAAAAACACAGCTCATAATACAGAAAGGTTTCATTATCAAATAGAGAATATTTCTAATTAAACTTGCATACTACAGATTAAGTAATACTCTTAATTTACCTTTCAATTCCTAAAGGAGACCTTTATAATATAAGTACATAATCTTCAGGGTTAGCTCAAAAAAAGGATTTTTTTTCCTCCAGAGATACATTTTAAAACCCTAGGTTCTCTAGCTCACCCCTTGCATGAAGAAAAGTAAGATGCAGTGAGTTCAAACTATAATGCTGCTCATTATCGTATCAATAATTCAATATTGCTCTACATGTATCTAGCATGCCAGCATCTGTTGGCAGAAACACAATACAACATAACTACTAAGCTCATAAACATATAAATACAGTCCAGTTTGAAATAAAAGGCATTCAGAAATTACAAGAAAACCAAACATTTTTCTCGTAATGAAAACTAGAGACACATGAATATCAAATGCACATGCATAATGAAAACAAGTAGTAGATATCATAAAACATTGCAACATCACTCACACCCTATAAAGCGCCTTGCATTGCTGTTTCTCCAATAAGAAAAAGCTTATAGTTGTGAAAAAAGGCACGTAGAACAGATCCGCATCCTCCTGCCTCTCAACTCTCACCACACTTTTCAACAACCTTTCCGATTCGGGCGCAATCAGATCCGCCCAAAGCCAGTAATCAACAGAATGCTGCACGCACGTTATAATCACAGATACTAAAATTAATTCCACAAAAAAATAGAAAATTACTCTGATGATGATGATAAAATGCAATGATACCTGTTCGATTAATCGATGGACGGGGCTGCCATTAGAGGTGAGATTATCAGTGTCTCTATAAGTATTTCTAAACAGCCAAAGCAAATCGTGGGTGAATTTTGACGGCATCTCGTAAACGTAAACCCTAATTGGCAAATCCAACGGGTAGTAGGGTTCTCTGTAAAATCGATCGCTATCTTTGGAAAACACTTGATCGTCGAATCTTGACACATCCTCTTCGCTAACTGTAGGAAACGGAGAGGAGGAGGAGGATCTCGGGTATTTGTGATCGAGGAAGTGCTCGAGGGAAGCGACGAAGGAGGTTTCGGGTTTGAGAGAGAGATTGGGGTTAGTGTTAGGGTATGGAGAGGCTGATGGGTGACGGGTAGAGAGAGAGAAGAGTAAGAAGAGAAAAGAAAAGGCGAAAAGACAGATTGTGAAGAGGAGGATTGGAGATCTGGATCTTGAAGATAATATATGGAGTTGTTTGTTCGCCATTTCTATTTTAGCTTTGTTGTTTTCATTCGTTTTAGAAGAATAATCTCTGCTCTTATGTAACTGATTCGTCAAGTGTCAGCTTTGCCGTTTCTCTCTTTCGTTCCTCACAAATCCTCGGCTCCAGGAAGGGAAGGTCTTTTCTTCTCTTGTACAGTGTTTTATTCTTGTTTCAAGAAAAAATAAAAAAAGATAGAGATAAGATTTAATACTGAAATATAAAAGAAAGTGATTATTTCTGTATTTTATTTATTTATAATGGTCAAAATATAATAAAATATAATAAATTTTATTTTATTCTAATTAATATACATTGTTGTAAAACTTATATATATAAAATAATATTTATATTTTTTTTATTTTATTTTAATTGAATGTTAAAATTAAAAATATTATAATAACACTAGTTATAATACCAAGATTAACTTAATAAATGGATCCTGGACTAGTCTGAAATTAAAAGAAAAAGATTTGACTTGACTTAACCTCATTAAAAACTCATGTTAACCTGAGATAAAACACAGGTTAAAAACTTATTGATTTTTTTTAGAAACAAAAATGATCAAAATAAGGTTTTATTGATTTTTTTAAAAAAAAAATTAGGTCTATCGGGTAAACCCTCTCAACCTGTGACCTGAACCTTATCTCAGATTGACTCTCGAGTCAGGTTTTAAAATTATGATAATAATTATTTTTATTCACACGTTTACTCGGGTCAACCAATGTTGACCCTTCCAACCCGTGACCTAGGCCTTGCCTCAACGGACCCTCGAGTCGAGTTTTAAAACTAAAATAATTACAACGTTAATCCCCGTATTGACTTGGGTTAACCTAGGTTGACACTCCTGATACGTGACTCGGGCCTTACCCTAGGTTGACCCTTAAATCAAATTTTAAAATTATAATAATAATCATTTTTATTTTATGTTAACTTGGGTCAACCCGGGTTTACCCTATTGAAACCTAACTCGGGGCTTACATTGACCCGAATCAACGGGCAACCCCTCTCGTAACCTAAGTCAACGGTCAACCCCACTTGTGACCCAGGCATTGCCCCAGGTCGACCCCTGAATCAGGTTTTTAAACTATGATAATAACTATTTTTATTCTTAAACTAACTTGGGTAAACCCAATTTGTGACCCAGGCTTTACCTCGGATCAATCCTCGAGTTGGATTTAAAAACTATAATAATAATTATTTTTATTTTTACTTATTTTAGTTGGACAATTTTAGAATTAAGGGTTTTTTACAATGATATTTTGGAAATAAAAAAATAAATATTGTCTCTATAAACATATCCTTTATATATATCATGTTTTGAAAATATAAAAATTCACTCCAAAATTGTTCCATAAACATATTTATTTTTATATATTTGTCTCTTTAACCAAACACACTTTTTTGTATTCACTGTCTCTGTCTTTTCTATCACATGACAATAACTAAACGTTACCTAAGTCTCGCACAATCTTCCAAAACAGTAGTGTTTACGTTACTCAAAAGTCTACTTGAATTTCATAATTGGCCACCATGCCTATAATAACTCCTTTTTTTTTTTCCTTCAACCATTAACATTAACAAAAACTCTAACAACATGTTTAAACCCTCTAATTGAATTCAATTCAAAGGTTTTAATGAAATCTCATATTTGAAATCTTTTTTAGTGGTTTAGTTATATATATTCATTAGAACAAATAACTTGCATCTGGAAAGTAACAAGTCATGGATTTGAAATATAGGAATAAATGAGTTATTGTGACTTGGTTGCAAGTTTTAATTTATTTTAATGAATTTTATAGAAGTATTAGGTAAAATAACAAATTTTGTTCAATAAAACTAGATTAAGATTAACAAAATTTGTTCAAAAAACAAAATAAAAGGTATCAATTGATTATGCATGATATGACAAGTTAATTTGGGAAAACTCTTTAATAAGTGAAAATTTACTAGAAGATGAATGATGTATAGAATGAAGCTCAAAACACTTTAATTGAAGTTAATTTAGGCACCGGATACAAGCATCTACCAATTTTAATAAGTGCAAATTTACTAGAAGGATCTAGCATCACAACCAAACACTTATAAAGATTGTTTTGTCTGGAATTATGATGAAATACCTGGTATATATAGAAGTTTAGTTGAGCATCTACTAATAATCAAGCCTATGTTTAAGCCATACAAATAACCTCCATGAAAAATAGTTTTAGATGTTAATGATCATGTGAAAGAAAGAAATCAATGATAAGAATACTATTTTCAAACTTTCTAGTTTATTACATTCTTAACATACTATTATTCGTGTTTTACAAAAACAATTCTCTAATAGTTATCTTTAGATAACTTTGTGATTATTTTCTTTTGATAAAATCTATCTGAATTTTCTAAATAATTTATCCAAACAAACTAGATAATTATAGAAATAATTTTGTTATATCTTATAAGATAAACTTGATTGATTTTTATCTAATTTCGGTAAACCAACAATCTAAACAAATTCGTCTTTAACAATGCAAATAGATCTTCATTATCACTACCTAATCGACCAATGATGGTCCCTCTGTCTCATCCAGTTAAACAACAATAGTACCACAAGAGAAAAAATAAATAGCAGACCATAAGGAAGAAGGAGAGAGAATAGGATAGGGATGAGAAGTAATCAAAGCATCTCATAGCTTGATATCCCTTCTAAAGTGGCGATGAGCATCATTCCTAGTCTAGAAGAAAAGACAAGGAGGAAACACTCTTGATCCATTGAAAAAGAACCCTCAATAATGGCGACACGTGGTCATATATACTAATAAGAGTAGCATCGCGTAGACTATACACTCCAACACTACCAAATTATCACCACTATCCTTTACTATTCTAGAACTTCAGTCGATTTCCTCAACTATGAAAGTTCGATTTCAAACCCCTAATGTATTTGATTGCTTATTTTAAAACACTAAGTCTAGAATGGTATTATGATGACATATTTAGATTTGAATAATTTTTAACGTGTTGTTGATTAATGCATATTATTGTGATTATTATAAAATATTTGAAGTGTTATGTGAGTTCATTCTTGTTGTGTGAGAACCTCAGGGGTATGATACCACATAGGAATTTATTTTCATTATAGGATAAGGTTAGAATTAATATCTTGTGATAAGGTTGGGAGAATCAGGTTACACTAGGTTTATCTGAGGTATAATGGTTTGGTCTCGGTGTGAAATATGATATGGTTTTTGAATTGTGAAATTTATGTGTTCATGTTGTTTTTGAATTGTTAATTTGTGTGTGGATGTTTGATTTTTTTTTGTTTAATTTTTCAGTATGATGTGTTTTGCATATGGATATGCATTGCGAATAAAATAAAAAAAAATACAAAAAAAAATTGCATGATAGATTGATGAATTGCGGCTTTGTTTTCAAAATAATTGGTTTATTAAATATGAACATGGATCGATGAGGTAGAAAGTGTCTTTGGCGATACCCTCTCGATTCATTTTTTCATCGCACAATAAACTGTTATCCTACTGTTCATGTTACTCTTGAAGTGACAACATATGATAAAAGAAAAAACTATCATGTTCTTTTTGTCATCTTTGTTTGTAAATATGTTTTTTCATATTATTTATGTTTTATGACATATTAACCTCTGTTGTTATGATTGAACTTGGGTTAGGTGAATGTGATCTCACATGAACCCAATCAGTATGAGTGACCCCTAAGAGCCTGTTTTGAACATATTCAAAAGAGAGGAATCAAAGTTCATTTTTCACTATCCATATAGGTTTAGCACCCATTTTAAATCCTACACCAATAAAAACTTTTGTTTAGGATTAAAATAAAAAAATTTCATAAATCGATAAAATCTCCTTTTTAGGGATTAATGTCAAGATTTTTGTTAAGATTTTTAAATTGACAAAAACTCCTATTTTTAGGGATTAATGTCAAAATTTCTACCAAAATTTCTAAACCAATGAAATGTTTTTTTTATAGGAATTAACATCGGGATTTTCCTAAAGTGGTAAAATCTTCTATTTTTAAAGATTAATGTATAACACTTTCATTCTAGCCAAAAATTAATGAAATCTCTTTTTGAGGGATTAACATCAAATTTCTTAAGGAGTTTTTAACATCCTTTTTTAAAAATATATATATTAAAAAACCAATAAAAATAGGCTCATAAATAAATTTACACAATTAATAGTAGGCATAGAATAATTTAGAAGAGAACCCATAACAAAGGTAATTTTTTCCTTAAAAAGATGTTGTACAAGGGACATTGATCTTCTCGTGAATCAATACCTGAATCTTTGAATTATTTTTATTTTCCTCTTTAATTTTCGATAGTCCCGTATACATCACAATGTGACATTGGTGTCAATAAATTCATCTTGGAGTGAGAAACTCTATAAAGGTGGTTTTTTCCATTTTAACCATGTAAGAAAAAACAGATTGGGGCTTGTTAAGCTTTTTTTTTTATTTAGTTTATTTTTTTAGATTGATTAAAGGGTGTTTTGGAATTTAAAATGGGTTTATTGTAGCTCTTAGGTTGTTTTTAGGTTTTTTTTTTGTAACAAACCAAGTTGAAATTTAGGTTTTGGGATTCCAAAACTCATACTCTAATTTTTCAGTCACTTGAGGTGGCTGAAAAATATTCCATAAATGAATTATTGCTTACTTGGACAAAGTGTTGTGCATTTTATTAAAAAAAAAAACCTTGAGTGTTCGTTCATTTTTCTATATAAATAAAAAACCATGTGATCTTGGCTTTGCAGACCTTAGAGCACTTGAGTTTTTCCTATTAGACCAAGCACATGGGCTTAATTTTTTTTAAAATTTAATTTTAATTCATTTAGTTTTTTAAAAATATTTTTTAATTAATAACCTATCTCTTGTTTTTTAGATTGTGTAGTTTAAATATTTTTTAAAATATGAAATAATCTTTTGAATGATTTCTTTAATTTCATAACAAGTCAAAGAAATTATTGTAATTTATCTTTAATTTTTTTATTAAATTTTAGATAAGTTAATTATATTTAAATGATATATTTATAATAATAAAAATCATATGTACTTAACAACTAGAATAAACCTCTAAGATAAATAGCAAAAGATGAATAGAACAATAAAGACAGTTGAAGTAAATTTTTGTAGGTGTATTTATCTTTTGCTTCCTTCGAGGAAGATTAGTTTCTCATTTTAATTTTTAATTAGTATTTACAACTATTTTTACAATTTATTAGTTAGTATATTTTTCAATTTATTATATTAAGTGCAAACATCATTTTATTAGTACTGTATTTAATGATATAAAAAAAACACATCCACAATGTTTTCTTTTCTTGTATTAGAAGTGAAGTTGAACTCAAGTAGTATGGGCACACTAACAACTAGTATCATTGAGAGTAGATGTTCAACTTCTTTTTTTATCTACTAACTTTATTTTTCTCATATAAAATAATTTAGCGCAACAAGGTTTGTCTTGAAATTCATTCCAATAGATAAACCCTCAATCTTGTTGTATAATATTTGGTAAACCCTCTCTCTTTTCGTTCTTCTTCTCCCATCAATTTCCCTTTCTGTTTAGGTTATCATCAACCAAATAACATTCAAAATTATTTATTAGAGTTAATGGGTTATGTTTTGAACATTGACAACCAAATAACATTCAAAATTATTGATTAGAGTTAATGGGTTGTGTTTTGGACATTGACAACCCATAATTGATTGATAAATATTGATTTTGTTTGACCTTCTATTTTGTTTATTATATTATGTCTTTTATGTAATGCTATGTGTTGGGTTCCTGAAATTCATACACGCAGCAGAAATGATAAATTTAAAATAATTTGGCAGTTCCTAAGATCCCATTAGACAAATCTAAAATTGTTTAAGGATTTCTTACCTGAAGATCTGATCTTCTCCGGCTTTGAATAATTCTTTAAATGCTGAATTGTTGCAAGTCACAAGTCGTCCAATTATTTGACCTCTAACTGTAATTCACACGAACTATAGTTACAAATCTCCTAAATCTCTATTTATGAGAGAAAAATTGTTATGCCTAGAGTGCTAGCTCTTTATTTTGCAACATATATAGTTTCTTTGTCTAACAGACAACGTTTTGAAAAATAAGAGGCATGACTTTATATTTATAGGGAATCCTAAAAATCCTATAAATGGTAAAATATATATTTGCCCCTTAAATAATATTTATATATTATTTAAGGATAATTTTAAAAATCTAATTAATCAAGTCTCTACTTGATTATTCTAGTACTGGAATTATAATCCGTGAATTAAATACATTCTAGTGCTTAATTTCTAAAATTATTTTCAATCAAGTCAAACTTAATTAATTATTCTAGTTTAATTTATGACTAATGATTCTTAATGTGTGCAGCTCATTAGTTTATTAATATGTTGGCCCATATAAAAATTATAATTCTAAATAAATAGAATTAAATAAATCAAACAATTTAATTTATTATCAATTCAATAATTGATTAATTTCTATTTGAAGATTAAATGCACCGTTTAGCAACGTATCATAATCCCCCGAATATTAGAAAAGTCATAACTGGTTTGACTTAACCTTTAAAGGACCAGTTTCTCAGTGTAATTATTATCTTTTCATTAATAATGTTCTGATTTAGACATTTTAGCATGGAGTGTGTTTGTCATGTCAAATAATATTTGTGCACAATATTATAGTAATTGATCCTTTAAATAAGATTTGAAACTCTTTTCAAATCTCATTCCATCTTACGCAAGGATTTAACAATCAATATTATTTGAGAACATGTAGGGTATTTTTCTTAATTCACTTGGGGTGGCATATCCTCTCTTAATCATTCAAATACGTTCATATAATTTATGTTATATTTAATGTTCATCCATTTGCTACCTTTACCAAGATAATGTGTAACATGATTAAAACATTACACTCCCTATATAAGATAACTTAATGATCTCAAGTTTAATAATTACTTACACAACCATCACATAAGTCTTTTCATAGATATAGATGATCTCTCCATATGGAATTCACATGCGGGTAAGTTCAGTATACATGTCTTATGACAAACAACTATATATTAGTTCTAGGTATCCCTTATACATCAATTTATAAAAACAACTGCTTCCTTTCATTAAAAAAAAAGAACATAATATGTATCAGCTACTACGATTCTAATGAATGCCCAATATTTAAGATAGTATCGACCAAGAATATTTTATGAACAATGTTTTGATGTAATAAGAATCTCTAATTATAACAACTTTATAATTATCTTTGCAAAGCATTTTTGTCTCATGGATTTTATCTTTACTCTAGATTCATAAATCATATATCAGATTCATTAATCTAATATTATTTTAATATTAAAGATAAATTAAGTCTTTCTTAATAATAAAATTGTATTTACATGAATATAATAATGTCATGTGTAACCAACCGATTGGCTACATAGCATATTAAATTAACACCATGTTAATAAATATGTTATGCTAGGAGATTAAAAGGCCAATTTATTTGACAATAAATTGATGTGTTGTTGTTAGTAAAATCACTTAAATTTAAATTACTATAAAGAACATAACTTAAACTAAATAATTTCATATTTTCTCTAAGAAAATAAATGAATTCTTTCTTTGAAAAAAAAAACACAAATACCAAAAAAACATAAGTAAATAATAAATAATAATAGAAAATTACATAGTTTTTTAGTAAATAAAAATCAAATGATTTAATAAAGATCTACCATATGAGATTTAATATATTTAAAATAAAATAATTAAGATTGATTAATTTTAAAATATTTATGGTTATTAATTATTTAATTAAATAATAGTTAATTAAAAAAAGATATGGCATTTCCTTAATGTATACAAATGTTAATCCTTTTTCTTAAAAAAGAAAAAAAGTAATTTTTCGTACTCCAGAGATATTAATATTGATTGCAATATGCATAAAATTATAGCACTTAATAATCAACTTGAAACTTATATTTTTGCTTTATGTTAGATTTTGTAATCTTAAAGCTGAAGTAGTGGATAATTAATAGAAACTTTAAAATATGTGTGGCTTTTTCCTTATAACAGTTGTATTGTGGACACACACTCAATGCAATGTGGACTCGTTAACCACTGAGTGTTTTTTATTTTCATTTATTTTTTTATTTTGATACAGTCTTTTTAGGATAAAATTCAAGGTCAATTTAAGTTAAATTGTTAAAGAATGATAAAATTAAAAGATAGAGGACCGAAGTGAAAAAGAAAAATAAAATGGATGGCACTTTTAAAGTGTGCACACAAAAGTTCACTTTAGTCCTTCTTCTTTCCCAATAATACTTTTGCAGTTTCTCAAGATTTTTAAAAATCAATTTTGATACAAAATCTTTTTTTTCAATCCCTGGTTAGATATATGAGAGAGAATGGTTGGGTAAATTATGGTAATAGAGAAAGAAAGTTTTGGTTGACACTAATTCTGGCTACAAAAACCAAAATAGTGTTCACAAGTTCCATTTGACGAGAGGAGTTTATCCTAGGTGTTATTTCACCTTAAAATCATGTTTTTCGAGCAAAATATGTGGATTATTATCATGTTTATGTTTAACGTATTTTCCATAGTTATCAAGCCCAACTCGGGACAAGTACTAGGAAAAGGGTTAAAAGGGTCAACACAGGTTGATGCGGGATGACTAAAAACAAATTCTTTATTTAAAAAAAAAAAATCAAAACTGCATCATTTTTAGTTTTTTTTAATAAAAAGTCAACAAGTTTTGTACTAGATCAGGTCGGGTTTTTCTTGATACAACCACGTTGCAAGTCAACTTGGGCTTTTAAGTGGGTCACACACTGAGTGAATTTCTCCTTTTGAGTGGTCTAGGGTATAGTTAAATGAAAAACAAAATTGAAAATAAAACGTTGCTAATTTTGGTGGGGGTGCATGACCTGGATCATGGATGTGCCAGGTTTGGTTAAGGTTAATTTAATTTTTTTCCCACTCCTTATTTTAATTCTTTTTACTTCTAATTTGATCATTTGACATTAAGTTAGTTGAGAATTGAGTCATCACAATTTATTTTGGTTTATCGCGATCTTAAGCAGACGTTTCGATATTTAGTTGGTTCTTAATTTTTCGAGTATCTATATTTCTTATTAAACTAGATTGAGTTCATGACTCGATTCACGAGTTTGGCTGGTTAAAAAAATTAGACATCATAATTTGTTTTGATTACACAAATAATTTTTTATTTATTTAATTAGATATATCTATAAACTTTTAAATTTACTATCAGGATTTTTTAGGTCAAAAAAATATGTATGAATTACTATAATATTTATTTATTTATTTTGTTTAAAAAATCTATTTACCTCCAACCAAACACGAGTTAATTAATTTGTCTTTACTTGATAGTTGGTTAGGTCGAGACAAAAAGACAATTCGACATGTCCTCCACGCATGTACTTGAAAAATTAGCGCTGGATTTTACTAAGCGGCACAACATAAGTGGAAGAGGGTGGTGTGAACAATAAAAATCAGTTGTTGACAATGAGAAAATCCTGGAACATTTTAGCATTACGAAACCACCTTGTACGAAGCAATTTATAAATCATAAGGAAAAAATATAATGGTTACTCAGTATTTGTTTGTTGAAAAGTAGCGGTTTTTATGAAAAATAAATTTCTAAAAAATAAATTATTTGATGATATTTGATAATAATTAAAAATATTTTTTGATATTTAACTATATCATGTTAAATGAGCTAAAAAATAAAATTTTAATTTTTTTTTCAAGTTTATTAAAAATATTAAGATCAAATCTGATAGATAAAAAGATAAAATATGATGAAATTGAAAAAAAATCAATTTAAAAAATTATTGTAAATAAAATAAATAGCAATAAAAAGAATGAGGACCAAATCTAATAGATAAAAATTTCAATTAAAAAAATAAGAGAAAAAAAAATAACAATCAAAAGAATGAGGATCAAAATTAATATAAAAATTAAATTTTAAGAGATGAAATTAAAAAAAAAGAATTAAAACAAAATGTATAGCAATAAAAGATTGAGATCAAATTTGATATAATTAACAAATAACAAGATTTTGCAGAATTTTTCTTAACTTTTAGAAAATGTTTTCTACTTGTAATAAAAGAAAAAAAAATTCCTGAAAAACAAGTGAAAACACTTTTTTAAAAAACAAATCAAATTTTTTTTAATGAAAAGTATTTTTAATTGACAATTATTTTAAAAATAAATAAATACAATAAAGTTTAGAAAAAAGAATTTAAATTATTTTTCATGAAACAGAAGATCAATAATAAAAAGAAAGAGAGAATATTGTAAGAACAATCTTTTAATTATATATGTATATTTTCGAAACTTTATAATCATGTTTTATGTATTTATTAATACAAAAGGTCATAAATGATTCTGCACCAAATGAACTTTTCCCTCTGTAGTTGATGCAATTGTCTTTCCTCTTGCACTTCTGGTAATGTAAAAACACCACGAAATCCACTGGACTCTTGCAATTATGCCCCTGAAAACGAATGTTTGAGCTTTTAAAATCGCAGGCGTTGAATCCGCTAGTCGCCCTTGACTTCCCATTCACAATCTTTGGTAATGCCAGAATACCCCCACCAAATCCATCGGACTATTGCGTAGAAGTCATATCTCTGCTGTTATTGGAAAGTCTATTTCCACGCTCGCCTATAGACAAGAATATTTCAAATCCATGCTATCGGAATAGCTAAGCCCATGAGGAGAGACTAAAAGCCACGTCAGCAGGAGGAGACGGTCAAGGATAATCGCTCCGTTGTTTCCGCGTTCAGACTTGAAATATCTATGATATAACTACAACAAAAATCTAGGGATGATATGGAAATTTAGATTCTAGACATTATTACTATGTAATGATGTCGCAAAATCCCTAAAGCTTGAAATAAAGTTTTATGTTTGAATAATTAGTTAATTACTTCATTCTTGCTCTTATGAGATGAGGTTGGATTGTTGAATATCATACCCATAATAAAAAAAAATTATTTAAAAATCTATAGGATTTTATTAGATAGATTTAAAATTATTTAGGGATTTATTACCAGAAAATATGATCTTCTTCAACTTTTAATAATTCTTTAAAGACATGGTTGTCTCAAACAACAAGTTGTCCAATTGTTCGACCTTCAATGATAATTCATATGAATCATCAATGAGAAATCTCTTAAATTCATGTTTAGAAGACATAAATTGTTATGCTTAAAGTGTTAACTCTTTATTCTATGACTTATATGGTTTTTTCTGTCTAACAGACAACTTCATAAAAATAAGAGGTATAACTTAATATTTATAGAAAAATCTGAAAAACCATTTAAATTGGCAAAGTATCAATTTGCCCATTGAATAATATTCATATATTAATTTAGCATAATTTTAGAAATTAACTCAATCAAGTACTAACTTAATTTTTTTAGGTCTAGAAATATAATCACTGTATAAATTAAAATCATTGCAAAGAAATTCTCATGTCTTATGACAAACACCCACATATTAATTATAAGTATGTCTTACGCCTCAGCTTATGAGAACAACTGTTTCCTTTTATAAAGAAAAGAACATAATATGTACTAGTCTCTACGACTTTAATGAATGCCCAATATTTAAGAGTGCATCAACCAGAAATATTTTAGGAACAATGCTTTGATGAAATAGAAATCTCATAATTATAACAAATTTATAATTTTATTTGCAAAACATTTTTGTCCAATGGACTTTATCTTTACTTTGAATTAATTAATATAATATTATATGAATATTAAAGATAAATCAACCGTTTAATAATAATAAATATATATTTATATAAATATAATAATGTCACATATAATCAACAGATTGACTACAAGGTATATTAAACTAACAGATCCACCCTACACAATGAAAATAAGTGTAGCTCAATTGTAGGATGCTAAGTACATGAAAAATAAATCATTTTGGTAAATGTTGGGACTCTTAGATACTTGAGTCAATATGAAAGAGAGTTATTCTATTTAAGAGAGATATTATTTAAAATATGATAAATTCTTTAGAAAATATGGGTGGCATGTGCTCAAATGCGCTTAGGCCTGGGAGCACCTGCTAGACCAACAAATGTTAGGCCTAGGCTTTAGCTTGGCAATGTGCTAGGCATAAGCATCATGATGAGGGACCTTCCGAGCTAAATGTGAAAAAATTTGATAAATCTTGATGTATCATTATAACAACGTATCTTAAGGATATCTATTTTGCTTTATTAAGAAAGTATGAAAATTCATTTCAAAACCGATATATTTTTCTATGTTTATTTCAATGCATGAAAGTTTATTTTTCCTTCCTATTCTTTTTTGTCTTTTGAATCTATGAAAAAAAATTGTTTGTGTAGTTGTTTTGCTTGGGTTGTTGTGTGTTTTTAGATTTTGTACTTATTGTTATTGCGATAGTTTATATTTTTAAATTGTTTTTACATGGAAAAATATGAAATTTATGGTTTTTATATGTTATTTGATATATTAATATTAAAAATAATTTTTTTAAAATATATTTTCAATTAAAAAATACTATAATTTATAAAAGACACTAAATAACATAATTAAAAAAAACGTATACTTGAAGCGTCATTAGATGGTGGAGAGGAGCAACTTTCCAAAAACTGAAAACGAGATGAGAGACAACAGCAAGGTAAGACCTGGCATCGGGCGTGCAATTTCAACACGGAGAGGTCATACGACAGCTGAGCAGCCACGCTGTCATTTCATTTGATGGATAGGTGCCGGCGGGCAATTCCTTCCCTGTTGTTCAAACTCACGTGTTCACACAGGAGGAGTGATTGACAATTGTTGCAATTCATTTAACGATAAGTTTTTACTTTGACATGTTCAAGTTCGATGTGATATGATGACGTGTATGCTGTGATTAGAGATCAACGACGTCAATCTCGTTATCCGACGGACCAAATGAAACGCGTATTTTACTATGAATGTGTTTCTTCGCATTGCTAGTCTTGTTTATTTGTTTTTTTTTAAGGGAGATTTGGACAGTCTAAACTCTCTGGCCTTCCATTAAATTAAAATAAAATAAAATAATGGACTCGTTTATATCCTATTAGTCACGAAGATACAACTTGGTGATATTAACTAAAACATTATTTTCTAAGTCTTAATTTAAAAAATAAAGAATAGTCAAATCTTAATTTAAAAAGATCAGATAATTAAAGGAGAAAAAAATTAAGAAAATCATGAAATAAAAATTTATTATGCTTTCCAGAGAAACAAGTTACCAAAAAAAAAATAGAATTTTTAAGTTATTGTATTGACTCAGTCAATTTGGTGAATTGAAAATAACACGAGCGGCGGGTAAAAATGTGTTTTAATTTTAATTTTATTTTTTAAAATAATATTTTTTTATTTAATATTGAGAGGACGACATATTGAATCGATCTGGGCTTTATAACTTAGCATATCAAACTAACAATCTTAATTATAAACTTCATTGAGTTTAATAACTTTGTTATTTTAATAAATTGTTACATAATGATATGAAAACAACAATTGAGCATCAACAAAATATCGAGATGTTTTTTTAAGAATATAATAATTTCATAAAAAAAAGCAAAACAAATTATAAAAACTAATTTAAAATTAAAGAAATATTGAATGATAAAATAAAATAAAAATTCAATTAAAAATTAAAATTAAAATTAAAAAAAAGCTTCTTCATTATTCATATGAACAAGTTGAGATTCCCTCAGTTTTTTTTAGTAGAGAAGCTAATATTGTTGTTAAAAATGAAATAAAGAAGAATTCACAACTTTATTTCTCTCTCTCTTCTTTTTAAACGGATTCATGTTACAAACGGAATATAATTTAATAAATTATGCATATGATATTCAATCTTTCTCTTTAGAATTTAAATAAATTAGAGATCAACCTATTTAATTTATAATTTCAAAAAAAAGAAATTTAATATTAAAACTAACTTTCCCAAAATACTTATTTAGCTTTTTTTTTTGAAAAATAAAATGAAAGTAATGAGAAAAATATATATAAAAAAATTAATTAAATTTTATATATTTCAAACATGTAAACTTAACTTATTTATCAATTGAATTCAAATTAAATACTATAATTGAATTTAATTACAGTAAATAATTAATTTCAAATAACCTATAAATAAAAATTGTAACTATCGATACGATAATTAAGCTCATAAATCATACGATCTTTCCTTTAATATCGAGTTATACTCTATTTTTTGGTGCATATATGAGATTACATTCTAAGATTAAAAGTGTATTTGAGATTATTCTAAATGTTGTTTTTTATAGTGTTTTTTATTTGAAAATATATTTAAATAATTTTTTAAAAAAATTTATTTTTGATATCAGGAAATTAAGATGTTAAAAAATATAAAAAAATAACTTAAAGCTAAATAAACAAAAAAGTTAAAAAAATGGTTTGATCACAATTTAACATACTATCCAAATCTTCTAAATTCTAGGATGTGTTTGGGAGTGATCGAATCGTGCTTCTAAAAAATTTTAATTTTTTTTAAATAAATATTTTTGAATGTTTTTGAATTATTTCAGATATAAAATATAAATTTAATTTTTTTAAAATATTATTTTAATATATTAAAAAGAAACATTTTTAAAAAACTACCACACTTAATAAAATACCATTTTAATGTTTCACACGCATCGCACTCGTTTATCTAATCCACCTACTTGTTCCTCAAATCAACGCCCTTTTCTCTCCCTTTTGTCTTAAAATTAAAAATAAAAAAGATCTTACGTCCCTATTTTGTCCTAACAAATTCCTCTCTCCTTCCAAACCCCAACAGACATATAGCTTCAAAAAGATGGAGTGGCTGCAGGACTTCCCAAACATCAGCCGGCGATCCACAAAACCCACTCTCCTCCTTACAAGCTCCTCTTCTCTTTTTTTGGTTCTCTGCCCTCAGTGCCAAGAACCTTCTTCCTTTCTTTTAATACATAACTAGATTCATAAAAAAAGGCAGAAAAACCACCCCTACTACGTCACACAGTCACAGCTGTGTAATAAGGGGAAAAAAAAACATATGTAGTCTCAGTCATGCCCTATTTGTGCTTGTAGTTTTGTTCACGACTCAGTCTTTCTATCAACACCCACACCTCTGTATACGAATTTTTCTTTCTTGCTTTTTGTACGTGAGAAAGAGAAATACACAGTATGAACGGTTACAGGTGGTGGCTTTGAAGCATTCCTTTTTTGGTTTTAAAGATTGGTTCAAATTATTATTACTTGCCGTTTAGCATTTCCGAAGCTTTCAAAGAATCTGACAAAGGGATCTGTCCATCTATTATTCCTCTCCTCAATTTATATACACACGCATAGATACAAAGAGAAGGCAAAACCTTTATTTAGTAAGACAAGTACTGGTCCTAACTACTAGGTGATCTGCAGCGTTTTTCTTGGTTTTAAGATTTTCTGATGGCGTGATTAGTTGCTGCTGCTCGAAAGGTAAAAATGTTATACGGTGAAAAGGATCCTGGGGTTGTGTTGTTTTGCTACTACACTTCTGGGTTCGGTTTGCTTGATTTTGTTTTTCGTTTTGGCTTAAATTGAGTAGGTTGTGAACATGCTTGTGCTAATTATGAGGCTTTTATTGGATCTTAGGTGTTTAGCCTTAAATTTTGGATTTTAGTAAACGTTAAGCCTTTATGCTTTATTTTATTGGTAATCAAACGAGGTCTTAATTAGATTTTTTGGATGATATGTAATTATCCCGGCACCTTTGTCTTTTTATGTCAAGTGCTTTTGACTTGATTTGAATCCTTTTGAAATTGAAAGGTTCTCTTTTCTTTGGTCTGTTGTTTAAATGTTGCGAGCAAGGTGAATTCAAGATTATGAGTTCTAGAATTTAATGATCTGTTGTGCCGTGCATTGTTTCTTGGCACCTAAGCAGATATCTGAATTATATATTGGAATTTTGATTATGATTGCGACATGTTAGAATCTGGTTGATATTATGAAAAATGTGCTGATGGTGCACAGTACTATAATTGCAGGATTTGAAGAGACGTGTCCCTTACAGTGTTAAGATATGGCCTCAAGATCATTCAAAGGCACTCGATCAAATCTATCAATCAGCTCGGATGCTGCCGAATCTCACAAACCTCCTCTGCCTCAGACCGTGACATTTGGCCGGAGGACTTCCTCTGGTCGCTATATCAGCTACTCAAGGGATGATCTTGATAGTGAACTTGGGAGTGGTGATTTCATGAACTATACAGTGCACTTACCACCGACCCCTGACAACCAACCCATGGATCCATCTATCTCACAAAAGGTTGAAGAGCAATATGTCTCAAATTCACTCTTTACAGGAGGTTTTAATAGTGTCACTCGTGCTCATCTCATGGACAAGGTGATTGAATCTGAAGCCAGCCATCCCCAAATGGCCGGTGCTAAGGGATCCTCTTGTACGATTCCAGGGTGTGATGCCAAGGTGATGAGTGATGAGCGTGGTGTTGATATTCTCCCTTGTGAGTGTGATTTCAAAATATGCCGGGATTGCTTTATTGATGCAGTGAAAATTGGAGGTGGAATTTGCCCTGGTTGCAAGGAGCCTTATAAAAACACCGAATTGGATGAAGTGGCTGTGGACAGTGGAAGGCCTCTTCCACTTCCTCCACCAGGCACAGTGTCCAAAATGGAGAGGAGGTTGTCATTGATGAAGTCAACCAAATCAGCGCTGATGAGAAGCCAGACTGGGGACTTTGATCACAATAGGTGGCTCTTTGAAACAAGGGGAACTTATGGGTATGGCAATGCTATCTGGCCAAGTGATGGGGGTTTCGGCAATGGGAATGATGAGGAAGTTGGTGGGCCCAAAGAATTGATGAACAAGCCATGGAGGCCGCTTACTCGAAAATTAAAGATTCCAGCTGCTATTATCAGTCCATATCGGTACAATCTTCATGTCTAGCATGGTTCTCTTTTCTCTTACTATTCATAGTACAATGATATTCTTTTCCAAATGTTTAAATTGCTATATCTTCACCTATTTCATTAATTTGGTGCATTAGTATTAGTAGATGGGAAGATAATCACGCTCTGATAAACAAACTTGCACATGCACTGGCAATTGTTGTATCTTACCTTGGTTTTTTGTTATTTCTTTGTTGTATCATCTATCACTTTGTCATTGGCTTGAGGATACTGAGCCATGAGAAACATGCAACTTTGTCTCTCTGCCGCCAACAATTTCCCATAGAAATGCAAAACTTGATACTCATTTGGTCCATGACTCCACAGTCTGTGTTATATTATCCACATGTTTATTCATTCAATGATGGTTGGATAAAATCCCAGGCTCATCAATGTCCTTCCATGGTTGGGGGTTTAAAGGTGTTGCTACATCATAGAAATCTCCAACAATTCATATATGCACTCTTTATTCGCCTTCTTAGTCGATCTGCCTTGTTAGTTCTTTCCTTTCTAATCTGATATCTATGTCTGCCAAGCTAATAGCTCACAACTGTCCCTGTAAATATCAAGCATCAAATTTGAGCTCTAGAACTTATTCCAAAGATTTTGTAGAATAGCTGTATCTTTTGAGTGAATTTCCAGGGTCACTAAAAAAAATTCTAAACTGATTGCATTTGTCACCTTGTATTAGAGAATTAATTCTGAAACCGTCTTCATTATTTGTGTTGTTTCGTCAATGATTCTTCTGCAATTCTTATGAGGTGCCAGCCACTAACAAATACAGACAAGAAAATTATAAATATTTTAGGACTTGAATCCTAAATGTAATTGTTGAAATCATGCTAACTTGTTACTATGGAATTTGATGTGCTAATTGAAAAATAGATTTAGGCTCAATGTTGGCAAAGCCAAGATGCTCTAGTTAAGTCATGGCTTATCAACTCCATGACTAATCTTGTGTCACACTTTGTTTAGTGCAGAACAGCAAAGGATGCATGGGATGCTGTTAAGAGGAGAGGAGTTATCTTGATGAATTGAACTCTTCTTAACTGTGCTCATTTAAAATGCGTACATTATTCTGAGAAATAATTTCATTTCCATGAGAGATCCATCCAATTCTCTCTTTTAAAGACCCTGTTCTTTTGTTAACTCTCTAGAGAACTTTTTTTCAGGCCAGATGCAACTGTTAATTTGACACTTGACTTGAAAACTATGCCTTCCTGTTTCTCTTCTATTGTAATTACCTTCCATGTTGTTTACTAACATTTTTACCTACGGTTTGATTCTACACTATGACAGTTACGCTGATTAATGCCTTGTGCCTCTTGCTGCATCTCTTCTTATAGGCTTCTCATTTTTGTTCGGATTGTTATTCTCGCACTATTCTTGCATTGGAGGATCAGACATCCAAACAACGACGCAATCTGGCTGTGGGGGATGTCAGTGGTTTGCGAGATCTGGTTTGCTTTTTCTTGGCTTTTGGATCAACTTCCAAAGCTATGCCCTATCAATCGTGCTACAGATCTGAATGTATTGAAAGATAAATTTGAAACACCCAGCCCTAGCAACCCCACTGGTAAATCTGATCTCCCTGGCGTAGATGTTTTTGTCTCTACTGCAGATCCAGAAAAAGAACCGCCACTTGTCACTGCAAACACCATCTTATCAATTCTAGCAGCTGATTACCCAGTTGAAAAGCTTTCTTGTTATGTTTCCGATGATGGAGGTGCACTTTTAACATTTGAGGCCATGGCCGAAGCAGCGAGTTTTGCAAATGTATGGGTTCCTTTCTGCCGTAAACATGATATTGAGCCCAGGAATCCAGAATCCTACTTCAGTTTGAAGAGGGATCCTTACAAGAACAAAGTGAAGCAAGATTTTGTCAAGGATCGTCGAAGAGTAAAGCGTGAATATGATGAGTTCAAGGTTCGAATAAATAGCTTGCCTGATTCTATTCGCCGCCGATCTGATGCCTATCATGCTCGGGAGGAAATCAAGGCCATGAAACTTCAGAAACAGCACAAGGACGATGGACCTGTGGAGAGTGTAAAGATTCCAAAAGCTACATGGATGGCAGATGGTACCCATTGGCCAGGGACTTGGCTGAATCCTGCTCCTGAGCACTCTAGGGGTGACCATGCTGGTATAATACAGGTATTAGTTTGGATACAAACTGTTTTTATCATTGTTCAAGCCATGTGAATGATTACACTAATTTTTAAACCCTGTGCGGGTGTGGATTTGGAAATTGCAACAGACTTTCTTATTGTTATTGCTGATTGAACAAATCAATTCAATTTTATGTAAAACTAGTTGGGATGGGCTACAAGGATTCACTTTCTTCATCTTTTCTAAAAGCTGTTGTGACATTCAGCCTTTCTATATGAGGCTGATTATTTAATTTACTGGATGCAGGTGATGTTGAAACCTCCCAGCGATGAGCCACTACTTGGAACTTCTGATGAAACTAAGATAATGGACTTTACTGATGTTGATATACGTCTCCCATTGCTTGTTTATGTTTCTCGTGAGAAGCGTCCAGGCTATGATCACAACAAGAAGGCAGGGGCCATGAATGCACTTGTTCGAGCCTCAGCCATTATGTCTAATGGTCCTTTCATTCTTAATCTTGATTGTGATCACTATATTTACAATTCGCAGGCAATGAGGGAAGGGATGTGTTTCATGATGGATCGAGGAGGTGATCGCCTCTGTTATGTTCAGTTCCCTCAGAGGTTTGAGGGCATAGACCCTTCTGATCGATATGCTAATCACAACACTGTTTTTTTTGACGTGAACATGCGTGCCCTTGATGGTCTAATGGGTCCTGTCTATGTTGGGACTGGTTGTCTCTTTAGAAGGATTGCTCTTTATGGCTTTGACCCACCACGGGCAAAAGAAGACCACCCAGATTGCTGCAGCTGCTGCTTTGCCCGGCGCAAGAAACATTCCTCAGTTGCAAACACCCCAGAAGAGAACAGGGCTCTAAGAATGGGTGATTATGATGATGAAGAGATGAACCTCTCCCTGCTCCCTAAGAAGTTTGGCAACTCAACATTCCTCATTGACTCAATCCCAGTGACAGAGTTTCAAGGTCGTCCTCTTGCAGATCACCCAGCTGTTAAGAACGGACGCCCACCTGGTGCTCTCACTATTCCCCGTGAGCTTCTCGATGCATCAACTGTTGCAGAGGCAATCAGTGTCATATCTTGCTGGTATGAAGACAAGACTGAGTGGGGAAATCGAGTTGGGTGGATTTATGGATCTGTTACTGAAGATGTTGTCACTGGGTATAGGATGCACAACAGGGGATGGAAATCAGTTTATTGTGTTACCAAGCGTGATGCCTTCCGTGGCACTGCTCCAATTAACCTCACAGATAGGCTTCATCAAGTTCTCAGGTGGGCTACTGGTTCTGTTGAAATTTTCTTTTCCCGCAACAATGCCCTCTTAGCCAGCCGTAGAATGAAATTTCTTCAGAGGATAGCATATCTGAACGTTGGCATCTATCCCTTCACTTCGATCTTCCTGATTGTGTACTGCTTCCTCCCTGCACTTTCCCTATTCTCTGGCCAGTTCATTGTTCAGACCCTTAATGTCACTTTTCTTGCTTATCTCCTAATCATCACATTGACTCTATGTCTACTTGCTGTGCTTGAAATCAAATGGTCTGGCATCGACCTAGAGGAGTGGTGGAGGAATGAGCAGTTTTGGTTGATTGGAGGAACCAGTGCCCACCTTGCTGCTGTGCTTCAGGGATTGTTGAAAGTCATTGCAGGGATTGAAATTTCTTTCACCTTGACTTCAAAATCAGGTGGTGATGATGTTGATGATGAGTTTGCTGATCTCTACGTTGTCAAATGGACATCGCTGATGATACCTCCTATTACAATCATGATGATCAACTTAATTGCAATAGCAGTTGGATTTAGCCGAACAATTTACAGTGTTATACCGCAGTGGAGTAGATTACTGGGTGGGGTTTTCTTCAGTTTCTGGGTCCTGGCTCATCTCTACCCTTTTGCTAAAGGTCTTATGGGAAGAAGAGGAAGGACACCGACCATTGTTTTTGTGTGGTCAGGACTTATTGCAATCACCATCTCTCTCCTCTGGGTGGCAATCAATCCCCCGTCTGGCACCACCCAAATTGGTGGCTCATTCCAGTTTCCCTGATAGGTCTTTTTCTTTCTTTTTTTGTTTAATTTATTCAATTGCGTTCCTTTACTAAATTCTTTTTTCAAAACATCTTTCTGCTGGAGTACAGGCTAGATATGTTTTTGCACACATTTTGTGCAGTGGCTGTTTACTTTCACAAAAGTTCTAGTGAAAATGGAGACGAGGACTGAGAAGATGGGTAACTGGTTTTCTTGGCACTGTTTTTGACAATGCATTACATGAAATACTAAAACCAGAGACCCATCTTTACGTAGATGATTAGGATTGTGATCATTGTCTTCTTTTGTTACTCAGAAAAGCGTATCAATTTTAAGGGAAATTGCCCTGTTTATTCCAACGCTTCATGGCTACGGCGGGGCGGGGCGGGGCCCTGTGCTGATGCTGTTATATCCCACGTTATCGGACTGTTTGACCTTGTAGAACTGCGTATATTTGAAATTGATTCCTCCTTTCAATTACAAGTTAAACAATATCCGCAAGTGATTTTCATCTTGCATGGTCAACTATATTATAACAAGCTGATGACATAACAAGGAAGATGCATCGTTATTAAGCCATTTGTTGACATAATTGATAAAACCCCCTTTATTCTTACAAGACACAACACAAATTCTCAGTGCAAATAGATAGGGATTGCTACGCTATGTCTTATGAACTATAAGAAAAGCCAATCCTTCAAGAGTTGTTAGCTAAGACGGTGGGGCATGGGCAGTGAGGGTTTAGGCGTATCAATGATAGTTGGTACTAAAAAATGAAGCTCGTGAGTGTGGAGCAGTGGTAGTGGTCCCCTAATCTCTGAATGAAACGTTAGTGACATTTTTGCCCAAGTTATAGGTAAAGGGAGGCAGAAGATCAAGGATATTGGAAGAGATGTCATGGGAATGGAAGGTTAGGAAAGTTTGATAGTGATGGAGTGATCATCCATCACAATTATTGTTAATGATGGATATTCTTGAATATTATTTACGCAGTAGAAATAGTAAAATAAAATTATTCAGGAGTTTTTAGGGTCTCGTTAGATAGATTTAGATTTGTTTAGAGATTTATTACTTGAAAATCCAATGCATTGAATAATACTTTAATGGCTAAGTTGTCGCAAATCACAAGCCATCCAATTATTCGGCATACAATAGTAATTCACATAAACTACCAGTGAGAAATCTTTTAAATTTTTATTTAATAGAAAGGGATTGCTATGCCTAAATGTTAGATTAATATGCCCTATAACCAATCGGTTAGTTACATGTGATATTATTATATTCATGTAAATACATATTTATTATTAATAAAGACTTAAATTATCTTTATTATTCATATAATATTAGATTAATGAATTTAGAGTAAAGATAAAGTTCACGAGACAAAAATATTTTACAAATAAAATTATAAAGTTGTTAAAATTATGAGATTTCTATTACATCAAAGCATTGTTTTTAAAATGTTCCTAGTCAATGCTTTCTTAAATACCGAACATTATTAGAGCCGTAGAGTCCGGTTCACATTATATTCTTTCCTTTATAAAAGGAAGTAATTGTTCTTATAAACAGAGGTATAAGAGATACCTAAAGCTAATATGTAGGTGCTTGTCATAAGATATATATATATATATATACACTGAATTGACCCGCATGAGAATTCCATATGGAGAGTTTATCTATGTCTATGGAAAGACGCATGATGATTGTGTAAGTGACCCTTAGACTTGAGATCACTAAGTGATTTTATATAGAGAATGCTATGTTTTGATCCTGTTACATGTTATCTTAATCGAGGCAATGAAATGACAGACATTTGGTATATTATGAACTATATGAAGAAACTTCAGTGAGGATTCATCACCCTAGGTGAATTAGAAAAAATGTTTTCATCTATTCTTAAATAATATTGACCAAGAAATCCTTGGCTAAGGTGGAATGAAATTTGAAAAGGGTTTCAAATATTATTCAAACGATCAATAACTATTATGTAAAGAACAAACATGATTTAACATGGCCGACATAATCCATGCTTTAATGTTAAATTGAAATATTATTGATGAAAGTATATTAATTACACTGAGAAACCAGTCACTGAAAGGTTACGTCAAATCAATAATGACTTTTCTAATATTTGGAGGATCATGACATGTTACTAGGTGATGCATCTCATCTTCAATTATAAATTAATCAATTTTTAAATTGATAATAAATTAAATTGTTTAATTTATTTAATCTTATTTAATTAGAATTATAATTTATATTTGGCCCAACATATTAGGAACCTAATGAGTTATACATATTAAGAACCATTAGTTAGAAATTAAACTAAGATCATTTAATTAAGTATGGCTTGATTAAAATATATTTTAGAAATTAGACTAGAATATATTTAGTACGTGAAGTATATTTCTAAACTTAGAAAAATCAAATAAGGACTTGATTGAGTTAATTTCTAAAATTATTTTAAATTAATATATGAATATTATTCAGGGGGAAATTGATATTTTGCTAATTTATAGTGTTTTTTAGATTTCTCTATAAATAATAAGCTATGCTTCTTATTTAAAAAAAAATGTTCTGTTAGACATAAAATTATGCAAGTCACATAATAGAGAGTTAGCACTCTAGACAGAACAATTTCTCTTCTAAAAAAGAATTTAAGAGATTTCTCACTGGTGGTTCGTGTGCATTATTGTTGGGGCTAGATAATTGGACGGTTTGTGATTTTGTAAGAACCTAACCTTTAAGAAATTATTCAAAGCTGAAGAAAATCAGATCTTCAGATAATAAATCTCTAAACAACTCTAGATCTATCTAATGGAATCTCAATGACTTAAATAATTTTGTTTTATTATTTATAGTGTATAATCATATTTAGAAACCCAACACCAACTTCACCTAGGATTCTTTGACCACAACGGAATTTAAACATTTCAATATCCCATGTTATTGTAATTGAGGGTATTTTTTAACAATGTTTTAACTCAAATATATATATATATATATATATATATATATATATATATATATATATATATATATATATATATATATTTTTTTATTTTTTTTTTATTGTATAAAATAAAAAAAT
>Ga0325411_1000943_pt1 | contig 31619 bp, 14 predicted proteins | sample PopdelMetagenome_13_FD_206181 | JGI IMG/M metagenome (GOLD analysis project Ga0325411, IMG submission 206181) | Populus deltoides microbial communities from Bellville, Georgia, United States - Xylem-PdIQD-R4 | ecosystem: Host-associated > Plants > Phyllosphere > Stem > Wood/Secondary xylem...
ATTTATTTTTTGCAAAAAAAATAAATTTTTTAAGAACGCGGTTTGCACGCGTTCCCAAACAAGCAACAATGGTTAAGAAATAAAAAAAATAATTTTAAAAAATAAGAATTTTTAATAATGTTTATAAACAAGCCGTTCTTGGTTTATTTTTACTTTTTTTATTTATGAAATGGTTTCAAAAAATTATAAATTTCGTTTTCTCTTAACTATATTAGTGGTGCTTGTTTTCAAAATTAATTTCTTGGTGTCTTTCCTTTCCAATTACTAGATTCCTTTGGACTTCAAATCTACATGCTGCAAAACTGGGACATTTATTTATTTTTACTTTTTCAAAATTAATTTCTTGCTGAAGATGGAACTTATTATTAATATTTTATTTGAATAGAAAAAAATATTAATAATCAATATTTATATTTTTACGAAAACAATGCACCATAGCCATTTCTTGTACAAATTAATCCCACCAAATAACAAAAGAAAAGGTTCGAGTAAATATGAAAATTAAAAAAATCTATATAAAGAGTCAATATAGTTATAAATTATTTTAGGGGAAGCTACTTATCTTGGCACACTTAGTCCATTTATTTATTGGTTTCTATGAAATTGAATTATTTATTTCTTAAAAATAAAGTTAAAATTTTAGTACCCCAAATATTACCCTAAAAGCTATAAATTATTATTATTTTTTTTTTAAAAAAAGAAAGATTATGAAAACATTATATACAAATATGCTAACCTATATAAAAAAACTAAGTATGGAAATAAAAATAAAAATACAAAATTATTCTTAAAAAAATATTTATAAAGGATAAAACAAATTAAAAAAAAACTTGAAGACTATATTAGAAAATTAAGAAAACAGAAATATAACTTCAAAACAAATCCAGATGTAAGGAATATTAGAACATTAAGAAAAATTATTATTATTATTATTATTATTATTCAAGAAACACAAATACAAACTGCTTGGTCAATTTTAAATTCATGTAAAAAAGTATTTTTTGGTCTATTTTTTTTCTTTTCTTATGGTCCTTTTTATTTTTGAATTTGTAATAAGAAAATAGTTATCGGAGAGGTATATTATAATGCTGTTTTTTTTTTTTAAAAAAAAGATGAGGATTCTTTTTTCACTGTTTATTTCTTTATCGATAATTATATATTAGTTGAATTTTTAGGATAATCTGCTCAATAATATAAAATGAGAATATAATATCATGTTATTAATAAAAAAAATATATTTAGTTAAAATAGAAAAAAATACATAAATAAGAAATAGGTTTTTCACTATATAATTAACACTGTTTTTCTTCAAAATTTTTATCTTTCAAATATTTATTTTAATTGTTATAAAATTAAATAAAATTCAACTTTGAAAATAGTCCAGCTGTCCATGCTTTTACCTCCTGTCCATGCTTTTACATCTATTCCATATTTTATTACACGCATGTTACTATTAATTAATTAGCAATACTTTTTCTGGACTCCACTTATGAAATATTTGCACTTTTGCTTTTTTACTATGACTTTAGAGTTTGAATTACCCTTTATAATTCTTTTTATGATTTGTCATTTTGTTATATATTAAAATATTTTTTATTTAAAAATACATTAAAATAATATTATTTTTAATTTTAAAAAATTATTTTTTATATTAGCATATTAACATGATTTGAAAATATAAAAAAATAAAAATAAAAAATAAAAAAAATTTAAATATTTTTAATAACACTTTTAAAACACAATTTTAATTATTAACGCAATCCAGCGCTGATATAGGAACTGGTTTAGGGCTAAAACAAAATGGATAACAGTGAAAGGGTACTGTTTATTGAAAGAATCAAGATCATTTTATACTCGATCAACAAATTGTTTCTGGAAGAACAAACACCTGATCATGCATGAAGCTTTTCTCTTTTTCACAAATTAAGCCTATTCATTTTAATTAAACAAGGGAGACCTTTGTTGATTTCTTTGCCTCGTGACCTTCTTTATCTGGCATGCCCAAGAGTGGAGTGCTATCCTTGTCTTTCATCTGAAACAACACAAGCAATACCATTTTCATTTCAGTTCTAAAATGTCTAATGCATGGTCAAGATTTGTAACACACATACACAGAGTACCTACCTGAGAAGCTAGAGAAAGGTCAGCTGATTGTTTCTTTTTGTTGTCTTGGACGCAGAAATATGAATATAAGCCCATGCCAATAATAGCAACAAGAATTCCAATGATGTTTCTAATCGTGAAAGGATCATGCAGCAGAGTATACCCAAAGGCAAGAACAAGGCAAGTCTTGAGGTGTCCAAGCACTTGATATGTGACTGGTGAGGTCTTGCCAATAACCATGAACGTGCTGAAGTTCACGGACACTGATATAATGCATGAAAGGATAATGAATGCCTGCATGGAATCAAATTATGCACCGCATGAGATCATAATCCTTGCACCCAAAATGTTTGTGTATATAGATAGTCAGAGCAAGGAAGCATGGAAAAGAGATCGAGAGAGAGGATCTATACCAAGACTATTGAGGAATACTTGTATGCAAACACATTCTTTTTGGTGAGGAAATGATCTACAAAGGGGCCTGAGACAAAGAGAATAGCTGCTTGAAATGGGGCAGACTGGTAAAGCAGCTGTGTGGAAGACACATTCAACCTCTTCTGTATTGTATTTGTCAGCTGATCAAGAATTAAGTTAAGAATGAACTTGTCCCTATAGGAGCTAATGCTGCACCTATAGTAATAAGATTATTATTTTTATGTGAATATCGATGATCAGTACTGAGCTTAAACATTCCAACTTAAACATGTAATGTGTGTAGTCATTGCCTATTATATGTGCAAACAGTCATTAGAACAGTACTATTGGTGCTTTGTTCCCAGTAGCACTGTCATAATCTAGCACCAATTTGAAGCGAAAAACATTGATGGTGCATGCAACTTAAGAAAGGATACAATTTGCCCAACGCAGGTTGTTACGATGGCTAGGAGAGAGAGAATTGTTCCAACGAAATTGAGCTGGAGATCTGTCACAGAGGCAATGGCAACTCCACCAAGCAACACAAGGAGTGAAAGCTTTATCTTCTGGCTGCAAGAAGTAGAAAATATAAATTTGCCTCTTAGAAACTTGGAGAAAAATCATTTAAAAATAATGCAAGCAGTGTGTTTGTGTATGTGTAGATTGTAGTTGAAACCTGAATTGCTTTTTCAGGAACAGAGTTTCCAATAGGACAGTGAATGGTATGATTGCAAGTTTGGTCATCTGCAATATAAAGAAGAAAAACACCTCCAGGATGAAGATCAAGTAAAGAAGAAAGGCTAGGTAAACCACTTTGGAAGTCTCAATTAGCAGTAAAATTGAGGTGTACCTGGTAGAAACCAATGGAATTGAATCCCAGGCTCAAGTTGAGAAGTCCGATAGAAACACCATTTAGAATTCCAAAGAGCATCACAGTCTTCATGTCAATGGCCTTGGCATCAAACAAATGGAAACGCTGTGCCGCATGAAGTGTGCAGAATGTTACTATGAGGTGCCAACTAGTGAGAGTTGTAGCTGTGACATATATACAAGAAAGAAAAAAGAGAAAAACAGTCAAAATTGTTATATATATTATAGCAGTAGCAAATCTTCAGATTGAATGCATGCCCACTCCAAGAAGCTAACAAAGTTACCAAATGGGAACCCAAGATTGCTCATTAAAGCTTTGTTGCAAATGACAATGGAAACAGATGATGCCACTGAAAGAAACAGGGCCCCGATAACACCCAATTGGAAGCTCGACTTTTCTCCCATCTTACTGAAATCAGACCTAGAAAAAAAAAAGGAAAACGAAAAAAAAGTATGAGATCAGATGCCATGCCATATTTCTAGCTAGCATGTGCTTAGAGCCAATATATAAATAAATAAATAGATTGTTCTATATGTAATATATAAATAAATGTTCTTACATACTAAAATTAACCAAGTAGGCAAAGTGTAAACTACTAGAGAACTAGATAACAAGAAAAAAATTTCAAGGTTAAGAATAGCAAGGCTTCATAAAGGAGAATGGAGTGATAAACAATGAGTAAACTATCATATTAATCCTTGTGTTATTTGCCAAACAATTAGCCCATCCCTTTAGTTTAAAAAACTCAATATTGAGTTTTCGTATTTTGTTTCTAAATTAGTTCTTCAATTTGATTTTTCCCCTGAAACATCCTCCATTTCAGCTAAATTTCCAATCTCACTTACCATGAGAAAAATTGAAAGTGCATTTAAGAAATGCAATTTGGGCATGTAAAAAACAATCAATAATCAACTGTGGTAAATATTGTGCTTAACTCAAAGTTTTCGATATCATGACTAACTCAACAAAAGGGACTGAACTATAAACTCAAAACAATTCTGGTTGGTGACGATGGTGATTGAAGGTAGTTGGACGTTCATTGTCAATGAAGTGTTCAATTAATGTATGACATAAGGATGATGATACATTGAATCTTTTATTTGCAAGCACCAATGAGCGTGAGATTCTTGTACTTGGTTTCTTGGATAACAAGGAAACTAAAGCTTATTATATGCCTGACTAATGATTCCAAGTGGTGATCAAATTAGCACACCAGCTTTTGTTCAGAAGGAGAAATTCTTAGGCTATATTGATCATGAGCAAGAAAAACATATATATAAACAAACTACCTTCAATGAAGATAAATTTGTTGGAGTTGTAAGGAGCCCTGGAAACTCACAAAGAAAACCAAAGTACTGTTAATGTAAATTAATTAAAAACCGTTTATATGAATAGCCATGTACACAAACCTTGGAACTGATCCTTTTTATTCGCGTGGTGCTCTGTGTTTACAGGAATGTAGGGCTCCTACAATTCCATGCAATCACCGGAATCCGGCTGGTAAAATTGAAGCAAGATGTTGGAGATAGACTGAGCTGCTTGAATCGTGTGTGTGTGTGAGAGAGAGGGAGTTTGGCAATGGCGGAGCTTGTATGAGAATGCAACTTTGGCTCTCTTATATTTTTAGCAACCAAGGTTGGTGCCTAACTTTGTTATATTTATTATTATTATTATTAAAGATTATTTGGTTTTGGGTTTTATTATTTTCCCATATGGTTTGACGTACTTCCAGAAGGAAGGAGGTCGAGGCAAAACTACAGTCAAAGAAGGTAAAATCTTCAATTTCAAATGACCAAGACACCGTTTTAAGACAGAAATTACTTGACATGCACTTTAAAAGGGGTGTTCTGTTCTGGTCCAACACTCTTGAGTATAATAATAATAATAATAATAATAATAACAATGTAACTAGTCTTTTTACCAAATCTCTAAGCATTTCAGAGGATGGTAAGCAATTCTTACCGCACAAAAGAATGGAAGGTGAGATGAACATATCTTACCTGTTAGCGAGAGGTATCTGCCAATGTAAGCAAAAGATTTGGCACCCTCAACATCAATTAAGTGTTAGGTGAGAGAACTTACTTCAATCTCACTCCAAACAGGACTTTTTTCTCCTGCTCTATTCCATCGAAACATCACCATCGCCAACCAGGCAAAACCTTCTCATAATTCACCTGATTCTGACTTGAAACCCACGATCCAGTTGAATTTTGAAGACTCCTTGGCATTTTCACTCTTACCTCGACTTGGAATATCCATCACCTTGAAGGAACACTCAATACTACCAGTTTAGCAGCACCTGTTCCAAAGTAACTCTGTCTAATATTGTTCACTACTTTGAGACAAACTTGATAATATCAAAGAAAAAAAAAAGGGGGGGATTTAATGGGGTAATATATTAAAGGTTAGATTGAGGTTTTCTCAAATACTTATTTTAGTCTCTAGCTAGATAACATTTTGCATTACCCACTAATCTCGAGTTCCAAATTCACGTATGATTTTGCATTACTTTGCTTCTACAGTTATGTCAGGGCTCAAACCTACAAGGCCGCCCTCAGTTATCGACCATTCTGATCTTGTAGCGGCCACTGCTTCGGATCCTGCTCCTTGTCGAATATTCTGGCTGTCATGGGAAAACATTCCCGTGATGCATTAATGCTTCTATGATGATCCCAGTAAAAATCATTGCTTATCGACAAATATCTCCTCTCTATTATGAAGACGTGAAACTTATCTAGAAAATGATGTTTTTTTTTTTTTTTTTGCATTATATAGGGGCCGGAAACATCTCCTCTAGTTTAAATACTAAAATTAGAAGGAACTGTTCAAAAATCCTTATATCAGTTTAAAATAGAAATTTGTAGATGAGATTGGCCACTCCCCATCAAATTTCACTGCCAAGTTCAAAGTCTAAAAAGAAAGAATTATGCTGTCGAAAAGATTAAAAAATAATACCAATTCCACAAGCATGCCATCCGACGACAAATTGCAAAATTTCAAACATGCTCAGCTCGTGTTTTTCAACGCAAGAAACGGTATTTATCACAGCTCCAAAAAGCTGGTGGAGTATTTTATAAAACTTATATATAAAAAAAGAGAGCCCGTTAAATCAGCCAATTCGAATTTCAAGTCAAATCATCACTGACCCAAAATTCACGGAATGATAAACATATTTAATGCATTCCTGAAACCATTGCGGTTTTTTTTTTGTTTTTTTTCCCTCTCCCTCCTTTTACCATATTCCATTTAGAACAGGCTTGCCTTGCCTACCTAAGTCACAGGCTGTAGGAAAAAGGGACCACACTACCGAACATGTCTTTGCTAAACTCTAAACCTATCAAAGAATGGATGATGAACAAGCCATCTGAAGACAACTTTCTATCAATTTAACTGAAATGTGAAGTCCGAATTTCATCTCATGTCCCGATGGACAACTACAACAAATATGGACAGGATACTCAAAACGTGAAACAGAAACTAAGCATGCCACTTTAAGCAAAAGATCTTCTGCGGGTTGAATCTCATACGCATTTCAGGGCCAAGTGAGATGCAAGGAAGGGGCAGAAAGAGTTAGGGCAAAAAAATCACCCCTTCTTAGTCTGAGAGATGTATGCCTGTTCAGCATCTGCAAGACGACTCCGGAATAAAGACCACTCGTTTCTGCATCTTGCTCTCACCTGAAGAGGGGTGGAAAAGGAAATCTTAGAAAAAGAATAAACAGAGAGAGAGAGAGAGAGGAGTCACTTCAGATCTTCGCCAATCTTGTATAAAATGAAAACAACGATTGGTCTAACATGTGTGTGCATAATTCAAATTCAAAAGTGGATATGGATTTCACACTCATTTTGCTAAAGACACGCACCCCTTCCCATGGAGCTTTCCCCTTCTCTGACTTCCCCTGTACATTTTACAGAAAATTCCAGGGTGGTTAGACTACAAAAGAGAGACAAACTTGACAAGGAGAATAAATATAAATGCTTATATTAGCATCTTAAGAGGCATAGCACCAGGCACCAGCATTCATGCAGTTGGTGGTTTTGATTGCAGAGTACCAAATGAATTCACTTCAAAATAAGTTTCATCACTATAAAGCACGACTCACCTGGCTGCCAAGAGAAGGAATCACTTGATGAATAATCCACTGTGAATCAACCACTCCAATTTTTTCATGTGCAGGCTATTGTGTGAAGCAAAAAGAATTAATGTCATCTCAAAATGAATGTTAAATAGCTGATCTAAAATATAAGACTTTTGTTTTTAGATAAAGGAGCCGGCAAACTAGCTTGGATCTTGTGTGGTGAATATAAAGATCCCAACAAACTAGCTTGGATCTTGTTTTTAGATAAAAGGAGCCAACAATTGGTGTCATTTAGCAAAATTACAAAATCCCAACTTCTGGGTTTATGAACGGCCCAGTTTTCTCACACAAGACTGATAAAAAGACAATTGGAGAAAGTTTATTACTACTGTTCAGCATATTGAGAACCCGCATTAGTGTTAACATGTGCAAGCGAGGGGGGAAGAGAGTCATTTATCATTTTTTGGCATTCAAATTTTTTGATCGTCTCTTACATGGGTTTGTGGAAAAAACTTTGTCCAATACCCTTGACTTAAGTTGTGACATTGGCATCCACATACTTGATGTCTTGCATGCATGTGAGTGAATATAAAAGAGAAACGAAATACACCCTGATGTCTTGCATGTGTCTCTGTGAATAAAAAAAGAACCAAATACATCTTGTATATCACAAAAAAATAATATTCGACATGAATTGTTGCATTTATAAAACCAACACATGTTTTGAAGAAGTTAAATATGTTGGTTTTCAAGTGATATTGTGTACTCGAAAAGAGGTAGAAGGTCAAAACACCAAGTAAGCCTTCAACAAAAGTTTGATCCGAGTCTATGCCATACCACACAAACATCATCAGTATGGTAGTTGACATCTTCTACACACGAAGGTTCACAAGAAAGTAGTTGAAACATAATTTTCCATTAATTGCAAAAAATAAATGAGACAATTGATGAAAAACACTGACCTCTACACATCTTCTGAGAGCAAAATCCAATCCCCATCCATGCACCAAATCATTCTAAAAGCATACAGTTAAAACCATTACTTTAAAAGTAGCTGAAAAATAAAACACACGAAGAAGATGATTTAAACACAGACTGGTGGCAATGCTATGTGCATGCTAACCATTACTTTAAAAGCAGCTGAAAAATAAAGCACACCGACAAAGATGATTTAGACACAGACTGGTGGCGATGCTACGTGCATGCTCCTTATCTTGTTCTATCTTCCACTACCTCCAATTGAGAATAGAGAGTTTTTTCCTTAAAAGATATGGACATCTTGGACCGTTTTCAAACTTCCAACATTACAATTATGCATGCTGATCCCATAGGCATGTAATTATGCAAACAATTACAGATAACCTAGTATCACAATCTTTGAACATAGAATACCTGAATCATATGCCACACACAACGCCAAGCCTCACGAGAGAATACAGGTGCCATGATTTCCACAAAGCTGAAAGAACATAGCATATTTAAATATCACACACACGCACATAGGAAGTGAGTGTGTGTGTGTGTGTGAGAGAGAGAGAGAGAGAGAGTGAGAGAGAGTACGCAGCACATGGAGGCAAATGTGGGTCACTACACCAGCCTGGTTTCTCCTCTGTATCCCTGTTCATCAAAGTAGACAGCAACTCTTTACGAAAAAAGTTAAAAGAAAAAATTCAAGTCATATAAGACCACCCAGATCCAATAAAACACAGACACACAGAGCAAGCCTACTTGTGAACCTCTCTATCTCCTCTCCTCTTCGTCATCTGCCATGTAAGTCCATTATTAGGCTCAAGACCTGGTTGAGAGATCTCCAGACCATGTTTCTTGACCAACTGTATATACCTAAAATTGGCATAGATGAATTAAAAGAAACATGTAGCTGTTGAAGAGAAAAAAAATTGAGGGAAAACTTACTTCTCTCCATTAAAATGTTCCACTCCAAGATCTTCATCCCATATAAAAATATATTCATAAGCTCCAACAATATCAGGATGCAAAAACCTTTTTGCATACCACCTGTAAAACATAGGCAGGCATGAATGGCAGAGCAGACTACAAAATTATCAGCTAAATGATAAGTATCAACATCCTCACAGTACAATGAGTAACTAACTCTACTCAAGGGTGCATTAATGAATATGGTATGTACTATGTAGCCTGTGTTTACAAGTTATTAATAACAGATATTGCAACACTGTGCAGCAGAGCATAAACTTTACCATTTTGTTTGTCTCATTACGCTAACATGGATTGCACTTTTTGACCACTCAAACTGGTCCCACTCGCTTGTCCGGCCATCATAGTGGAAAAGCAAAATTTGGAAATCATCAGAAAACTATCATAGAATTAAGAAGAAAAAAAAAAAAAAAACAAGGCTCAGTATACATGGAAACAAGAACAATTTAAAAAACGAAGACTTGTGCAATGATCTTTCTGTATACCTTTTTAACTGCTGTGTTAATGTTGTTCCTCTGATCATAACCGACTGTAAATGTTAATAAATACTTTGGCTTCTTCAACATATCCTGCAAATTTCACTTGCTATAAGAATCTATTTCTGTGCTAATGATATCATTAACAGGAAGTTACACTTCAGTATCCTACGATTTAAGTTTTATATTTGACAGTATGATTCAGAGCTTATATATTGCATTTTAGATCTGCAATTTTGAAAATTGTATCACGTGGCTTGTAAAATCTGGCAGATTTATGATATTGATCTAATGTTATGATTTTCAGGATCCTCTATTGATCTCAAATAAAGAGAAAGTTTGACAACCTTGAGAGCCATTATGACCAAATGGTTCGTATTGAAGAAATTCAATCTAAAAGCTTAATCTGTTAATTGGAGGCCTAACAATATCAATATCCAACAACTAGATTTGCGCCAGAACTTGAATAAATCCGATTTTTCCATGCATGGAGATCATTCATGGCTCATCCATTTTGAAAAAAACACATGGCCTATGGAGTGTAGATGCCAGTTTCTTTCATTTTATTTTAATGTGTTACGTTACAGACAGATGGCCGCCACCTATTCTATTACAGCTTGCATTAGCCAAATGCAACGATATTAGATAGAAATGAATCAACAATTCAAAGATAATCCACTTGCTACCGCAATCAATTACAATGAAAACTATAGAATGTTATCTTTTTATTCACAATTTCTAAATATACCTCACTAGGTTCACCCCATAATCTTCGCAAGTAAAAGTCAGATTCGGCCACAACAATTCCTGGAGGCAATAACTCCGCACCATGAGGATTTGTTGGAACATAAATCTGAGAGCAAGTAAACAAGGCACAAGCATATCATTGAATGAACATGAAATGAACAAAACGAATGAGCAGCTAAGCAACATAGGTACATACTTACATTAGTGACATTGCTGCCTGATCCAAGAGTTTCAAGTGATTTGCTTCTTCTAAATTCATTCTGATTCACAATGGATATATCGAGAGATAATGTAAAGCTTGAATGAGTGTGAATCTGAAATAGAGAAAACTAACTAAACCAAATGGAAACTCCAGGATTCTCCCGGAATAAACTAGTGATCAACAAACCTTTGTAAATGTCACTGCTGGAAAAGATATACCAACAAAAAATCCAAAAGCAACTCCGACGATTGTCACGATAATGAGCCTGGCACTATCATTTGTTTTCCTATAAACTCCACTGCAGGAGAAACTGGAGATTAATCAACCTAGATTAGCTAACTAATTATAAAGATACTTCCTACTTGAACATCATAGTAATCCAAACCTGCGATGTATAGTCCCCATCTCGGCACGTCTTTCGATAGTCAAATCTAGAAACAAAAAATAAAAAACAAAAAAATTCAAATTCCGAGAAAAAAAATTAAAAATAATAATCACATTGACATCCTGCAGCACATTTTGTGAATCAAAGTAATACATTTCTTCAATTTGAAGAAGGTAGATGAAAAAAGATGATCGATAACGCAAGGCAGCCTAACTGACACGGCACATATGAATGATTCTTCAAGCTTCAAGCCAGCAAACCACACTTGATAACTAAAAAATCACACACGTAATATGCACGTTATTAATTTCATTTATTCTTCCTTTTTCTTTCTTTCTTTCTTTCAAATCTACCAGGAATTTCAAATTTAATGAAGAGAAATTCAAAATCAGAATTCGAACTAACAAATCATTCAAAACAATTCGCAATATCACGAAATCTTGAAGGTTTTAGGGTTCGAAACTTACGCGATTTGATTTTATTGATGAAATGGCGAATTTACAGAGAGAGATTTGGGGAGAGTAGGTAGCCTGGCCTCGTCTCCTCTTCGTCTGGGACTTTTTTAAGTTTTTTCAAAAACTCATAAGAAGACAAATTAATTCTATTCTTTTCTTTTCTTTTTTTTACAAATCTCGAATATATGTTCAAAATTATATATCAATTTTATTATTAAATTATTTTAATTAATTTTTTTTTGTGAGAATCATTAAAAAAAATAATCTCTTTAAAATTTATATATTTATTAAAAAAAATTATGTAGATAGAAATAAAGATAAAAAAATAAAAATGAATGAAAGTCAAGACTTTGATTAATTTTTTTTTGAAAATTTAAAGATAAGTTAAAATAAAAAATATTTATAATAAACTTAAAGAAAATTTTATGATGTTGGAAATGGTGGATACTTACCATATATGAGAGAGATAAAAATAACAAGAAAAGAAAAGAAAAATTTTTAATTTTTTTTTAATAAAAGAGATAATTTTATGATAGCAAGATGTTACTACAAGATAAATAATCTACATCATTTCTGCTTCTAGTATGATAAAAAAAATTATATAAAAAAACTTGGTTTTAAGAATTATGATTTTACATAGAATAATTTCTTAATATCATGTTTATTCGCAATAAAATATTTTATTTGTGATAGTAAAAAAAATTACTTTTTTGAAGATAGATATTATTTCATTAATCAAAGTTACAAGTATATAATATATTCATATCTAATAATTTTTCACAAGTAATGCAAAATTTAACGCAAACCATTTATTTGTAGAGCTATTTATTCCACCATGAACATTTCTATAACACTTTAAACAGAGGTAAAAATATTCAAATTTTAAAAATATTATAATCAACCTCATTTAGATATTAATGTATTTGATTCAAAAAGAAAAAACTTTTATCGTTATCTCAATTTCAATTTAAATACGAGTTTAATTCACACTCCATATTCTGATAAAAATATTTACTATCTAAAATTAAAAAAGAACAATTTTTGTCTAAAGAAATGCGTTGAAAAGAGCCATGTATATATATAACATTTCAACTAGATAATGTTTTCTCAACTCTCTTTAAATGAAATCTTTTCCAAGTATACATGTCATGGTTCGGTATTTCAATATGGTACAAATATCTCAATTTAATATTCTTATATACCTTTTTAGACCACCTATTACTGATAGCAATTAGCAGCCAAAAACTTATATATATATATATATATATATATATATATATATATATATATAAAATTTATGGAAGACATAATAAAATGTGATAAGTGAGATTTTAAGTAAGTGTTTACATAATTTTTGTCTATCCGAAGAAATGATAAATTGAAATAATGAAATATAATTGATATCGACATGTTTGAGATTGCTAAATGTTCAAGATTTCTTTTCTTTAATCCTTTTCCTTCTTATTGTGGGATATCTTGTCCATAACCATCTTTTCTTTGTTTCCCGAGCCTATAATGAGTTACAGATAGAGTTTGAAAATGTCAAATCTTTGATGATTCTATCTATGATTGAGAAGTAATTTGATTGGTATTACCAGTGATTTTATCTTATATGCGTTGCAAAGTATCACAAATTTTAAAAAGAATCAAAATTCTAAATTTGATGTGGGATAATCTAGTATTTCTCGATTCATCCCTATCCAATCAAGAAGGATCTTTTTTTATTTGGATCCGTTATCGATCCAGGATTCAATATCGAATTTCTTTCTAAGATAAAAATGAAAAATTCTCAAATTCAAATATTTTCTATACAAGATTTTTTCCATATCTATTATACCATCCTTTACTAGATGCTTATTGATAGGGATACCTCCTACATTTGAAATAATTTGCTTTTATATATTTTGTAATTATAAAAATATCTTGCTTATAAATGAGTCTTTCTTGTCTTCATAATTAATGGATTTATATAATAAAATATTACATGTATAGTATTTTTCTAAAATTATCCTTTTGGATCGATAATGAATCTACTTCAAAATTATTTTGTTTTTCATAATGAATTAATTGGTCTTTCATATAAATTCTATTTATTTAAATCTTTATTTTGAATCTACCATTAATTCATTTTATTTTGCCATTTTTGTAATATTAATCTAGACCATATGATCTTACATAAATCGTATTCATATTGGTAATTATTTCTTACCCAGTTTTTCCATTCATTCATTATAAGATTTATATCTTTTAATTTGAACCGAAATCTTCCTTGGTCTCCAAAATAATTTTTTATTTAATTCTTGAGAAAAAAAGATGTTCCATGATATTGAAGGACAAATCTTAACAAATAGAGGTTAATAACTTGAACTTGTGATAATTTGTAAAATACACATGCTTGTGACAAGGACGTTACATTATAAAAATGAGTTCTTATTAATATTACTACAATTAAATTCCTTTTTTATAATCAAAATAAAGTGAATTAGTGTATTTTGATTTATTTTATTAATTCTTTTGTGATTTTTTTTATTATACATATAAATATATTTATTAATTATTTTTCTTAATGATTCAAGAAAAAAATGTACATTAATCCTTAGAATTTTATATATATATATAATCCCTGATTTTCAATCAAAAAGTGAAAGCTCATTTCTAGGAGAACAAAAAAAAAGTTCATCTTACATTCCTAAAACTATTAAAAAAAAATTATTTTTTATCTCTTTTTTTTATTGGATCTTTATAAGTAAATTTTAACTTAGATCTGAACTAAGATTGTAGTAGAAATATAATCTTTATTTGAATATTATATGTTAATTAGTTTTTTTTATAAATTGAACTCCATTAGAGGTGCATTTAACATGCATTTTTATATTCCAATTCTTTAAATCCTTGGACCATTCAAGAATTTGAAATAATGACATTCAAATGATATTTTTAACTATTATTAATGAAGGTAATATAATATATTTTTGAATAATTGATTAAATTACTAAAACATAATCTCTTATTTTTTGAGCAAGTAACACCAACATGCATCATTCTCATACGAGATGCTCCAAACAATCCGTCACCATCGATCCTCATTTGAGTCTCATTCATACACCAAAAAAAGACTTAGGCATGAGATAGGCTCTATGACTTTACAAGTTTATGAGCAAAAACATAGCCCCCACCATGTAAACCTTGATAAAAAAAAAATAATCCTAAATATGAAAAACATTTTTGGTAAAAGACTTGACAAAAAGTGGTCATATATGGTAGACAATTAAAGGGTAAATTTATAATTTGAAAAAACAATTAAGCATGTGAGGTGCAAAACTAAAGGGGTAAAGTTGTAATTTTAGGAAACAAAATGCCTTTCCTGTTTGTTTTTTCTTCCTCTTTAGATTGATGGCATAAGTGGTTCAAAGAATATGTTAATTCCACAAATAACAATATAAGTTTGTGAGACTTAGAGAGAAATTGAAAGAGAGAATTATTACAGTGGATTACACTTCGATGAGTAAAGAGTTTCAAAAGAGGTAAAGAATGAGGTTTGTCCTTAAGCTAAACTTTCAAGATCCACTAAATTGATTAATTAAAAGTATTAAAAGGGGATTTATCTCTTTAATTTAATCATTTATCTTAGTTTTTTTTTATGGGAAATTGAATACCCCTCAATTGGTTTCGCTTGCAGAGAACAAAAATGGTATTATGAGTTGATTGAAAATAAGTAATAGAAACTCGATTTTTGATTGAATACTTATAGGGTTTGTTCTAGAAATTATGTAGATGAGATAATTAAGTGTGTTAGAGACCAACCATGGGTTCTCAAACCATGAATGACCAATCATGGTTGAGGGAATTTAGAGAAAATCTAAACTTTAGAATTAAATTTATGTGTTATGGATGTGATGATATTGATTTATAGGTTTAAGTTTATTATGATTTTTATAAATGAATTAGTATGTGATTGGACTATTGTTGTTTTGGATTGAAAAGGTTAGGTATGTCCAAATACCAAGTATATGATAGTTTAAATCCAATACCCACCATATATTTGATAAAATGTTAGACATGAGTTTTTATCGATGAAAAATTTAGACATTTAGATATTGAAATTCATCGAATGAAAAGTTTAAAAATTTAGACATTGAAATTCATCGATGAAAAGTTTAGACATTTAGTTTTGTTGACGAAATAGTTATATATCAAAATTGGATTATATAAATGGTTGATGTAATGCATGGATATTAAATCATATTATAGAAAATGGTTACACATAATATTTAGACATTAAATTGAGATATGCAATTAGTTTATGAAATGTTTGGACAATGAATTTGAATACGAAAATAGTTGACAAAAACTTAGACATTAAATAAGATTATGGAAATGAATAAATTGATAAGCAAGAGATAAAATAAATAAGAATGAATGAAGTTTGTAAGCAAAAGTGATATCCATAGACTTTATTACGAAAGTGGATAAATAATATGTATAAGTAGTTGCAATAATGGTTGGAATAAATTGGGTGTTGACTTGAATATCTTATTGAATATTAGGAGGGACATATAAAATGAGACCCATTATAGGAGAGGCTTACACAACAAGAGCACCAAATGTGTTCATCACCTTTCTTTTTATTCTTAAGAAGTACTTTTTCTTAATTATATAAATATGAATACAATGTGAGTAAATGAATGACAAATTAATGAAAAGTACACAAATGAAAAATTGATCAAAGTAAACAAACTGAGAAATTAAGGTGAGTATAAGAATATGATTCCAAGTGAGGAACGAGTGTGGAAAAGTGATGAGTAAATAAAGTACGATATATGAGCATGAAAATAATGAATAAACAAAGTACAATACACAAACATGGAAAAGATGAGTAAAATTAAGCAATGTGAATGTGAAAATAATATCAAATGAAATATGCATTAAAGGCTATAAAATGGTATCAAATGAAATATGTCCTTAAGGTAGGAAAATGATTTATAACTAGTAAAATGATTTATGACTAGTTGGCTATAATGATGGAGATTATGATTTATAACTAGTCGGCTGTAATGATAAAGATTATGATTTGAAATTAAGTTGGTTGTAATAAGCAGGGGCTTTTATGAAAAAGGTTAAGTTGACCGTAATGTTAGGGGCAATGAATTAAAAATAAGCCAATCAAAATGGTGAGGGCTATGAAGTTTTTTGAGATGAACCCAATCATATAGGCTGGAAAGTAAATATGAACCAATAAAATGGCAGAAAACCAAAGAATATTTTGAAAACTTGAGTTTGGATATCTTAAAAAGGATAGACAAGTCAATGTTACTGAAATGTGAAATTATAAGTAAATGTAAAGGCATTTGAAGTAAAATAAAAGGTGGAAAGACTTATTTGTTAATTAATATAATGAAATGAATTAATGAACGTGGTTGACATAAAGTACAGATCATAAATATTGAAAAGAATCAATGAATGCATGATCAAAATAAAAGTACGAGCCATGTGTATTGATATAAAATGATAAATATGGATGATGTTTCATGCCTGAGTTACGGGTATCAAGTTGAAGCACTATTATGGTTGCTCAAACATGAGCTAAGTGTATAGATAGGTTTAATGAATCTGTAATTGAGTTAGAACCTAGGTTACAAGCATGAGGTGAATTAATGAACTCAACTAATGAATTAAAACATGGAAGAAGGGCTTTGATTTATATTGATGAATCCATAGTTGAGTTAAAGGATAAACCATGGGCAAGACTCTTGATCTCTTAAATGAATTAAAAAAAAAAAACATAATACTGTCTCCTCTAAATAACGTTAATGGACCCCTTTTGGGTTGCAAATTAATGAGCCTAAACTAGTATCCAATTAATATAAGTTCAATAATGAAATAAACCCTTAAACAATGTCTAATAGGCTATAACAAACCCAAATTAACAATAATTATTAAACATTAAATAAATAAATCAAATAGAATAATAATAACAAAGTCTTCATGCTAAAATTTTTCCATGTAGCCCAAATCTCTAATTTTTGCACGTTCTTGGTAGATTTTCAATTCTGGTTTCAAACACGATGTTTTTTTTTGTCTGGATGAATTATTGGCCTTCTAATATATGGTATGAATTCTTGAGATGTCTAGTTTCCATCCCAACTTGAATCGTAGCAAAATTCCACATGTAACTCTAGATATGTCCTAAATAGTACACAAAAGGTCTAATTTAGCAGATTTGACAAGATTTATCTAGTAAATTCGACCATTTAAAATAATATGTTTTTGAACTCTATTTAACCTAAGAATTTACCATGATATATTTCCATGTGTCTAGTATCTTTCTGTAAAATTTTAGCTTGTTTCGATATACAGTTTAAGAGATATCCCTAATCTCGCAAAACTAATTAGTAGATATTTTAAGGTTAAATTCGGACCTCACTTTGTTCATATCACTTTCTCTCACCTCTCTCAAACTAGGGATGAAAAAATAAAGAAAATAAAGTTTGGGACCACAATTGATTTTGCCCTTAATTTCTATGAACCTGAAGGGACCCAGTATTTATAATTTAGAAAGTATAGGGACTATAATAAACATTTAGCCTAAATTTTGTTAAAGCCACCCATTTCCTTCATATTTTTTTTAAATTTTGGTTCTTCATCTTTCAATCCCATCATTCCCCAACAAAATGACCATTAATTTGGTCCAATAAAGGGCAAATTAAAAAAAAAAGACAAAAAAGGCATTATGAACAATTCATCCATAATACCACGTGAGGGGTTCCACAATGCATTTTGCATAGTGGATTCCTCACGCATTTTAGATTTTTAGTTAATGATAAATAAAAAAGAAAGGATGAATTATTTTTATGTTATGGATATTGTATGCTTTTAAGTAAAAATTGTAGTTTTTGTTATCATGAATATAAAATGTGTGTGTATGTGTATATTTGAGAATGATGGATGGTGAGCCCTAATGCCACCTTTGTTTTGATGGTTGTTATTTGAGATTTGTTGGTAGAGCTTCCATACAAGGGAAATGCTATCAAAATTGAAAAAAAAATTAAGCCCATTTTACATGAGAATCCCTACTTTGTCATAAAATATTGCACATAAATCACCAAAGATTGTGTCTCTATAAAGGCCAACCTAGAAAATTATAAAGGGCTCATAGACCCTCGAGAGTATATACAAAATATGAGAAGAATCCTATAGCTTATCACATAAGACCATGATGCTATGTGTAAGGTCTTTTCAACAACTCTTCGTGGATCTACACAAGTATGGTACCACAGTATAGAACTTGGCCTTATTCTCCACTTTCATGATTTTAGCTCCAAACTCATATATCATTTCAGCACAATCATTTCAATCAAAAAGATCATAATAGAGCTCTTTGTCATCACACAATGAAAAAATAAGAGCATCAGGAGCTATCTCCAAATGTTCAATGAAGAGATGCTCAACGTGAAAGCACTCATTGAGCCTATTGCCATAAAAACCTTAATTAATAGAGTATAAAAGTGTTCTTTATATGAAAGGTTACATACTCTCCCAAATCAAAATCTCATCAGTGTTAAATATATAATAAAAAATCACATTAGGGTGGAATAAGCTAGCATAATTAGACAAGGACACCCTCATTTCCACTCATGAGTAAAGTCTTCACAACGTCATCAGTCTCTATCAAGAGTATCCAAAAAGAGCACCAAGGGGCACATCTATAATTGCTTGACATTTTTAGGGTTTATGACTACACCTTTAACCACCACATGGGGACTAAGGAGCTAACCTCTATTAGAGAAAAATAATTTATGCAATATCAATCTCCCCAGCAAAGTGGCATGAAAACAAGAAATCCTAATAAGTTTTGTTTTTTTTTTTTTTTTATCATGACCATGAGTATGACATTGATGAATGTTATGTCATGAAAAAAAGAGATAGAAAGGTTAATCGCTAGAGATTACCTTCACTAGTTCACAAAAAGAGAAACAAAACTAGAACAAGATAAAAAAATAATTGTACACTTGATAAGCTACTTGGGATAAGATAATTCCTTGATTATCCCATTCAATATATCTCAATCTTGTGAATTTTCAATAAAATAATAGTTTTTCTCCATATCTTTAGATGTGTCTCCAACATCTCCAAAAAAATTAAGGATGCTTTAACAAATCCCCATGACTACTCGTCTTCAGGTCCCTATAACCACTTGTCTCTAGGTCCCTGTGACTGTTTGTTTCCTGGTTCTCATAACCATTTGTCTCCATAAAGATCAAGCATCCTTCTCCAAAAATATTGGTAAATTCTCATACACAAAACATTAACGTGCAAACATAACTTTCATCTTTCACGTAGGCCTAACCACGATAATATTCTCACATAAACATACAAGTAGCATATGTACAAAACAAGTAAGTTTTCTTCTTCACTTATGTTTATTAAGTCTTTCAAACGCAATGTTTAAAAAACTTGGAGGGAAATGATGATATAAAAATTAGATTTTATGGTAATTTTTTTTTAGCACTATTTGGGCCCAGGTCCAAACAATGACCACATCACTATTTAGGCCTCGACCTAAATAGCTACACGCAATAAATTCTCACTCATAGCGCACACATTTTCTAGTCTCAATGAGTGAGAAAACAACACCACACATATGATAATTGTTTATGATTAACTGACATATTCTTTTTTCAAATACATATTTTTATGCAGGGCACCATCCTTTTCTAGCTGATGGTGATAGAGCACCACACTTTTTGCAAGCTAAGCGCCTCTTTCTTGACCAATAACTATTTTCTCCAATGTATCACTGACACTCATCAATTACTCAGCTAATGACAGAGGCACTACTATCAATGGTGGGCACCAACATTTCCTCCAATCAAATGTAACATCACTCTCTATATTCAAGGTGAGCCGATGTGATCAAGGTTTATAAATTTTTTAAGTCATCAAGTAAACAAAGAGGGCTTTTCATACTCAACATTCTCTCTTCAACAATTCTCTTCTACCATTATCGACTTAAGCATTAGAGAGTCCCACATTCCATGAGAAACTCATTTTCTCAGGATTACTCAAGCTCGGACACAAGCTAAACACAAAGCCCAACTTAGACGCTTGGTCCAGGTTTGTAGACCGTGGAAAGCCCGATTTGATGATGAAGTTTTTTCTTGATTTTATCACAGCTCTTAGTTTTCTGAACTCCTAATGTTTACTCTTCATCCATTAAGATTGTGGTTCCTTTATTTTTCTATTAATTTGAGAAATGCGTTATATATAACAAGAAAAATTCAAAATAAAAAAAAAGTATGTGATTTGAATTAATGAAAAATAATAAAATTAGTGATGAGGGACTACATTCTTGACTGACCAAGAGTTATATAGATGTACATGACAAGAATATAGATAGAATGATCATATTAAGAAAATCTCAAAAGTAAAGGGATGGAATATCTCAAGAGAATCTCATTAGCTATTGATGAGAGGAATTGATAAAAAAAACAATTATAAGTCGATCATGTTAAGAAAATATTAAAAACACAGGGATGTAATATCTTAAGAGAATCTCTTTAGTGAATAATGAAAGGAGATGATAGAAAGACAAATACAAAAGTAGAAGTACCACATTAAAAAAATATTAAAAGTTGAGGGATGGAATATCTCAGAGATTTTCATTAGCTATTGTGAAAGGAGATGATAAGAAAATGTAAGAAGATTTGCAGTAATTAAAGAACATAGTTTTGTTTTGAAGACATTTAATTAATTATGAAAAGCCTCTTTTTGCTCCATAAAATTACACATCTCATTTTCCCCAACAACAATTCTGGTCCGCAGTACCTTTAATTAGTTGGGAAATCCAATCAAAGGAAGAAACTTTTGTCCACCTTTGAATCCAACTGTTTCCTCCACTTTGATATCTCCAGTAATCATGTGTATGGACATAATAAATGTTTCAAAAGAACAAAGAATATTAATCGATCACAAAAATCTTCAGTCATCAGAATTTTGCGCATTGTTTAGGCAGGCCTGTTTCATGATCCACACTCACAATTTCTGTGGCGTTGTCACACCTGAGTACATCTTGACCCAACTTAGCTCCAGCTGCCTTCAGACCCTTGAGCGAAACAGGTTGGTTGAACAAGTTAAGTGATGGCAATTTTGATGCTGGAGGAAACTTACCATTTGGCAAAAAGGATCTAAAATCTTCCTTCAACAATGGCACCTCAAAATCTGTCTTGTCATGCTTAACAACATTGTCTTTTGCACTTATGTGAGCCCCTGGTTCCATATGGTTAGTCGAGAAGCTTGCCTGGTTCGGAAAGTTGGGGTAGAGACTAACATAGCCTCTGAGGTACATCATGTCAATGAGGAACTTCTTCCATGAAGCTTGCCATCCATTTGTTCTTGACTTTGGGATCTGAACTGGGTTTGCCTTGGCATCTTCAGTGAACCTCATGTTCATGTAAACATAGAATTCTCTCCATTGTTTAGGGAAGAACACTGCACCCCAACTGCAAGGTAGTTGGTGGAGATAAGGGGTGTTAGGATGGATTCGTTTAAAGAACTCAGTTGCATTCCATCTTGGCCTTTCTTTCACCACCTCCACCAATTTAGGCGTGTAAAGGGAGATGGAAGAGAGCTCAGGTAGTGACACTTGTGGATCATAGTGATAGGCCAAAAGAGCATATTTGATCCATAGATAGTAGAATGGAGAGACTTCAATATCATCTTCGAGTAGGAGGCCATAATCATCATCAGATGAAGGGTACCAACTTTCACTGACTGCTCGAATGAGGCCTCCTTGGATGATTCTTCTTCTGAGGGTTTTAGGACCATGAGGCCAATTAAATGAGCTCACTAATCTTATAGTTTCCTCGTCAACTTTACTGTCCACGTTGAAGCTGATGGGGATTTCATCCCCCACATAATAAGCATCGCTGAGAGATTTGAGAAGCCTTGTTAAAGAAGGAGCACGATTTTGGGTGATTATGTTGACAGAAATCCGCATTTTATTCCAGTCTGCATAGGCAAGTTAAATGTATGGTTAGTTGAAACAGCTTGACATTTGCTTAATGGAGCTGAATCAGAGTATTTATCATTAGGCTGTTACTTATTTAGAGAAAATAGCATATAAGGGCTGAAAAGCTTGGATGCGTTCTTACTTGGCAAAGCTGTTGATCTTAGATCAGCCATCCAAAGAACCTTTGATATTGAAGGCCTTGGTAGAAGAACCATTGTTGTGCCATTAGTATTAGTCTCCGTCGCCATTTTCAAGGCTTTCTTCACATTAGGATCAATGTCATTCACTGCGATCAACACACTGGGATTGTGAATCTTGATCAATCCTTTCACGCTCGAGTACACTGCTTGTATCACTGGCACTTCTGAATTTGATATTTCCGTCTGCGCCGCAACTGCCAAATCAAATATCTTGAATCTTCGCTCTTTGCAGACAATCTTAGGCCAATTTAGAGCAGTTGCGGCATCTTCACAGGGGCAAAAATTGCCTCCAGAGACAACAATGTACGCCTTTTTGCCAACAGTAGACCTGAACTTCTCAATAAGCGGTGCAAGTGCTTTAACTTCATCGACCGAGTGGGCATAGAAGAGTGCATCTATTTTTTGAGGGTGCATTGCTGCCCATTGAGTCACATAACCAGTAGAGAGTGCTTTCCACCACTGATCATCTCGGACTTGAACAATGTCCTTGAAAATAACAGTGGTTTCAGAAACATAAGCTAGCCTGTGCTCACTATCACCCCATGTTTCCTTGTCGTTTGGTTCAACAGGAAGCACAAATGAACCAGCATTTCTGTACTTCTGAAGCTGATAGCTGCATGTGTCAAGGAAAAATTATAACATCAGAAGCTCAATCAGGAAGTAGAAAAACAGTAAAAAAAAAGGAAAAAAAATGAAAAGAAAGAGAAGTACTAGTTAGGTATCAAGAGAACGACTTTCTTTCATATTAAGAGAACTCGTCATTCTTCCACAATCAAGTATCGTGGTACCATTTTTACCATAATTTCTCATCTTGGTAATGATCATAGCAGTTAAATGACTTAAAATTACATGGATAACAGTAACTTCAGCTTTGAAAACCATTTGCACAAATTCAAAAACTAAAAAATAATAAACATTAATCCATTTGAATGGTTGGTATTATGCTTATTACACAAGAGCCACTAAAATCAGTAATGGAGCGCTCTCAATTCTCCATTGATGGTACACTTGAACTTACTCCTAAGCCCTGACCAAAATAATAATCAATAATGAGCAGATAGTGCTACAAGGAATCTCAAAAGGGAAGTGCTAATTCCAACTAATTTTTCTTTTTCATCTCATTTATCAAATTAAACATGTATATAATTAAGAAGAGACAGATTAGTGGATACATAAAGATCAGTAGTGGAAAGAGGATACAGAGTATCATCTTGAAATGGAAAATATTATATTAGTAATGATAATAATAAACTAACAGAAGAAAGGTTGACCCCATGTTTAAAAAAGGGAGGCCATGCTAAGCAGATTCTTGTGTCGGATGCTTGCCGAGATGATTTTACATTTTAGATGGAAATTGGTTGTGTATCATTTTTGTATGAAGCAAAGCCATTAATCTATTACATTTTTCAAACCATTAATCTAGTAAATTTATGATTCAAACCATATATTATTGAATAGGTTACCAACCCAATTAAAGATCAATTATTGTCATAATCGAACTTAGGTAATGTGATGATAAAACAACTCTTCTTTAAAGGCATTTTTTTCACAAAGTTTTATAAAAATGGTACTGGCTTACAACTAGCTTAAATCAGATAGAGAGAGATATGATATTATTATTAATGTATGGAAACTCCAATGCCCAGAAATCTAGGCGACTCCTCAGGTCAAAGTTTACAGGAAAACCATCACATTTAATCTTAACTAGGAAATAAAAGGGATCAAAATGCAGTAAGAACTGGACATACCTAAGATGCAGATCTTCTCCTGTCATGAAGGTCATAGGTGCCTCGATGAACAGTGTCTTGACGAGCTCTGCAGATAAAAACCATGAACTGGAAAGAAAATCCACCTGCACAATTTTATCAACTGTTATGTCATAAGCAGGGTCAGGCAAATAGAGCCCTGCCTCTTTGGACCGGAACTTTCTGTAGCTAGGGAACGTAAAGTCCTTTTGCCTGAAAGGCAAAATCCTTCCTATGCTGCCCAAAACCGAGTTCTTGTATTTTTCTGTCCCTGCTACGTGAGATAATATCTGTAGCATTTTCCTTCCTGGAATCATGTCATCATCAACAATATATACAAGATCGGCTTCGGTTTGTAAAGCCATCTGGAACCTTCCATAGTACTTGAAATCATAGCTAGAACTAATGAAACTGATTCTTGAATCATTGTAGCTGTTTACAATTCTCTTTAGTGAGAGCTCATTTGGGCTCCCAAATGAAAGTACCCAGACATGGTGGAAAGGAAGCGTCTGGTGAAGCAAAGAATCAAGCTGGGCACAAAGCGTCTTTCTCTTGAAATGGTTTAAGATCACTGTGACCCTCGGCTTATTGGGACCTCGCAAATCCCACTTGGACTTCATTGCCATTAGCTCAGACAGAGTTTCTGTTCCAGTAGACTTACTTTGAAAATCCAATACCTCATCATAAAGCTCTCTCTTCAACTTAATCATTTGAGCATCATTTGACTTCTTCTGCTGGAAATCAATCTTTTCATGCTCACAAACTTCTGATGGATTGATTGGCCCGATTTCTGCTGTAACAAGAGAAGCAGCTTCCTGGTACCGACCAAGAACATGGGGTGGGATAATGAAGTGTTTCCATTGCTGTGCGATTCTTGTAGCCCATGCAAAGTCTGGTTTGGTTCTTAAATCTATTGTAGGGCTCATGTAGTATAGTAAGAAAGTTGCATAAACTGCAAAAGCAAATTGGAGACAAGTAAGAGCAGTGACAAGCCTTGCCGAGGAACTCCTCTGTACCTTGGACTTGGCCTTTCCTCCCACATAATCACTAAGCATCCCTTCCAAGTAATCCCCACTTTTCATCGTCGAATTCCGGATTAACCCCATATCTTGAATTCAATTAAAATCAATGTTTACCTGCAAGAAAGCGCAAAATCAATCAATCAATCAATCAAACATACAGAACTCCACAACTAGAACATCAAACTTTCATGCTGGGTTCCTTGATGCTAACCGAACAGTATAAATTCAAAATATGGTGAAAGATTCAGCGTTGTTAGTCTGATCAGGAAAGCCCCGAAGAACTCTAGTACTTGAAAACGAGGAAGAAGAAGTCAAGTTGATGGTGTTGGTTGGAGTTCGTGGAGTAACGGATCCAGTGCCTTTGTGCATACTTATATATGAATGTATGGAAAGGTGATAAAAAGTGCAAGAGAAGCAGCACCCCATGAGAAATGCATCAATGGTCACATGGTCTAAACGTTGATATTAATAAAGAATCAATTTAAACAATGCTTCAACAACTAATAGTATAGTACTGTTAATTACTTGTTCAATAAACGCGTTGCCTTCATTGCTTGCTATGCATCTCTCCCTCCCTCATGCCCTTAAGACAACATTTTAAAGCCAGTTTTGATGCCGCAGAAAAGGGCTAGCCCAGCGTTTTTGGCACTAGCCCTTACGGTGTTATTTACTCTCTCTTTCTCTAATAGATTAAACAGGATATTATTAATAAATGAAGCTAATTAACGATCCAAATCCCAAGAGACCAAACTGACAGAGAAAATACTTTTACTACAATTAATTAACTAATGTCAAACTCTAGTCCCTAGATCAAGAGCATCTGTCCAAACTCCAAACTCAAGTTGAATGCATGAAAAATACTCCATTGTGGACAAAAAACACTGAAAGAAAACGAAGAATGTTAAGGCATTACCTTGCTTACAAAGAAAATGAACTACAGACGACATGCAAAAAGCCCTTTTCTTCTCCAGCAAATGAAGCACGCTAAAAGCTAGCTAAAACCTCAAATACACACAAACAGTAGTAATATTAAATCAATGGCTGATAAGAGACCTCGTAAGATTGCAGAGAAATAAAGCAAGAATAATTACATATGAAAGATTTGAGTGTAAACTGGATCACGTATATTTATATTATATATTGGTTTATAGCCAAGTTTGACTTAGCATATCGTACATAGTAGATGAACGTGGCAGCAAAACTTTGTTAATGGGCCTCTGCCGAACTTCCGCAAGTTGAACGCAAAAAATCATAGACTAGATTGAATTTGCTTGTGGGAGGTAGAATTGAAGCAAGTTTTGTCGCTTTCTTTAGAAAGAAAACAGAGAAATAACTAAAGTTAGAATTTGATCATCTTTATGTTCATTCTTCCTTCCTCTTTCTGTGACAATCAGTCAAGTCTTGTTTATAGGCGAGTTGCCATTACAGTTGCAGGAGATGGTCGGTGAAGTATATAACCTTGATCTTTAGAAAATTATTGAGTAACTAACTAAAGTACATTAGTTATAGTTTAGAATTGATTATTGGGCTTCTAGGAATTAAGAAGATGAAACTAATAATTAACTAGAAAGTTTAACAAATGCAACAGTGTTGGGCAGAATCGTTGTAGTCGTAATTTTTGGTTATAAATGTATTAAAATAATATATAATTTTTAAAAAATTATTTTTAAAATCAATATATTTAAATAATTTTTAAAAAAATTAATTTAAGCATAAAAAAATAAAAACTTCGAGTTTTAACATACTTAGGCTTAATGTACAATGAGAGATTTTATAAAAATATATTTGGCAACAAAATAATATTATCATATATTTATTATAAATATCAAATTAATACTTTTACCATTCAAATTCAAATGTATTTTGAAAAATACTATAAAAAACATGGTATAAATATGTTATAAAAAAACTACCTTAATACTTTTTTTTCATTTGAGATTCAATCTTTCATAAATCACACGCGCGCGCGCGCGTTATTGAAAAATTAAGAAGAGACTAGCTAAAATTATACATCATGGAATTTATTTATTTATTTACTTTAATGAACCTTGGGCCTTCTTTGTCGTCCAATCTACCTGATAATGAGTCACCAGTCACTCCTTATATTTATAACACATACACGGTGTATAGAGTTATTAATTATTTTTTTACAGTGAATATTGTTTTTTTTTTTTTTTAGAGATGAGTAAAAAAATCAAAAAACCGATTAAACTAAGAAAACCAAAAAATAATAATCAAAAACACCAAACCATGAAAAAAAACCGATTAAATTTTTTAAAAAACCGACCGGTTCGGTTTCAGTTTTATAAGCTTGAAATCGAAAAAACTGAACCGAACCGAACCCAAACCGAAAAAAATAGCCTAACCGGAAAAAAATCGAGCTAAACCGAAAAAACCGAGCCAAATCGGTTTTGTCTTAAAAAACTGAACCGAACCGAAACCAATCAGTTTGAACCGGTTTGGGTTTTTTTAAAAAAATTTCAGTTTGGTTACATTTTTTTTATAAAAACCAAACCAAAACGAAAATGATCACTCCTGGTTCCTCCCCAGCTTTTAATTATTCTAGTGATTTTTCCTTTAAATTTTAGTTCTCCATTCGGAAAAAAGAAATTGTTTTTACTAATATTATCTGTTGTAAAGCTCAACAAATAATGAAAAATCCCGAACCATAAATATTCATAAATCAATGTATTATATATATATATTTCCTAAACCCATGTTTAAAAGGTTCAAAGTTAAAATAATAACCCAACATACCTAAATTTAGTAGAATGCTAAACTTAGAAGAGATGAGCCTGGCTTGTTTTTAAGCTTAACATCCATGAGTTCAGCTATTTGTTAAGCTTATGTATATATAGATTTGGTAAATTATCAGACCCAATATCCTTCGATTTAGCTATGTGTTAAGCCTAAGTATATATGTGTTTGGTGAACTGTCATACTACCCAGCATTTTTGTTCAGCTACGCGCTGAACCCAATACCTTTAGGTTCAGTTACGTGCTTAGCCCAAATACATGTAGGTCTAGCTATACGCTGAGTCTAAGTACATGTAAGTCTGACAAGCTATCAAACTCAATACCTTTGGGTTCAGTTACGCGCTTAGCCCAAATATATATGGGTCTAGCTATACGCTGAGTTTAAGTACATGTAAGTCTGACAAGCTGTCAGACCCATCCCCATTGAGCTTGAGGTCATTCCAGGTCTAAATGTGTATGAAACTAATGATCATTATACGCCCCGTGTTGGGTCATGATATATTTTTTTTTGTTTATTCTTATGACTTTTAACATAAAATATTAAAACTCAAGAATAATCATCTCTCTACACCTTTAGGTGTATAAAAGTCTTTTAAGGACCTACCATATGTCCATCGATATTAATATTATGTAAGAAATATTTATCATTCATTAATATTATGTAAGTAATATTTATCCCTCATTAATATTGTCAGAATAAAATGACACTCCAACCCCTCCATTTAAGCAACATGACAAGATTCAAAGGCTATATATATATATATATATATATATATATATATATATATATATATATATATATCCTCAAACCACCAAGATAAAGGGTTCATATTTTTCTATTCTTTGAGTATTCACACTTTTATTTTCAGAGCATTTATTATACACAAATAAGAACAAACACTTTTATTTTTAAAATTTAAAGTCCATTCTCTTATTTATTGCAATTCATTATTAAAAGTCAATGATTTTATCATCGGATGGTCCCTAAACCCCACCAAAAGGGACTATTTTGTAGGTGTTAGGTCTTCTGATACGAACCTCGTGATCATGTGACCATGTAACCCATAATCAAGATTGAAATCTGATTCTAGAAAGCCAAAATAGGTCTGATAAGAGTGTGACACAATAAAAACATGTCCTAAGGCACCAACACTATTAGAATGAAGTTGAATGACGCCATAAAGCCAATTAATTTTCAATAGGTTATATTCAGTTTGTTCAAGAACTAAAAAAAAAAATGCAAGAATCACTCTCACATAAGTTAAAAAAAACGTTCTGAATTTTTATTGATAAAAAAGAAAGAGTCATTCCCTCTTTAGGTTTCACAAGGGTTTGTTAGGCCTAAGGCTTGTTTGAGTTTAATTAATAATTAGCTCTAGCTATGGCCAAAGGCTTGTTTGGCTCCATACATTCGAATTTATTAGTATAGGTTTTGGGTCAATTTGTAAATAAGTCAATTTAGACTACAAAGGTAGATCCATTAAGGTTTTTATTTAAAAAAGTTTAATTACTCTTTGTATAGAGAAAATATTAAAAGACTTGATAATATTGTTACTGCCGAATTTATTCAGCTTGTGTAAAAGAGATTCTCGCATTCTTTAGTTCTTTAATGAACTAAATTGTCTTATTAAAGATTAACTAACTTCATAGTATCTGCCTTATACTTTTCATTCATGAATTGATATTTGTAGGGTTGAGGTTCTTATTCCTATAATGTTCGTGTCTTGTGATATCTTTTCACTGTGTCAAACTCCTATCAGACTTGTTTCGGCATTCTAGGATTCATTGTCAATCTTATTATGGGTTGCATGACTACGTGAACATGAGATTCGCATCATCGATGAGGTCTAAAAACTTTCTATCAATTTAAGTTTTATAGCTTTGGATTTGCTATCTCGATCATGATTTTTTTTTTCTCTTGAGGGAAGGGTGTTAACAAGGATGGATTTGAACCCCTGACATCATGGTTTGTAACCACATGCTATAATCCTCTAAACTATAACCCCACCTCATCTCTACTAGACATGTTCTCGGGAATACCCTAAAAAAAGAACCTTTCCTCTCCCTAACCATTTCATTTCGAGTTAAGAAGATGTGAAATTTAACACCTCTTTCTTTACAAAAATGTTGTGTTTCAAGGTGTGAAGTGGGAGAAAGGTGATTTTATTATTGGGGTTTGCGTGTGTATATTGATAAAATTTTTCCTTTAAATGAATAAAAATTAAATACAAAAAGTAACAAGTGCAAGTTAATATGTAAAATTAACACTTCTTTCTGTTTTTTTTTCTTTTTATAAAATGATTGAAAAATGATGTAATATATATATTGACAGGATTTCCTTATAATAAATATACGAATATAAATATACACTTGGATATTAAAATAATACTTAAAATGATGGTTATCATGCATGACTTGCAATACGAATACCATTTAAAGACTTTAGGCTAGAATATTATTGAGATGTGATGCTATCCCTTTATATTAAAAATAACTTTGTAACCAGGCATTCAATCGATCTGTTTCACCTGGCTAGTTTTTTTTATTTATTTATTTTTTTCTTTTATCCTACTGATAAAAATTTCAAGCCGACAAGGGTTATGAATTTATTGACTGACAAGTCATTCTTCAGTTAATGCAGGTGCCGTATCACATGCCATGCAAACATGATCTCACACTCGCGCACATGCCTGGAGTACCATAGCCATCACTAATCATGGAATCCTTCATTATTTTCAGAAGATCCAATCCTCTCAAATTCACAAGCAAACCGCTAACTTTAAGCATTTTTTAAATCTCGACAGTCCCAAAAGTCCAAACCCTGTTTAAACCCTAAGAAAAGTCAACCTTCTTTGCTGCAAGACAGCCCAGAGCCCTCAAGATCAAGCGCACTGAGACGGTTTGACTCGAACCAAGCGGCAAACTTTGACAGGCCATTCCTGGGGTTTTGACGAAGCTTTAAAATGATTCAAGTGGAATCCACATAGGGTTAGATCCAAGCAAGTTCCGTGCTCTCTCTCTCTCTCTCTCTCTCTCTCTCTCTCTATATATATATATATATATATATATATATAGAGAGAGAGAGAGAGAGAGAGAGAGAGAGAGAGAGATCAAAGTCTGAAGGGTCTCCCTCCGATCTCCACGTGCATCCCTTAATTATTCCATTATCAATATACGTAATGGTGTCGTATGCTTGATTT
>Ga0325411_1000946_pt1 | contig 31585 bp, 16 predicted proteins | sample PopdelMetagenome_13_FD_206181 | JGI IMG/M metagenome (GOLD analysis project Ga0325411, IMG submission 206181) | Populus deltoides microbial communities from Bellville, Georgia, United States - Xylem-PdIQD-R4 | ecosystem: Host-associated > Plants > Phyllosphere > Stem > Wood/Secondary xylem...
CCCCAAAACGCGTATGACAAGTTAGCACCAGCACTACTAATAAGGCCAACAACTAACTCCTCAACCACCGATGTGGGATCTTACAATCCACCCCTCTTAAGGAGCCTGATGACCCCGTCGGCACCATCAGACAGCCAGTGAGGTCGGCTCTGATACCATATGTAACAGCCCAGCCCAGCCTGCCATATATTGTCTGTTTTGGGCTTTACTGCCCTCACAGTTTTGTTCCTGGTGATGCGAGCCCTTCTAGCCTAACGCTCCAAAACACATATGACAAGTTAGCACCAGCACTACTAATAAGGCCAACAACTGACTCCTCACCCGCCAATGTGGGATCTTACACACGAGAACTAGGCTAATATTTCATAAATAACTAAAAAATTATTGTCTTATTTTAATATCAGGGATTACAAATTTATACGTAAGATGTATTTTTTGTATTAAAAAGGTAGTTCTTTTTTATTGACGTTAGAATGGTTATGTTTTACCCGATAAAATAAGGATCTTTTTACCAAGGAGGACTTATCGTAAACTTTAGACAGACCAACAATTAGAAAACACAATAACACCTTAGCATATATTAGACAATTAAACAATGCAACTTACCTTAGGTAGGGCGTATTTGGGTGCTAATATCTTTTTTTTACGCAACCAGTCCCCGTGCCCAATCTCTGAGACTAGTTAGGGTTCATAATGATCAAAATATTAGGTGGCGACCCTCATTCCTTCAATACACTAATAAAAGACAAGAAATTATTGTCTTCCCCATTTTCTTGACATATACCTGAGAGTGGACGATCGTCGTAATGTCGTACATGTGCAACACTAATAAAAGAAATTAGAACACAAAAAATCAAAATACACCAAGAGAACTATTAAAAACAATAAATCAAAAATCAAAAAATTAAAACTAAAAGTTTCATACTTAAAAATTGTTGGAGGTAGAAAAACAAACGAAAAGATTGATTTAGTAAAAGAAAAAAACAATTTAGGTATGAGTTGCCTTCAAAGAAAGCTAATAATGATGTTTCTATTACGCAACATATATCAAGCTCAAAATCAAGCCTAAGCCATAATTGTAAGGTCCGACCCACTCCCCCTTGCAAAATATTGTCCGCTATGGTCAACCCAACTTGGTTTCCACACCTCACGGTTTTGTTCCTGACAACCCACAGGCTCCAAAACATATCCTGCAAGGTTCGGTACCAACTGCCTTAATATGCCCTGGCTCTTTCGATGTGGGATGTTACAATGATTCTTATGACTTATCTTCACTTTTTTGATCTCTCAAACAACAAAGCCAAGAATTTAACCCCTCCAACCAAAATCAAAACTCCTTCTTGTCTATGTCATCACTCATTTTTTTTACCTTTTATTTTCATATATATTGTCAAAAAATGAAAAAAAAATACAATTGTTTTTTTTTAAATGCATTTTCAATGCAATTCAACCAATTTCCATCCATTTTGTAAATTTCTCAACTCTTTTCACTTGTTGTGTACATGTTGATGAATTTTAAAAAATAATAAAATTGGAAAAATAAAAAAAGAACAAAATCAAAGAAAAAAATAATGAGTGAAATAATAGTCAAGAAAGTATAGAGAAACCAAAATAAAAATAAAGTTTTGGTTCTCTCTATAAGTAACTAAAAATAAAGGGATGGGGATAAAAAAAAGAAAAAAAAGAGAAAAGGATAGAAGATTGGAGAAGATGAAAAGATAAGAAAATAAAAAATGAAGGTGAGTATAAATAAATATAGACCCATACCATGATGGAGGAGGAGATAATTTTTAAAAAAAATGAAAAGAGAGAAAGAAAAGTAGGATAAGAAAGAAAAAGATAAAGGAGGACAAAACAAAAAAAAAAGAAAATATGTGCAACCGAAAGAGAAAAAAAAACGATTTGAGAAGAAGAGATCTCCCTCTTTTCACCAACTCGTCACCCCTCTTAATCACCATCTCTACCTAGCGCAAACTCTATGTTGATTAGAACGAACACCACGTCATGACCACAACTCAACCTCACCTCCACGTCACTGCTAGCCACCATAAAAATTAAATCACAAAGCCCTAATGACAACAACAACCCAATTTTGTACACCTCTCTCCTCTCAATTAGCCACCGTGATGCATAACCACCATAGTCCACAATAATCAATAACTCTCATCACCTTCACAACTATAAACCAAAAAGAAATGACCTTTCTCTTTTAGTTTCAGCCATAAAAAAATAGTATATTTTTCTTCCTTTTTTTAAATAAAATTAGATCCTTAAAACATTTTTATCCATCAAGAAACATTACTAAAATCATAGCCATATTCCATCTTATCCAAGAGAATCGAGCCATTTTAGAGGATTTTTTTAGATTGAAAATGATGCATAAGATGCATATGCCTTAGCTTACCAAAGGCTATCTACTACCTATGCATGAGTCTCATGTTCCAAAACTGCCCACTTATGTTCTAATAGCTTTTGATACTGTCTTGGCTAGTTTCTAGTAGATTTTAGGGGTAAAAAAGACTTTTCCTTGCCTATTTCATCATTATATTTCATTTTCAATATTGTTATGAAATATTTGAAGTGTTGGGGTCCCTATCGTTGTACGACAACCTTGAAGGTATGATGCTATGAGATTTATTTTCAAAGGCGGAATAAGGAATGATATAAATACCTTGCAACGGAGTTGGGAGAATCAGATTGTAACAAGTTTATTTAAGACATAATTGTTTTGTCTTGGTATGAAATTTTATATGTGTTGATTGTGTGTGCATGAGTATTGATTTGGTTTGGTTATGTATTAAGGGTTTTATTATCCATGAATCAACCTAGGATATAAACCATCATTCGGCGTTACCTCAAAAGTTCATGACCTTACTATATGTAAAATATCTTCAAACCATTTTTTAAGAAAAAAAACTTTATAAATTTTCCTAGAGATTTTGGATATGTATTAAGGGTTTTATTATTTGTGAATCAACCCTAGATAAATGAATTGTCATTGGGTGATATCTTCAAATGTTGACCGAAAAGATAATAGAATTACTTAATATATAAAACTTTATTGTGTGCAAATATTTTTAAACCCTTATTGTGTTTTTCCTTGCAATTCTAATTGTCTTTTAATTGTTTTTATTATCCAAAAATTAGTTGAATATAAATGACCTATCGCTAGGCATTATCTATAGATAATAAGACTGCTTGATACACAACTTCATTTTAATTTTATCCAAAATATTTTTGAGCTATAATATTTTTACTTGCAATTTTGGTTTTGTATTAATTGTTTTTATTATCCAAAAATCAACCTAAGATAAATGAATCATTATTGGACATTATTCTTATATTTATTAAATGGATAATATAATCGCTTAGTACACAATTTTATATTTGTTATATGCAAAGCTTTTTTAAGATATAATATTTTTCATTTCAATCTTTGTTATGTATTTATCCATAAAAATCAACTTTGGAAAAATAAATTGTCACTAGGCATTGTCCTATAATCTTGCTTAACGGATAATTGAAGTGATTAAGACATGACTCTTATTTTATAGATAAAAAAAAATTATAATGGTTTTCTTATATTTGTTTTTTGTGAATCTGGACCTATGTCTTACAACACCTTTTTGAGCTATTATTTCAGCTATACAATTAGTACCTTTGAGAAAGGGAGTCACTCACAGTGACAAAAATATTTTTAAAATTATAAATGTAAATATTTGTATAATCATAAAATTAATTTTTAATTGTACATATTTATTTTTTATTTTAATATGAATGTTATGTTCATGTTGATGTTGATGTGTATGAGAATTTATTCTTGCGTTCTTGTTTTTGGGACAACCTTTTTTGATGCTACAAACAAATTTATTCTAGATCAATATGGTCGTACATAGGCCTATTAAATGCGAGTGATGGTGTTTATGGACTATTTCAATCAGTTTAATTTTGAATAAATTTGTGTCTATCAATTGCTCACTATTCTTTTAGGTTCAACGCTTGTATTTCAAAAGTGAGGATTAAACTTTGTTTCTAGGCCCAGATCTCAAAATCATTGTCTTACATCATAATACCTTTAATAACAGAGCACAAATATATCAATTTAGGTAAACTTTTAGTAAGTAAACATAATAGATGGTAACTTCCTTTTCTATTGTTAACTTGTAGCTTGCATCGATGATCTTTGAGACAATCTATTTTATTTTGACTTGAAATATTGAAACTCTAGCTTTGTTGTTGAGAGAAAGAGACAGATGGGCAATTAAAGTGATGGATTGGGCTTGAGGTTGAGCATGGGATATGTTACACAAAACAAAAGGAAAAAACCATTGAAAAGGGTAAAGATCAACAAAGGAAAAAAAAAATGAAAATTGCATGTTAAGAATTAGACAGGGGAAAATGAGACAAAACAACTCAAACACTACCAAGTTAAGAAATCTACCTTTAAGAATGTAAAGTAACATTAAATTGGTAGTGAGAAAGAAAAATATTAGAAAATTTAAAGCCAGACTTAACAATAGTAATGAAGTAATAAAAACTAAAACAATAAATCTTAATTTTGCAATCTAAATCCAACTTAGCATCCATAGATACAAGCATAATATTTTTTTAGACTAGTTTCCTTTTTCTATAACACTTGATCAAGGCTTCTTCGGGCTAAAAACAAGTTATAGAAATTTAAATAGGTATGATTTTTTAGTTCCTACATTGATTTCCTTTAAGAATAGAGGGTAATTGATAACATAAAAGAGCTTACTTTCCTCTATCATGCATTTTATTTTGGTCTATTCATAATCACATTGTTGTGCTCTGTGTTTGAAGAACTGGCCAGCAAACTGCTCTTATATTGGTAGCTTCCTCGATGTTCATGTGCAATAATGTCTAATCCAACAACATAACGTTAAGAGAATGTCATTGCTATCATTTTATAACCCAACACAATATTCCATCACATAGCTATTTTTAAGATAGGTAATGGAATTGAAACTAAACAAATAAGATAAACATAACCATGCACGATATCATAAAATGAATGAAAAAGTAACTTATAAAGCTATATCCACAACCACAGCCCTATGCTTAAGAAGGGCACCTGTCTGATGAAGATGTATCACATCCTATGGTGTTGGGCATCTTAAATCCAATGGTGTCAATCCTTGCTCCCAATAACTACCTATTTTAGCTTAGAAAACAAAGGTGGAGAAAACTTGTATTATCAAGAAAAATCTTTAGCAAAGATTTTAGAAATGAAAAAATTGATGGAACAAATTAAAAGTCAGGAAATAGGTGAATGAAGATCATAGAGCTTAGCGAACAAAAATCTTCAGATAACCTGACATTTGCGTAAGCCCATCAAAAGTAATAACAAGACAATATGATTAAGGTAGAGTTCAAAACAACAAGACATGTCCTTTTGTGATTAAAAAGAAGAAGCTGAAAACAACTCAGGATCGGTCACCAAATGAACAAACAAACAAAAAGATCCTTGAAAATGTCTTCACAAAATCCCAGCCATCAAACTCAAGAAAAATAAGAGACATCACGACCGACAACAAAGGTTTCCCCTAACTAATCTGATATAGGCGAATAGCTCAAACATAACTCAATCTAACTCCTAAGTATTAGACAACAGCCATGCAATCACCACCCAAAAAAACTAAGAACCAAGATAAACAAATCAAACAAAACTCCAACATATCAATCTCGAGACTATTCAAGCAACACAAACATGAAACAATCCAAACACCACAAAATTCAATAAAAACTAAACATCAAAGCAAGGCAAGTCAACCCTAGCTTAAATAAATGTAAAGAAAACACATAACCCTAAAATAAGATGACTAACACTAAATGATAAAAAGATAGCATAGGAAAAATAAGAAAAGAAACTCGCCTAGAGCTTGCCATAAACAAACACATGGAGAAAGCCTCCTCACATGGCAACAACACAACCTATGAACCCACAATCCTGCATTACACCTAAAGGAAAAGGATAAACAAAATTAGAGCATAAAAAGAAAATAAATAACCTAGACTATAGAAAAGAATCAAAGCTATCACCTGCTTGCACAATAATTACACAACAAGAAACCTAAAACAGAAAAACTAATAGAGGCTAGTTAGAAACCAAAAGAAAAAAAAATCCATCCAAGCTCTGAAAAAAAAAGAGGAAGATCGATTTCTCTCTCACGTAAGCATTTTATAATTAGAGTTGTGAGCATAAAATATGTGAAATAAGAGTAAAACCAACCCCCCAATATAAGTGTGTGTCTTTATATATATAATATATGGAGTAAGACACTTTTATGTGTGTGTCACATACTTTTTTTACACATAAAAGTTTAATTGAATTCAAATTCAAATTCAAATTCAAATGGACGAGATATTTGACATTGATATGAGACAAGTGATTTCATGAATAATTGTATAAACCTTATTTTTCCTTTATTATTTTATACCCTTCAAGGCCTTGACATTTGGAATATTATAGAATAATCCAATTTTCATATTTATTTTTGCTATTTTGCTAGATTAGTAGAATGTGTTTGTTAATTAAAAATCTCCTAAAACCCAAAATGTCCAGTAGAGAAGACTTAAACTCAAAACAAATAAAATGAGTTCTACGCTTAATTTTGGTAATGTTATAAATTTTAGTTTTCAACGATCCAAAAAAAAAGTGATGAATTGATGTTTTTTTATTTAATTTCAATTCACATCATATATTTGAGTTGAAATAAAATCATGAATAGACTTAGATAATAATTGGACAAATGATGGTCGGCAAAAATCTAACCATTAAAATATATAAGGTGTGGTTATTCACTTCTAACCTCACAAAAAAATAAATAAATAAATGTTTTACACAAAAATAAATAAATAAATAAAATAATAAAAAATAGAGAGAGAGTGAGACTCCAGCTAGCCTACATATAGGTGGTATGATTGCATTTTCAATTTCTCATCTATAAAATCTTCTTTTCCTTCCCATCATTTCTACTCAACCCATTCATTTAACAGATATAGAAGTGTGTAGAAATGGCCAGTTCCTCTGTTTCTAAAATAAAAAATATTTGTGTTTTTGGTGGATCCAGTCCTAGGAAAGAAAAAGAGTTTTTAGAATCAATAAATTATCTTGGTAGGGTACTAATTGACCGAAAGATTCATTTAGTGTTTGGGGGAGGCAGCCTTGGGTTAATGGGGGGTGTTTCAATTGCTACATTTTTAGGAGGCAGTCAAGTTTTGGGGGCCGTCCCCAAAGCTTTAGCCGAAGGGGACATCATTGAAAAAACAGTTGGAGAGGAACTATAGGTCTCCATAATGGCTGAACGACTGTTTGTCATGTTTAATCATGCTGATGCCTTTATTGCTTTACCAGGTGGTATGGGCACTTTAGAAGAGATATTTCATATTTCCTCTTGGGCTCAGCTGAACATTTACCAGAAACCTATAAGTTTGCTAAATGTTAATGGTTTTTATAATACTTTACTGTCTTTTCTTGATCATGCTGTGGAACAACAATTTCTAACATTTTCAGCGCGACAAATCCTCATCTCTACTGCTACTGCTGAGCAATTGATTGATGAACTACAATCTTTCATCCCTGTAGTTGATTCCTCTATGAGTCGACTCAATTGGTCAATCACAGAACGCCATAAAAAGCTTAGATTGGATTTGAGCCTTAGTTTGTGAAATATTAGGTCTTTTGGTTTTATTAATCGCATAATATTTGTGTTTGTTCTTTCTTATATTTGTTTAAGTGTGTTTCAAGTTTGTCAGTAGTCACTATTTCAGGTAATTTCTTCTATACTCTATCTTTCTGCCTTAGAACATTGAGGACAATGTCTCGTTTTAGTTGGGGGGAGAGGGTAGTAGTTGATATTAAAAAAATTTAACTAACTCTGTTTTTTATTATTACAACCATTTGCAAACCTGTTGTTACTAGGATGGCAGAGTAAAGGAGGAACTTTAGTGACTCTTGAGACGCATTTTAGTAAACATTCTTAACAAGGTCTATCATAATACTTCTTGAAATATTCAGATTTACAAACTCTCGCATTGTTATCACTTCATTCTGCTCATATACTCATTTAACAAGTATTCTTAAACCTTCATTTTCACACACACACTTTAACATATGATTGTGGGTTGCATATTGGATTATTACATTATTCATGTTTTTTTGTTAATGGTAACAACTAAGGGAAAGGGATAGTTTATAATATACAAAAAAAAACAAATAAAAAAAATAGATAAGTTTGGTTTCGTAGCCTCCTTGACTTAAGCAATTAAGCCTGAAAGGATGTTTTAACACATAGTACCCTAAAGTCAACTGACTTGGGAGCTATTGGCCCAGTGCTTGTTACATGGGTTAAGGAGAAAAGCTTAAGGGAATCAAACATTACTCTATCTATGTATCAGTATCTACAACCCGAGTTACTAAGCTCGTAGGGGTGTCTCAACACCTGATGCCCTAAGATCAACTGGTTTGGGAGTCATTAGCTGAAAGCTTGTTACATGGGTTCAAGATACATTGGGTTATAAATTCTTGCTTTAAAAAAAAAAGATAATAATCCCAACCCAAGAAAGTTAACCTTAAACATTGGAACAAAATTTTGTTTTCTTCCATGAAAAGCTCCTTAGCTATGTTTTGATTTATTGAGCACAAAAGGAAAGTTTGTTAATATCTTGTTTAAAAAGTATAAAGCAGATATATAAATTTAATGAGAGTTCATTTATTTGGATAGATTAATGAAAGTTAAATGATGAATGCCTTGCTTTGTAAACCTTGCAAATTGTTTTTGTATTTTAATGCTTTGATAACTAAGGACTAGTAATAAGCTGGTTGAAGGGGTGTGATTAGCACTCAAAAGTGCATTCTCATTAAGGCTTTATATCATCATATTGCACTAAAGTATCGTTAAATTCCTTAACTAAAGCATGTTTTATAATAACAAGTCTGATAATATAATATATCTTTAATTTATGGTAAATGGTTGTTTTGAATGTAGGTATATCTCACAATTCAAAGGATTGATTGATGTGATTAACCATTGAAAGTGAAGAGACAAAAAGAGGGCTAGGGTAAGAGAGGAGATGCTAGTTCAATTTCAAACTGGAACACCATTCGGTTATTGGATCATAACTGGAGTTTTAGAACTCGGATTTAGGTCTACTTTACATGGATGGAAAACTAAGACATAGACCTAAAACTTTTATGAGAATCCAAGACTCAATTCTGTTGTTTTCAAGTTCAAATCTTAGCAACAACAGAGAAGTGAGAACCTATCCTACAGCTCAAACACTATTCGATTTTCAGCTCATATCTTGAGTTCTAGAAGTCCAAATGAGCTCTGGTTTTTTTTTTTTTGTTGGAAAGCTAAGCCAATTGCCCACAGATTTCATGGAACAAAGGGCTCAAATTATGATGTTAACAATGAAGTTTTGGCCAGCCAACAATATCAATAACCAACCAATTATGTCAATAACTAGCAGCCAACAATATCAAAAACCAGCCACCAACCAAATAGTTTGTCAACCAATCAATAGTTTTAAATTTTAGCCTATAAAAGGAGGCATTTGCCATGTATTTAATATCTTGGTTTTCAGATCAAGATGATGTTCTTACTTTCTTTCTTTATATCTTTGTAATGTTCAAGTTTTCTTTCATGCTATATTAACCTCTTGTTTATGCTTTTTCATTTCCTTTCCTATACTTAGTTAATTTATATCATAATCATGTTCTTATCTTGTTTATTTATGTTCTTCTTCTTCATTATGTTTAGCTAAGTTAGTTATGTCAAGGTGAAAAGGTTTTACTAATGGTGTTAGAATAGGTATAATATAAACTCAACATGGACTTTAATGATTATATCCAAGAAAGTTTGTTATTATCATGTTTTATCCTTTTATCTTATTAATTCTTAATACCTTGCTTGTTAAATGGTTAATCTAGATTTGTGTTGTATAACACTTGGTACATTAAATACTTGATCCTTCATAGTCTTCAGCCGACATCGTTATTATGATAGGAACTTGATTTGTTATTAACATAAGCTAGCAACATGAATGCCTGATGATATTTATAAGTATGGTGTTACTTAGATAAGATGATTAATATGATCTTGTTAATACTTTATAATGAGTCGTTAACGATAAATCATCCGATTGGAACCTCCTTTGTGTGTGGTTTCCAATTGAGTAATAAAAAGAGTTTATATTATATTTATTTGAAATACCATTAGTGGATCCTCTAACCTTGACATCTGTTTTATTATTGTTTAATCCTTACATCAATATCACTTCTCAAAACTCTCTTCAACTCCTTTTCTGTTATTATTCTCTTCAAATCTTTCTCTTTATTTATAATTTATACAATTCACCTCTCTGTGGTTCGACCCCAGTCTTGCCGGGTTATTTATTACTTTGACACTCCTGCACTTGGGATAAGACATCAACTCTTTGATCGTGTCATTGACAAAAAAAAAACAAAAAAAAAACCCAAAACCAAAACAGATTAGCCTTAACAAAAATATAAAAACTTAAAAATCTTTCATAAAAACAGATCAAACACATGAAAAACAAAAAACATTAAGAACATTCATCAAGTACCCAGCAAACACAACTCTTAAACTAAACCAGATTTCGAATAATAAAAGATAGGGTTTTATTCGCAATCATACATAGAACAAGAATCAAGGATTCATTTGCTTCAATTATCGTTAAATCAACACGATTTTGTCAAATAGAGTTTCAGTCTAAAACAAAAACTCTAAAAGTAAAACACTTAAAACGTGTTATTGATGGAAAAAAAAATAACCTAGATTATTTGCTAACAATGTCGTCTGAAAGTAATCCAAAACACCAAGCTATAGCAATATTCATGGGAAGAAGATGAAGAACGAAACCCAGAGTCGCCTAGAAAAGATGAACTACTGCCAAACCCAGAAGTTCGTATTTAAGATTGTTAAACACAATGTTCTTAACCTTAACAAACCATATTATCATAGGCAAATGTATTTGAGTTAAAAACACCATTAAGTTACACCAAATCATTAAAAACATACATATGATCTAAAGTTCAAAATTGCTAAATCATCACACCTTTTTTTTCCATTAAATTTGAATCCAAAACTAGCCTTTATAACTTATTTTGACCATTATCGCGGGGTGCCGTGATGTCGTGGGCGGCGACAAGCTTTATCGTGTCTCCTAAGGAGCTGTGTGTGTTGAGAAGGGTATTTTAGGTTTAATCATAAAATTATTATTAAGGTTCAGGAGTCGCCATCTATTATTATGGTTAATAGGAACTTATGGTTTGTGAGAGTCTATGTAAGGGACTGGTTGTGCAAGGAGAAGACGCATCACCCCTAGTGTACCTAAGGTAAGTTACATTGTTGTTTGATTGTTTTTCTAGGTCGAGTTGCTATTCGTTAGTCTCGTCTAAGGTTCAAGGTAGATCTATCTTCATGAGAGAGTCTCTATCTTATCAGGTTAACTCTATTGTGTAGTTTTACACCCCACGGATATTAAAGTCTACATCTAGACCCTAACAAAAAGGATTAGTGAGAGGATTTTTGATGTTTTGGTCAGATCCTAATGGATAATCATAAATTGGTTACAACATCCGTCTTGCATTTTAAAACATGAGAAATTGAAATTTTTGTCTTTCTAAGAAAATATGCTTGGAAAATTTTAAGATTTAGTCATATGTATGAAAACAAAACTTTTTTTTTGAAAAGGGAAAATAATTTAAAAGTTTTGATTTTTTTAAGTTTTTTTGAATTTTTTAGAAATATTTTGGAGAAAACCAAGTATTTTAATACTGGATTTGTATCTTACAGTGTAAAAATACAACCTAATATTAAGCAAAATAGGTAGAAAAACATGTGAGAAAATTATAATTTTTTGAAAAGATTTTTTGAAATTTTTTGTTTTTTTATATAATATTATATTATTATAAAATATGGGTTGGGCGGGCCCAGCTAACAAGGTCCGATCTCGGACCAACAAATCTCTTTTTTTTCTTTTCTTTTTTTAAGGTCGGACGGGACTAAAACAGGTTAGGCCTAGGCCCATATGGTTACTGGTTCGGCCCAGCAACCATGCTAATTAATTATGTTGATTCTTGTTCTGCATGTAGTAACCCAGGTTCAGCGATGGATAGGGGGCTACCTAGCATCGGAATGCCTAGCTGGAGGTCTGGCTGGTCATGATGAGGAGGGGCTAACATGAGGATGGTGGCTAAGGTTGTGGCATAGATGGTGATCGGTGTTAGCTGTTGGTAAAGAAAAAAGAAGAGTTTACAAAGGAGAGAGAGAGTTGGTGCAACCACCATGTGCAACCACCATGTGGTGAAGAGGATGGTGGTCAAGCCAGCGATGACAGTGGTGGTAGCCAATGGCCATGGTGGAGACAGGAAGAGGAGAAAATTCACGGTGGCTGTAAAAATAGGAGCGAAAGTTGATTTTTGGTGATTTTTTTACCTAATTTTCTTCATACTCAAACCATGAAATCCACCCCTATTTATAGGGGGTGGAAGAGGGAAGTTTTGTCTTTAATTGTGTCAACTCTTGACTCTTAGTTCGGTTGGGAAGGATCTCAATCGTTGGTTCAAAGTATGCACCATTAATTATCAAATCTGTCAGTTAAAGGCTGCCTGAGTTGGCTACTTTAGGTTAGCGATGTGACCATCATGGTGTTAATCAACTTTAACATGAATATGGGGTTATAGATTAATGTCAAGTGATCATTTATGTGCATATTTTGTCAAATTTGGTGAAGATTAAAGGCATTAAATGCACCTGTAAAGTAGTCTCCCTAAGTTATCATTTCAGAGAAAAAATGAGGAAGAAGATGAACAGAAACCAAAATGACGCTATTTCAATAAATTTCACTTTAGTTTTTTGATTGCTGATTTGTCTCAATTACACCTTTGAATGACTTCAAACTTTTAATTCTATGCAATTTTGCCCCGAAAGAACTACAATATCAGCCCCTTATTTGCGTGTTGTTTTCAATTTGGTCATTGGTCTCGGATTTATGCAATAGTACACCTAATTGATTATTAAACTTTTAATTTTTAAATATCACTTCCAGTTTTTATCAATCTCTATAGTTCGACGCCTTTTACAGATTGGTCCTTGGCTATGAAATTTTTCAATTTGACCCCTAATTTACCCTAAAACTTTGATTTTCATGCAATTTTGCCTCTAATTTCAATCAATTGACTTGGTAAAAATTAAATTTGATCTTCTAAATTCTCAATCTTTTTAATTAAGCCCAAATTAGGCTCCTAAATTTAATTTTTCACAAATTAAGCCCCTAATGAAATTAATTTGACCCATTGAAAGTATAATTAAGTCTTTTCACCTAACTAAATCCGTTAATTGGACTCAAATTAATTCACAAGCATAATTAAACTTTAATTTGGCCTATGATTAAATCAAATTGGCCAATTAAAAATTCAATTATGTTCTTGGACTTAATTTTTATGCGATTCGTCCAGTAATCATTAAATTTGACCTTAAATCTGCATTGTTTCTCTATTTTTGGCATAATAGTGTACAATTAGGCCTCAAATTTCATTCAAAATTGCAGCTTGACTTTTATATACCTTTTGGAATCCCCCTCGACGTGTTTTCTTTACGTTGCCAATCTTTATTTTATTTTTTATTTTTATTTTGAAAAAGAAACGTGAATTTGGGGAAAAACCCAGAAATGAGTTATAACAGCTCTTTACAATTCTTATGATAAAAAGTCTCGTAAGAGACTTTAGATAGTAAACTTTGTAAAGAAAAAAAAAAGAATGAGAGATAATGGACTCGCCATATTAAGAAATGATGAATCCTTTTGAGGTCTGAAAGGCGCACTCAAAGAAAAAATTGGAAGATTTTTTTTTTAAATGGTAAAATTCAAAGATTTTGGAAATGATCGAATTGTCATAGGTGACTTGTCCAGGTGAAAAAATTTTTCAAGGTGATGAAGAATGCAAAAGTTTTTCAAAGTGGTCTTATTGTAATGGGCGTCTTGTCCAGGAGGAAAAACACAGATTTTTTAAAGTGGTGAAAAATATGAAGGTTTTTCAAAGTGGTCTTATTGTAATGGGTGACCTACTTAAGTGAAAAACACGAATGATTTTTTAAAATGGTGAAAAATGCAAAGTGGTCTTATTGTAATGGGCGACCTGCTCAGGTTAAAGATGCAAAGACTTTCAAAGTAGTGAAAAATACGAATGATTTTTCAAAATGGTCTTATTGTAATGGATGACCTGCCCAAGTGAAAAAACACAAAGGTTTTTCCAAAGTGATCAAATTGTAATGGGTGACCTGTCCAAGTGAAAAATGAAAGATTTTTAAAATGGTCATATTGTAATGGGCAACCTGCCCAGATAAAAAAATGCAATTTGTCAAGCGAAAGGATTTGGCTAGAGATGCCTTGAAAGGATGACAGGATAGGGCTCGAATGTGCGCTATCTAAGAGATGAGAGTTCCAAAGAGCACTGAAAAGGAGAATGATAGGGCCTAAAGATGCACTATTTGAGATGTGAGGGCTCAAAGACAAACTCAAGAAGAGATGAGATATAGAGATAGAGATCAAGCTAAAAAGCACATTACCTAAGAGATGAGGTCTTAAATGTGCACTCAAAAAAAAGTAGGGTTAGAAAATGCACTATATAGAAGGTGACGGTTCAAAGGCGCACTAAAAAAAAAGTAGGGTTAAAAAACGCACTATATAGAAGGTGAGGGTTCAAAGGCGCACTCAAAAGGAAATAGGGTTAGAAAACACACTACGTGAAAGGTGAGGGCTCAAATGTGCACTTAAAAGGAAGAATGGTTAGAAAATGCACTAAATAGAAGGTGAGGGCTCAAAGGTTCACTCAAAAAATTATAGGGCTAGGAAACAACTACTAGGGAGATGAGAACTCAGAGGTGCACTCGAAAGGAGGTAGGGCTAGGAAACACACTACTTGGGAGATAATGGCTCAAAGGTGCATTCAAAATGAAGTAGGGTTAGGAAATGCACCACCCTGAAAATGATGGCTCAAAGACATATTTGAAATGATGTAGAGCTAGAAAGCGCATTATCTGAGAAGCGAGGGCTATAAAGTGCACATGAAAGGAGTATGATAGGGCCTAAAGGCGCACTATCCAAGAGATGGTGGCTTAAAGGAGCACTAAAAAGAAAAATGATAGGGCTTGAAGGGGGACGAGGGCTCAAATATACACTTGAAAGGAGGTAGGGGTAGAAAATGCACTAGCTGAGAGATGAGGGCTCAAAGGTGCATTCGAAAGGAAAAGGGTAGGGCTAGAAAGCACACTTAAAAGGAGGTAGATAGGCTTTAAAGGTGCACTACTTGAGGGATAAGGGGTTAAAGCGCACTCAAAAGAAGGTATGCTTAGAAAATATACTACTCGAGAGGTTATGGTAAGACACTAATCTACCAATGATGAAAGCAATACACCATGATCAAAATACATGTATACTTACCTGAGAAATATAGGTTGGAGTTTTTCTTTTCTCAAAATTTTGAGTCTCTGATATGTTTTGATGACTTTTTCGCTCTTACTTACTCGAGTCACATCTTGTGATATTGACCTCTAAGAGGGTTATGACATTAGCATACTTTTTTTCCCACAAACCTTTATTTGATGGGTTTCCAGCTCTACCCTACATTTTTTATTTTCTTAGAAAGGAAATCATGGAGGCAACCTTATTATGTGTTTGTTGGGTTGCCCCTCAGCTTGATCGTGCTCCCAAGTGTTTAATTTGAGTTTTTTTTTTTTGGTACGAGGCTATGTAAAAAAAAAGATTTGGTTATTTACGAGTTGTTTTCATGAAGAATTTTTGGAATTTCAAAGCTATTCCAACACACAGAAATCATTTGATGTCGGTTTAAGACAAACTCAGTCTAAAGAAATTCAAGTGATTCCTACAGTCAGGTTTTCATAAATGTGTGAACTTTTTTTTTTTTTTTGAAAATATGAAGTGATCTTCCAAGCATTCATTTTGCTTGTATGAATAATGGCAGGTTTCACATGACAAAGCATTGCCTACTAATCTAGATTGTTTGGTTTTTATCAGAAAAAGGCTTGATTAGGCACGCAACGTAGCCTTTGGTTCTTGGTTATGAAGAAAAATAATATTTATAGGCTCAAAAAGTGTTTATGAGATCTTAAGACTAAGGATCACTAGTGTTTGTTTCCAAACATTTTTATCATTTAAATTATTTTGTAAAATGCCCCCCAGTGTTGAACTTAGGCTTTGCTTCTTCTTTTTCATTTGGTTTTGAGTATCATCATATCAGTTATTTTGGTTGAAGGCTCAAATCTTTTGGATCCCTTGGATTTTTTTCATGCCCCCAGCTTTGTTTGGGCTTTTTTAATCATTGAAGATTTTTGTATATCTCTCGCACTTGCTCCCCAATATAGGGTGTGATCCTAGCCAAGGTTATCTTTCAAGAAAATCGCATTATGCTCAAAATGAGACTTCAAGGAGATTTTTTTAGAATTTGTAAAAGGATGATAAAAGATGGTCTTTATTCATTTCAAATGCATGCACTTAGGATCGATAAGCTTTGCTTTCTTTTATGTGAATACGCAAATTGGTTTCTCATTATCGATGCAGCTAAAACTCAGCTTTGAAGTCATATCATGGTGTTTGGGTTGTTTTTCAAGTTTTTTGGGTGTATGGATCATTTGAATTTTCAAAACTTGTTTGTTTGAACAAACACCAATTTGATTTTTATTTTGTACTAAAACTTTGATTTCCCAAAAATCCTTGTGAAAACATGGGATCATGCATAGTTTTTGGAGAAAAAAGGAACACACCAAAGAATTCTCGATGTAGTGGTTTTATAAATAAAGGGTGTGCTCGTGTAGGTGTGTTATTTACATAAAAAAAACATGATCCTATTTAAAAAAAAAAAAAGAGCTTGTTTGATAAAGAAAGTCCTATGGCATTGGAAGCCAAATTACCGATAAGACAAAACAAATTGGGACATGACAAAATCAAAGTAATCTTGTAGGCATGATTAAACAGAGACAATTATTTTGAATTAATAGGGGTAGGCTCCTTCTTTCCATCTTGGTAAATTCTTCTTTGGCCATCCTCCTTGCAAAAGCTCTTGTAGGAATTTCATCAATGGTGTGGACAGAAAACCATAGTAGAATGCATATTCTCAGATTTTCCGAGCATTCCGCCATTAGTGCATCCATTAATCCACTGCCTGAAGCATGATTGGGTAGGGGATTCATACTCATAGTTAGAATTTCTTCGAACGTTATCTACCCAGTTTTAATCAGATGTATGAGCCTCTCCTTAAAGGCACTGTACAAATGAATGTTATGTCATGTAGCACCGGCATGGTATTCACAAATAAGATCTAGCTTGTACCAATTGGGATAAGGTGGCCGCAGAGGCGTAAGTGATTCTGGAGCTACATGTCTGATGCTCAGTAGCTTTTGGTACATCTCATTTAGGGGCAGTGGTAATGGGGGTAACTATTCCTAGACTTTTTTATTTTTGATTTGAGGCTTAGGTTTTCTGGTAGGAAATGAAGGGTTGAAGTTTATATTGGTAATTTAGGGTGAAGATGATGAATTATGGTAGTTTTGGAATGGCTTTTTCCTACCCTTGTAGCCACCTTTAACATGATTAATCTTCTTCCTCCCTTCGAAGCCTTTTTTTCTTGGTGGGCATGGAAATTCTACCATTCTTGACTCCTTGCTCTATGCACTTAACTACTGCCATAAGGTCAGTAAATTGCTAGGTCGACCTACCCATAAAATGCTTATAGTATGACGCTTTGCGTGTTGGAAAATAGAGTGACCATTTCTTTGTCCAAAAGTGGAGGATGCACCTGTGCAACTAGATCTCTCCATCTTTGAATGTATTCCCTTATGCTTTCTTTGTCCCTCTTCTCTAGATTGGACAAGCTGGTTTTGTTAAGAGCAATGTCTATATTGTACTTGTACTGCTTGATAAAAGCATCAACCAGATCTTTCCATCTTCGGATCCTTGAGCTGTCCAATCTCATGTACCAACTCACTGCTTCCCCACTCAAATATCCTGGAAAAAAGTATTGGTAGTTTTTCATCATGTACTACTTCTGTCATTTTGTTATAATAGGATTTGAGATGAGTAATGAGGTATTGTGTTCCAGTGTATTTGATGAATTCAGGAACATGAAACATTTGGTACCAAACATATTTTTGCTACCAGTACTGGGTCATATAAATCTACCCCTTCAATCGCTTTGATTCAGTCTTGTGGGGCTCATTAGCAAATGCATCCATAAATGTAGGGGCTGGTGCTGGTGCTGGTGTTGGTGATGGTGCTGATTGCATAAATATTGGATTGTGTTGAGGATCTTGACCATATTTGTTCGTTCTTTCTTTAGGATGAGCCGTTGTTAAAGTTTGAACAAAAATAGCAGGCGGGCTAGAAGGACCTTCACTAGAGGTGTTTTTAAGTGTTTACTCAAGTAAGCTAGTGACACGAGCCACACTTGCTTCATCTTTCATATTTCTCGCTCAAAGTCGGGTGTTGTAGGCTCTTTGGGGGCCTATATTTCAACCTAATGCATGCATGTTGTTATTTACAATGGATGGATGTATGTGTATGTGTGCAAATATATGTCTATGCATATCGGGTAGGGAGTTCATGCTCTAAGGGAAGGTTCTAGGTCATTTTATGAGGGTAAGCTTTCTACTTGGTCTCAAAAGGTCTATAATTTCCTAGTGACCACCTTACGTAAAGGCAGTATAGGAGTTTACAAAGAATGGTTGGGGCACAATGTAACCGCCATTACCAAGTAAACACTCGGTTCATAGTTGGATGTTTCATGAATCTGAAACCCGACTGAAAGTCATAAGGTAGACCGATACTCCCCACCTAACTTAAAATTAGGCTTATTTATAAAATTAAAATATATAAGGGCATTAATCCACACTCAACATACTTAAGCAAGAGCAGGAAATAAAAACGCTAAAATAGTGAAAATACGAGCTAATTAAAGACCAAACAAATAGGCAAACAATCAAACAAGCAAAGCTTCATCTGACTAGACAAGGTGTCCCTAGTGGAGTCGTCATCCTGTCACGGGGTGTCACGACGTCATGGGTGACGACGAGCTTTATCGTGCCTCATGAAGAGGTGTGTATGTGTGTGTTAGGAAGGGTTTTTTAGCTTTAATCATAAAATTATAATTAAGGTTCAGGAACCTATGGTCTGCGAGAGTCTAGGTAAGGGACTGGTGTACAAGAGAAATATGCATCACTTCCAGTGCTCCCTACCTAAGGTAAGCCACATTATTGTTTGATTGTTTTTCTAGGTCAAGTTTATATTTGTTGGTCTCCTCTAAGGTTCAAAGTAAATCCATCTTCATGAGAGAGTCTCTACCTTATCGGGTTAAATAATAATCATTTTAAAGCTAAAATTTAGCATCGCATTTATTTTTATACCTTATACCTTTAATATCTAAAGGTAGGGGTGAGCAAAAAATTTGAAAAACCGATCAAAACGAGAAAATCAGAAAAAAAACAATAAAAAAACCGAATTGTGAAAAACAACCGATTAAACCATTTAGAATTTTGAAAAAACTAACTGGTTCATTTCGGTTTTGGTTTTATAAGCTTGAAATCAAAAAAATCAAACTAAACCGAAAAGAACTCAAATAAAAAAAACTGAGCCAAACCAAGCCAAAACCGAGCAAAACCAAAAAACCAAACCAAAACCGAGCCAAACCAGAAAAAAACCGAGCCAAACTGAAAAAACCAAGCCAAACCGGTTTGAACCAGTTTTTGTTCTAAAAAACCAAACCAAACCGAACTGAAAGCGGTCAGTTTGAACCAGTTTTGGTTTTTTTAAAAAAAACTTAGTTTGGTTATTTTTTTTTATAAAAACCAAACCGAGCCGAAAATGATCACTCCTACCTGAGGGTATACTCTATTGTGTTGTTTTACACCCCACAGATATTAAACTCTACATCTAGACCATAAAAATAAATTGGTAAAGGATTTTGACATTTAAGCCAAATCTTAATGGATAATCATAAACTGGTTACGATATCCATTTTGCATTTTAAAACATGAGAAAGATTGCAATTTTTATCTTTTTAAGAAAATATGCTTGGAAAATTTTAGGAATTAGTTGTATACATGAAAACAAAATATTTTTTTGTTTTTTTTAAGGAAAATTAATTTAAAAGTTTTGATATTTTTATATATTTTTTGAATTTTTTAGAAATATTTTGGGGAAAACCGGGTATTTTAATATCTTACAATGTAAAAATAAAACCCAATATTAAGCAAAATTGATAGAAAAACATGCGAGAAAATCAAAAAAAAAATTGAAAGGATTTTTCGGGATTTTTTCTTTTTTTTTTAATATATAATATTATAGTATTATAAAATATGGGCTAAGTCGGCCCACCTAATTGGGTTGAGCCTAAGAAAGTTGGATTGGGTCGATCTCAGCCCAAAATGGTTGGGTCGATCTTGGCCCAACAGATCCATTTTTTTTTGTTTTCTTTTTGCTGGTTCGGACCAAAACAGGTTCGGCCTAAGCCTGTAGATTGCTAGTCTGGCCCAATAACCATACTAATTGATTATGTTGCATGCAGACTGAGAACTCGTTCTGCATGCAGCAACCTGGTTATAGCGATGAAGTGGCGGCGCTACCTAATGCGGAGTGCCTGGCTAGAGGTCTGGTTGGTCGTGATGATGAGGGGATAAAGTGAGGATGATGGCTGAGGTTGTGGCAGAGATGGTGGCCGGTGCTAGCCACTGATGGAGGAAAAAAAGAGTTTGCAGAGGAGAGAGAGAGCTTGTGCAACCACCATGTGAGGTGATCAGACTGTTGCTTGTGGTGAAGAGGATGGTGGTCAAGCCAGCGGTGACAGTGGTGGTAGGCAATGGCCATGGTGAAGAGAGAAAGAGGAGAAAATTCACGGTGGTAATAAAAATAGGGGGAGCTGATTTTTGGTGATTTTTGGACCTGATTGTTTTCATACTTAGTCCATGAAATCCACCCATGTTTATATGGGGTAGAAGAGGAAAGTTTTGTCTTTAACAACATTGAATATTGGCCCTTGGTTTGGCTGGGAAGAATCTCAACCATTGGTTTAAAATAGGCACCATGAATTATCAAATCTGTCAGATGAAGGCTGCCTGAGTTGTCAATTTAGGTAGGCATTACGGCCACCATAGTGTCAATCAACCTGAAGGGACCATATGAGGTTGTAAAGCAATGTTAGGTGATCATTTGCGTGTATATTTTGTCAAATTTGGTAAAAGCTAGAGGCATTAAATGCACCTGCAAAGTAGTCTTTTTGAGCTATCATTTCAGAGAAAAAATGAGGAAAAAGATAAACAGTAACCAAAACGACACCGTTTTGGTAATGTTCTTTTTAGTCCTTTGATTGTTGATTTGTCTCAATTACACCGTTGAGTGGCTTCAAACTTTTAGTTTTATGCAATTTTTCCCCAGAAGAACTTCAATATTAGCCTCGTATTTGCATGTCGTTTTCAATTTGGCCCTTAGTTTTGGATTTATGCAATTTTACCCCTGATTGAACATTAAACTTTCAATTTCACTTTCTGTTTCAATCAATTAAAACCCTATAGTTTGACACCTTTTAAAGATTGGTCCTTAGCTGTGAAATTTTTCAATTGAACCTCTAATTTACCCAAAACTTTAATTTTCTTGCAATTTTACCCCTAATTGCAATCAATTGACTTGGTAAAAATTAAATTTGGTCTTCTAAACTTCTAATCTTCTTAATTAAGCCCAAATTAGACTCTCAAACTTAATGTTTCACCAATTAAACCCCTAATAAAATTAATTTGACCCATTTAAAGTATAATTAAGTTCTTACACTTAATTAAATCCTTCGATTGGACCCAAATTAATTCTTAAACATAATTAAACTTTAATTTGGCCCATGATTAAATTAAATTGGCCTATTAAAAATTCAATTATACACTTGGACTTACTTTTTATGCAGATTCGTCCAGTAATAATTTCATTTGACCTTGGATCTACATTGTTTCTCTAATGGGGTACAATAATTCCTTAAATTTCATTCAAAATTGCAAGTTGACTTTTATGTATTTTTTGAAATCCTTCTCAACCTGCTCTATCCACATTGCCAACCTTTATTTTATTTTTTATTTTTAAAAAAATGAGAATTTGGGGAATAATCCAGAAATGAGTTATGACAACCATGACCAAACTCATAAACCTAGAAAGCGTAAAGTTTCAACATACTTATTTTGATACCACTCAAAATCAACCAAAAACTTTATTTTATTAAAAGAACAAACTTCAACATCTTTTCTGTAAACCCCGGTAAAAATAATAAAATAATATATATATAAGAAAAAAAAGTCTCAAGAATTGAGTAAATTAATTGATATGACTTGTGCAAGTATGAAATATAAAAATCTGAATTTTTGATGAAAAATTACAAATCAGCTAATTTTACGTTATAACACATAACTTTCAATCTAGTCATCAGATTAAGTTGAAATTTTGCATGGAGTCTTATAAATATTATTTTAACCTATGTTAAAATTTCATAATTTTTGGAGCATGAGAAGAATTTTTTTCAGATAAAAGAATAAATAGCACAAATGATTGTCTAGAAATTCCTTAGGGACCAAATTGAGACTTTTCCTAAAACAATCATCTTTACAAGCCACCAGCAATTAAAAAAGAAAAGGAAAGAGGGAGTGTGCAGCCGGCCAAAAGAAGAAAAATGAGAAAAAGAGGGTTTGTGTCATTTTTCATGGAAATTACTTGAAAAATCAAAAACAAAGTGTAAGATAGAAAGAGTGTTAAGTAATTAAAGAGAGGGTTGATACATTAAGGAGACTACAAGGAGTTTGAAAATTTTAAGAGTGCTTTTAGAAAAAGAAAAAAAAAATTGAGCTTAGAGGGAAGTGTAAAGGAAAAAAAACTTGATTGAACTAGTTTTGGCTTTTGATTCTTCATTCCTTAAGGGTAAGAAAACTCTCCATGATGGTCCATTTTATTGTTTTTCATGTTTGTTATTGGATTGAGTAGAATTGGTATTATATGAAGGTGGGTTCTTGATGTTATGATGGTTTGAATGCATGGATTTATGTTAATTACATGTTTATTGAAGGAATAAATGTTTGTGCTTGTCATTAATTAGGTTAATTTGAAGGGGGAAAAAAGATATTTCTTCCTCTTAGTATTGGGAATTTCGGCCAAGGGTGTTTTTTTAGGGTGATTAGGTTGTTGAATTAATGACAAACAAATTATATTTAGTTATGACAATTGAGTATTTAGTGATTGAAGAATGGATAAAAAAAATATGGTTTCCACCTTGGGTTAGCTAGTGATTCCTTGTAATGTTATAAGTAAATATGATCTTATTGTGTTGATTAGTAAAATTTCATACATGGATGCTTAGTTGTTGTGTGTGATTATGGAACTCTTAGAAAGGTGAATTTGGTCATGGAAAATATAATAAATAAAATTTCAAGCTTGAAGAGATTAATGAATTGTATTTAAATAGTGGAAGAAAAATAAAATGAAATGATGTGTTGAATTAGATGTAAATGAACTAAATTTCCTTTGATTGTTAGGAAAAGTTTTATAGTGATATAAGATTTCCTTATAATTGTGGTGAATTAAAAGTTTAGGTGGATGTAGCATTGTATGAATTATTTGTGTAATTATTAAAGAACATGAAACTATGTTAGAACAACCACAATAGTTTCGAATGTTAAAATTATATTGATTGAAAATCTTATTATGTGATGAAGTTTTAAGAAAATTATTGGGTGATATTGAAATCATAAGATCTTTCAAATGCAACAGGAGAGGTTGGAGGCTATAGACAGCAGCAGGGAGTTACTGTCAAGCATGACCAGTAGGTAGGTATCCGACATCTTGAAGTTTTATAGAAAGATTAATTGAAAAACTAGTGTTAATTTTAATTAGAAATTCTATAATTTATGTTTGATGTTAACGGATGAATTAATGTCCGGTAATTGGGTGGATAAATTAGTACCGGTATTTGGGCGGATGAATTAACGCCCGGTAATTGAGTGAGTGAATTAATGCCTGGTAATTGAGAGTGAATTAATGCCCAGTAATTGGGTGGATAAATTAGTACCAGTAATTGGGCGGATGAATTAATGCCCGGTAATTGAGAGTGAATTAATGTCGGGTAATTAGACGGATAATTAGTATCAGTAATTGGACGAATGAATTAATGTCCGGTAATTGAGAGTGAATTAGTACCGGTAATTTAGCGGATGAACTAGTACTAGTAATTTAGTGGATGAACTAGTACCGGTAATTATTAGTATCGGCAATTGAATGGATGAATTAGTACCGGTACTTAAGTGAATAAATTAGTGTCCCTAATGAGGGAGCAATACCCCGTGAATCGGCTAAGATTAGAATTTAATGGAATGAATATGGAGGTGTAAGATATTAATGTTTCATAATAAAGTATATAGAAAAAAATATGTATATTTATATGGGTATAGTGAAATGATACATTGCATTTATTGATAAAATGTTAATCTTATTTTTAGGACCCTCGCAGCAGTAGAATAGATCCTGCTTGAATATATGTTATTTTTTGTGTATTTATTTTGATCAACATGTATTTTGAGAATTATGAATGATGTAAAAGACTTTGAATGAACCTTTATATTTGTAGAACAAAACTTTTATATGTAATTAATGTGTATGTCATACTTAAGAATATCTTTATGTTAAATTAAGTATTTGTATTCTACCATAGTTGTTCATATGATTAGGAATGTTGGGATGATAAAATAATGGGGGTGCTACATTCATAATCTAAGTTTTTACTATTTTTTTATAATTATTATTAATTGCATCTTGATTATTGGACAATACCTATTTTTTTGTGATGCGTTGTTTGGGAAAGAGGTCCAAGATGATTGGACCGTGATTATAATATGAGTTGTGTCAGGAATGAAGATGTTGATAACTTGGTATAGTCCCGTTACAAGGGAAACTCTGCCGAATTTTTTTTGAAAAAAAAAATTACACCGCATAAAATTTACACTTTTAAATAATTATGTATTTTTTTTGGGTTGTGACATTTTGGTATTAGAGCCATTTTGATATCCTGGTTTAGGTTCAGGATGTGGAACAAGATTTTGATGGTTAATGAATAATTGTAGGATGGTTACCACATGGTAAGAAGCCAAGACTGAACCATTCCCAGGATGGGATAGAGGTCAGGATTTACAGACAAATGCTGGACAGGGGGAGGATCCCCTGGCAGATACTGCATCTCATGCACCACTGATATAGGTGTCAGGACTTCAGGGTATTCCGATAGGAACTATACCGTTAGAGGGCCCAGGTCAGCAAGGTTAGAGAATAATTCCTCCACCAGCACCGCCAGAGACAGTGCCTGCTACCATACCTCATCCACCAGTAACAGTGCCTTCTATTGTCCCATCACCATATGCTGATCCAGGGTTTTTAGCCCAGATTGTTAGGTCTGTTATTGAAAGCATGTCCCATGTATCAGCTCCAACAGCCCCCGTGTCATAGACCACTCGGTGGCAACAACATCCACTAACAGTGTGGTTGCTCTAGTTCGAACAATGAAATGTATGAGAGAGAGATAGGCTGTGAGTTTTTTTTTTTAAGAGCCTGATGCTGAGGTTGCTGTGAGGTGGCTTTGAAAGGTTGAAGATACTTTACAGGAGATTCAAGTGGCACAAGAGTTGCGGGTAAGATGTGCCATCCAGCTGTTATCAAATAGAGCTCACTCCTGGTGGGACACAGTACAATCAAGAGGCCCATTGGATCATGGACATGGGCTGAGTTCTGGGCACAGTTTAAGAGCCAATATTATTCTTCCCAGCATCAGAGAATCAAAGCACAAGAGTTTTTGACCTTGACTCAGGGGGATATGGCTATATTGGAGTATGAGAGGAGATTTCATGATCTCTCCATGTTTGCTTCATCTATTGTTCCGACCGAGCAATATTAAATACAAAAAATGCGAGATGGATTACGATAGGATTTGAAACAGGCATTGATCCCTCACAGATTTGAGAGTACAAGAGAGTTGATTGATGCGGCTGAGGCTTTAGAAACCTGTATGAAAAAGGGTCAATAAGGCCAATCCGAGTTGGGGAAGCGGAAAGAGTTTGAGTTTCCTATCGGGAGACCTCCTTTTTTTAAGAAAGGGAAAAGGTAGTTTAGTCAGTTTAAGAAAGGGACTGGGACAATTGTTAGATCTGCTCAGAGTGTAGGAACGAGTTTGATTGGGGGACATTCTGGTATAAGAGATAGTGCTGCCAGGGGAGGATCAGAACAGAAACCTACTATGTATCCTCAGTGTGGTCGGTGTAATAAGAGGCATCCAGGCGATTGTTTGATGATGCCTGGTCGATGCTATATTTGTAGAGGAGAGCATTTATGGAAGGGGTGCTCCTACTTGGGGCGAGGCTGTTATTATTGTGGAGCTTAGGGATGTTTGAAGAGAAATTGTCCTCGAAAGGGGAAGTTTTTGCAAAGACAACAAGCTCAAACTCAGAGCCAACAACATTCCATCACCATAAATAGACTAGTAAGGCCCGCTCAATCAGGGGCCAGTGGGATTAGAGGCAGGGCAAGAGTGCAAGATACCAGGACTCCTGGCAGGGTTTATAATATGATGCTGGAGGATATTAGAGCTGCTTCAGATGTGGTTGCAGGTATGCTCTAAGTAAATTCTCAGGTTGTATATGCATTAATTGATTCCGGGGCAACCCATTCTTTTGTGGCAAATTGAATAGTAGAAAAATTAGGAAAATATCTCAATAAGGTAGATAAAGGGTTTATTATTAGTACACCTCTCAGGGAAACTGTGAATATTGATTGTGTATATAAAGAAATCAGGGTTAGTATTCATGGGTTAGAAATGAGAGTAGATTTATTACCACTAAAATTGTATGATTTTGAAGTAATTTTAGGCATGGATTGGTTGGGTAAGTATAAAGCTCATATAGATTGTTTTGCAAAAACAGTGACTCACTAAGGACTTGATAGGAGGAGAGCGATATTTAGGGGAGAAAGAAAAATCATACCAAATTGTATTATTTCAGCAATGAGGGCTAGGAAACTGGTACAAAGGGGATGTGAGGCGTATCTTGCTTATTTGAAAGATAGGGAGAAAGAGAGTGAGCTGTTGGCAGACATTCCTATCGTAAAGGAGTTTCCAGATGTGTTTCTTGAGGAGTTGCCTGGGTTACCTCCTAAAAGGGAAGTGGAAGTCTCAATTGATATAATTCTCGGGTCGGTCCCTATAGCTCAGTCGCCCTATAAGATGACACCTGCAGAACTAGCTGAATTGAAGATACAGCTGCAAGAATTGTTGGAAAAAGGATTTATACGTCCTAGTAGTTCACCTTAGGGAGCTCCAATGTTATTTGTAAAAAAGAAAGATGGAACTCTAAGGCTTTGTATTGATTATCGGCAGCTTAATAAGGTGATGGTGAAAAATAAATATTCGTTGCCATGGATAGATGATCTTTTTGATCAACTCAAAGGAGCCAGGGTGTTTTCAAAAAAAGACCTAAGGTCAAGATATTATCAGTTGAGAATTAAGGAATTGGATGTGCCAAAGACTGCGTTTAGGACTCGTTATGGACATTATGAGTTCCTAGTAATGCCATTTGGATTGACGAATGTGCCAGCAGTGTTCATGGACTTAATGAACAGGGTATTTTGACCATATTTGGATAGGTTTGTGGCAATATTTATTGATGATATTCTGGTCTATTCTAGTTCAGACCAAGAGCACGAGCAACATTTGGGTTTAATACTGTAAACTTTAAGGGAGCATCAGTTGTATGCTAAGTTAAGCAAGTGTGAGTTCTAGTTGAAGGAGGTAACCTTCTTGGGACGTGTGATTTTAGCAGATGGTATACTTGTTGATCCGCGGAAAGTCGAGGCAGTATTGAAATAGGAGAGGCCAACCAATATAACTGAAATTCGTAGTTTTCTTGGATTGGCAGGATACTATAGGAGGTTTATAGAAGGATTCTCCACCATTGCCATTCTGATGACAAGATTGACTTGGAAGGGAACTAAGTGGGAGTGGACCAGAGAATATGAAGAGAGCATTCAAAAGTTGAAACATAAGCGAACTACTACTTCAGTATTAGTTCTTCCATCAGGGACAGGGGGGTTTGTAGTTTATAGTGATGCGTCAAAGAGGGGACTTGGATGTGTGTTGATGCAGCACAAAAAAGTTATTGCTTATGCGTCCAGGCAATTGAAGCCTCATGAGGTCAACTATCCAGTGCATGACCTAGAGTTGGCTGCAATTGTGTTTGCCTTGAGAGTGTGGAGATATTATCTATATGGATCTCAAGTACAAATTTTATTTATCATAAGAGTTTGAGATATTTGATGACTCAGAAGGATTTGAATAAGACAGAGACGCTGGGTAGAGTTAATTAAAGATTATGATTGTGTGATAGACTACCATCTGGGAAAAGCTAATGTTGTTGTAGATGCCCTTAGTTGTAAGAATAAAGCTTGAGTAATGGATTCAGATGAATGTGATAATAAGGAGCTAATGGAACTGGGAAAGATAAATGCCAAAATAGAGGTTGGGCCTGGGGATTCTTTGTTGGCTCAGTTAAAAATCAGGTCAGTATTCTGAGATAGAATACTGGAAGCGCAAATGAGGGATGTTGAGGTTAAAAAGGTAAGGGATAAAATAGAATCAGGAGCTGAAACTCCTTTCCAAGTACTGAATGATGGAATGGTGGTGATGGGAAGGTGAATGTATCTTCCAGGAGATAAAGTGCTGAAAGAAGAAGTGTTAAAAGAGGCCCACGAGTCTAGATTTACTGTACATCTAGGAAGCACTAAGATGTACAGGGATCTGAGAGAATTTTATTGGTGGCCAAAAATGAAGAAAGAGATAGCCGAATATGTGACTGGATGTAGTGTCTGTCAACAAGTAAAGATAGAGCATCAAAAACCAGCTGGGCCTTTACAACCACTTTTGATACCTTAGTAGAAGTGGGAGGATATTACAATGGACTTCGTGTCAGGATTACAGAGGGGAAGGAAGGGTAATGATGCAATTTGGGTTATAGTAGAGTGATTGACAAAGTCTGCTTTTTTTTTGCCCATGACGATGACAGATCAGTCGACAAACTGGCGAGGCTATATGTGAATGAAGTGATAAGACTTCATGGAGTGTCGGTGTCAATAGTTTCAGATCAGGATCCCGGATTTACATCTCGACTATGGCCATGTATCTAGAGTGCTTTGGGAATGAGGTTGAATCTGAGTACTTCTTTCCATCCCCAGACTGATGGTCAATTTGAACAAACAATTCAGACATTGGAGGATTTGTTGAGAGCTTGTATACTGGATTTTGGTGGCAGCTGGGAAGATCATTTGTCATTGGTGGAGTTTACGTACAATAACAGTTATCAAACCACTGTGGGAATGGCTCCCTACGAAGCATTATATGGTAGGAAATGCCGCACTCCATTATGTTGGGAAGAGGTTGGCAATCAAAAAATCATTGGGGCGGAATTAGTTAAAATCATGACAGAAAAGGTGAAAATGATAAGGGATTGAATGAAAGCAACACAAGATAAGTAGAAAAGCTATGCTAATACTAGGAGAAGGCCACTTGAATTTGTGGTGGGAGATCAGGTCTATCTAAAAGTTGCTCCCTGGAAGCATATGTTGCGTTTTGGTATGAAGGGAAAATTGACACCGAGATATATGGGGCCCTTCGAAGTGACAGAGAGAATAGGGCTTGTAGCATACAAATTGGCTTTGCCATCGCACTTGGCCAAGATACATAATGTGTTTTATGTATCCATGCTACATAAAGCAGAAATTGACCCATCTCGAGTGCTATTACAGGTCCCTGTGGAAATTAAAGAGGATTTGTCTATGAAGGTAAGACCAGTGAAGGTGTTAGACCGAAGTAAAAAGGAGCTTTAGAATAAAAAGATACAAATGATTAAGATCCTATGGAGGAGCTCTCAAATAGAAAAAGAGACCTAGGAAAGGGGATCGGAGATGAGAAGAAAATATCTTGAATTATTTCAAGATCCAGGTATGACTTAAATTTCAGGGGCGAAATTTTTAAAGGTGGGGAGAATGTAAACCCTGGTAAAAATAAAAAAATAATATATATATAAGAAAAAAAAAAGTCTCGAGAATTAAGTAAATTAATTGATATGACTTGTGCAAGTATGAAATATAAAAATCTGAATTTTTGACGAAAAATTACAAACCGACTAATTTTACGTGATAACACATAACTTTCAATTTGGTCATTAGATTAAGTTGAAATTTTGCATGGAGTCTTATAAAATATTATTTTAACCTACGTTAAAATTTCAGAATTTTTGGAGTATGATAAGAATTGTTTTTAGATAAAAGAACAAATAGCACAAATGATTGTCTAGAAATTCCTTAGGGACCAAATTGAGACTTTGCCCAAAACAATCCTCTTTACAAGCTGCCAGCAATTAAAAAAGAAAAGGAAAGAGGGAGTGTGCAGCCGGCCAAGAGAAGAAAATGAGAAAAAAAGGGTTTGTGTCATTTTTCATGGAAATTGCTTGAATAATCAAAAACAAAGTGTAAGATAGAAAAGGTGTTAAGTAATTAAAGAGAGGGTTGATACATTAAGGAGACTACAAGGAGTTTGAAGATTTTAAGAGTGCTTTTAGAGAAAGAAAAAAAATTGAGCTTAGACGGAAGTGTGAAGGAAAAATACTTGATTCAACTTGTTTTGGCTTTTGATTCTTCATTCCTTAAGGGTAAGAAAACTCTCCATGATGGTCCATTTTATTGTTTTTCATGTTTGTTATTGGATTGAGTAGAATTGCTATTATGTGAAGGTGGGTTCTTGATGTTATGATGGTTTGAATGCATGGATTTATGTTAATTACATGTTTATTGAAGGAATAAATGTTTGAGCTTGTTATTAATTAGGTTAATTTGAAAGAAAAAAAAGGTATTTCTTCCTCTTAGTATTGGGAATTTCAGTCAATTAATGACAAACAAATTATATTTAGTTATGATAATTGAGTATTTGGTGATTGAAGAATGGATACAAAAAAATATGGTTTCCACCTTGGGTTAGTGATTAGTACTTAAAAGTGCATTTTTATCAAAGTTTTATATCATCATTTTGCACTTGAATTATCAATAACTCCTTAACTAGAGCATGTTTTATAATAACAGATCTGATAATATAAGATGGCTTTAATTTATGGTAAATGTTCATTTTAAATGCAGGCATATCTCACAATTCAAAGGATTGATTGATGTGATTAACTATTGAAAGTGAAAGGACAAAGAAACGGCTAAGCTTAGAAAGGAGATGCCGATTCAATTCAAATTGGAACACTGTTCAATTATTGAGTCATATCTGGAGTTGTAGATCTTGGATTTCAGCTTCATTTATATGGATGGAAAGCTAAGAAATAGGCCTACAATGTTCATGAATAGTATAAGACCCAAATCAAAGTTTGGCCACAAAAGAGAAGTTAGAATCTGTCCTGTAATCCAGCCCAAACACTGCTTA
>Ga0325411_1000947_pt1 | contig 31581 bp, 20 predicted proteins | sample PopdelMetagenome_13_FD_206181 | JGI IMG/M metagenome (GOLD analysis project Ga0325411, IMG submission 206181) | Populus deltoides microbial communities from Bellville, Georgia, United States - Xylem-PdIQD-R4 | ecosystem: Host-associated > Plants > Phyllosphere > Stem > Wood/Secondary xylem...
ACCAGGGAGTGCGTGCGTGCTGGTCTACAATTGCGAATGCTCATTTCTATGAGCACCCAAGGTGATGGATAATATAGGAACGAAGAATATGATCCTGTGCTGGGCTGTTATCACTACTAGGCCCGTTGGACTAACATGAAGACCAACAATTCCGTGGGCGGCGCAGTACAGTGTGATTGCAGGCTCGCAGACGCGTCGGCATTGGTGGCTCAACTTTAAGCCTTCCCTTCCAGTCCCGATGTTCGGACTCGGAGTTGTTGACTTGTTGATGCTCCCAGCCGCGTACCACGTCATTGCTGAGTAGAGGACACCAATATACAGGAGCTGAGTTCTATTATTATTGATCATTTCCTGGTCATTACTATAAAGACAGGGAGGATAAACAGGCAGTCAGCGGGGATGTGTATTTGACAAGTAAGTTCTGCCATGGCAACATAAGGGAGTTTCCTTTATGACGGCCTTGCTTACGTCTCTCTACGTCTGAAAATGCTACTTCATCACCCCCAACATACCATGACCACACACCCACTTTTTTACTTTATTAATAGCAAAGGCTCCACAATTTCCCTTCATATTCTCTCCTTGACGACACACCCTGTATCTAGCTATCCTCCTCCTCCTCCTCCTCAAATATTCTCCAGCACTGACGAATCAACACCCTTTCCCAGCATCTCACGTCTCTCTTCTAGAACAGCTGCAACCCGGCCTCGGAATCCAATAGAAGGAATAACAGATGGGTGGTTGTTTTTCTTCCTCTTTCTTGGGCGAAGATTCAGAGCAAGTTCGTCCTCAAACCGCCAAAGTTATTTCAATTCATGGTGATCTTCGCGAATATTATCTCCCTGCCTTTGTTTCCCAAGTTCTTCAGGCTGAAATTGCTTCCTCCTCCTCTTCTTCATCGTCATCATCTTGGTTTCTCTGCAACTCCGACCTTCTATTATACGATGAATACATTCCTGCCCTGGATTCAGATGTCCCTCTCCATGCCGATGAGATCTATTTTATGCTTCCTAAATCAAAGCTCCAACACAGGTTAACCTCTTCAGATATGGCCGCTTTGGCTGTCAAAGCTAGCCTAGCCCTTCAAAACTCCTCTAACAAGGACCCCCGTCGCAGCAAGAAAGCCCGGATTTCTCCTGTTTTGTTAGTTAATCCTGATCATGAACACCAGGGACAAAACGTTGTCAAAGTCAGCTTTGACAGGAAGCCAAAGCCACAGGTCCAGCAGCGGCAGCCAGCTAATCCCATTGTGTTTTCAAGATCCGGTTCTGTTAGAAAATTTCAAAAATATACTTCCAGACGAGCAAAATTGGCTGTTCGTTCCTTTAAGCTCAGATTAACCACCATTTACGAAGGGACCGTTCTTTAGTCAAAGATTCATTCATTCATTTCTTTCTTTCTTTCTTAGCTTGATCACGGGAGGAATACAATCCGATTTTGAAAGAAAACAAAAAACTCAGGATTTCATTAGTTTTTTCCTTGCATATTATTTTACCTTTCAATTTGTATCGTATAAATTTATACTCTCTATGTAAAAACAATATTACGCATAGCTTTTTTTTCACTTACAGGTGCATACATGGACTTTGATTGTTTGATAATTGTCAATCCTTGCAGAGGTTTAATTTTCTTATACTGGGATTACTCTAATTTATATAAATATATTATAATAGTGTGATGTACATTTTGGTTATATTTTTTGATTTTATTATGTTTTTGATCTTAAATTAAGATAAGAGCTTACATTTAAAAAAAACTGTAATTTATATATATTTTTTAAAAATTAGGTTTTTCAAATAATGTAATAGGTGGCACAATGCCAAAAACAAATTCATTAAAGAAGAAAAGATATTTATTTCAAGTTAGTTTGATTAATGGAAAAAAAGGGTTTTGTCTGGAAAGGTTGGGAAAAATGTGAAGGTGTTTTTTTTTAGGAAAAATTTGAATTTTATTTTAAAATTATTTTCTTTATTTTTAGATTGTTTTTATGTTAAAAATTAATTTTAAAAAACTAAAAATTTATTATTTCAATATATTTTTAAATAAAAAATAATTTTAAAAAACCACACCTACTGACCAAACTCCAAAACGACACCACCGTTAGCTGCCGTTTGAAACGCGGACACACATTTCAAAAACGACAGCCACAAGTTAAGAACTTTTCTAGCTAATGTCCTTAATTTTTTTCTTCTTTTGCAAGATTTTCACACGGGAACCCCGTCCTGGGTTTTGAAAGTCAAACATATGTGCAGGAGAAGCGACGATATTTTTCATTGAACGCAGTTATTGTTCAACGATAATTGGTATCTAGCTGCCCCTGCAGTACCGTCCAGAGTCTCCAGACCACCTACATTAATCCTCATGCGTCACCTTGGTTTTTTGTGACTCATTCATTTATATAATAATCACAATATCGTGCTGTTTTGTCTAGCTATGGCCTTCATTTTAACACCAAATTAAACTCACTTAGTAGACCATTGAAGATATAGCTAGCTAGTTCTTGAAACATCAAGAAGAGAAATCCTTTTGGGTTCTTGAAGTTACTCAATTTAAAGAGGAGCTAGCTAGTTTCATCAGAAGCCATGGAGGAAAGAAGAATGATTTGTTTGATCAATATTACACTGCTTTTTTAGATCTTCCAGCGCTCACCATCATCTTCAGTTGGTATGTGTGTTTATTGTCTGAATGGCCGTTTGGTCAATCTAGTCTTTTCAGACTGTGGAGGGCAAAGGCTCTCTTCATACTCTGGCTCACAGATCTCTTCCAGTTGTTTTTCATGTACTGTTGAGGCAGGCCGTGTATGTGGCATTTCATTCCTTTATAGAAAATGAAAAGCAAAAAAATGATCAAGTTTCATGGTTTAGGTTATTACTTGGGAGCCCAAAAATTCTAGTAAAGTTCAGAATGGATACGAACTTGGTTTCTTGCTCAAGATGAACGTCAGTAGCCATGTTGAGATCAAGAGGAAATGTGGGTTCTGGAGAGCTCTTTAGTAATAATAATAATAATAAAAAAAATACTTGGTGGATACCTGAAAGTTGAAACCGAGTATATTCGGGTTGGGTTCAGGTAAAGAAATTAGATTCAAGTTTTTACATGAACATTGCATTAAAAACCAACCCGTATAATCCCGGACTGCAGCTTCTATGATATACTTCAAAATGCATTACAATACTTGCTAAGACTACTGCTAAAGATGAAAAGAATTAACTTTAAAATTTGACTTTTTTCTTGTAATGTCTGATTCTCCTACGCTCATGCACTCGGAAAAAAAAAGAAAAGAAAAACTCACTACTACTGTGATCATAGACTGTAGGAGCTGAAGTAGTTAATTCTGCTGAGGATCATGATGTGATCTATCTTTTAAATTCGATGTCCCACTAGTTCACGGTTTGAGAGCATGCATTAATTAATGCAAGTTGAATGTTGCTAGGGCATCCATTATCCCATGTCAGAAAAACCCGTGCTGCTCGCTCTGACCTCTCCCGCCGGCATCCACAAATATTAATTACTACTACAAGTACAGCTTGTTCCGATGTCAACCTTATTTTAATACGTGTCACCAGGAAAACAGTTAATTAGGCCGCTGAAGTCTGAAAACAGGATTCCTTAAATTTTATTCAAGAGAGCATGCACCATATATCATGCAGCTTGCCGCAATTCGTTTACGGTCGTAATCAATTGATGGAGGTCAACAATCCCCTGCCATACACGGTAAATGGAACGCAAAACGTCACCCATGCTTGTTTTTTTTTTTTTTTTTTGGGATGTTCAACGCCCTTATTATATGGTTTCATACTAACATAATTTTTTTAAAATTTATTGACTATTCAAGTTCGATCATATACACACGTACACTCATATAAGGATCGATGGATATGTATACACGTCGTCGTGATGAAAATCATATTTATGTTCATACTCAAAAGGATCCTTCATGCATGTAATTGGGATCAAATTTGTGCCCTCCAAACCACATCTAGGGACCGCAACACTAATAGTAAACAAACTCCAGCTTGATGATTCATTCAGACAATAAACAATACGAGGACCCAGAACCCTTCAAACATGCATGGAGATTTGATGCATTTCTCTTAATCTCCGGCCACTACTCATTTCCTTGATGATGTTCAGTGCCATGATTAAATTCAATTGATTAATTCTTGAGGGGCAAGAAACAATTTTCTCATCTCCTTTTCTCTGCACGTCTAACTTCTTACTATTTGTTATAAGACGCTTCCCAAACATTAACTCCTTTCTATTAAACTTTGTCAGTATACCTAATTTAATATTCAAATATTAACCTGTCAATGCAGTAAAAAACTCATATCCCACCTTGTCCGTTATAAGACATGATTGTTATCAATTGTTAAGCTAAATAACTTATTAATTACTTTACATGACATCCTCAATTATTATCTTTTGAATAATGTAACAGACACTCTATTGAATTTTGAGCAAAGTTTCTTCGTAACAAATTATAACATTTTCATTTATTTCACCATTCAATATAAATAATAGTTTTAATCTCACTATTTGCAACCTATGTATAAATCATGCATATCCTTTGATTTTTTAAGATTGATTTAATACCTTCATAAAAAAACAAATATAGTAATGCAACTAGCCCATTTTCAGGAATTAACTCCAATATCAAGTAACTAGTTTCACCGCTCATTATTGGATACCTAGTTCCTTATACATTAATATTAATGTAGAAACATTTCACATTCAAAGAACTTGTAGCTACTTGACTTGATAAATTTATTAAATAAAAGTATTAAGGTGTCAAGCACCTATCCCACGATAATGTCCAACAACTTATAATTAATAATAATAATTAGTGTACACTCCACTAATTTAAATTCAACCATGACATATCCATGCATCACATTTTTAATCATGCCCAAATCCTAACATTTACACATTTATAATTTCTCATGCTACTTTCTTTATTTGGTATCCCTTTCTGATTTATTGCAAGTATCTCATATATATACATGTATATCTATGTATTTTATAATAACATAACATTTTACTTCTTTCCTCATTTGTTGCATCATTATCAATACCAATTATATATACTTTTCTCAATTACATTTAAACTCATCTATTTATGTTTACTTTTCCCAATTACATGCATGTACACTAAATAAATACGTCATTAAAATGATATCAACCACACATATGTACTCAAAATTCTTCTATTGTGAAAGGTGTTTCCCTTACTCTTTTTTATTATGGCCAAAATCCATGTCTCTTATTTATCAAGTGCCGTTCTTCCTATTCTTCTCAAGTTTAACATGTTCCTAGACTTCATAACATCCTTTGACTTCTACCATTCAATTTTCACAACAAGCATTCACTTACATTGAATAAATCCATTCAAGATTATAGCCTTATAAATACACAATCTCATTCCATGTCACCATAACTTCACTAAAAATGTATTCATCTTAAGCATGTATATACAAGATACACACATGAAGAACCTCCCCGTAACTTTTCCATTTGGCCGAAATATAGGCCTCATGTTCATTAACATTCTTCTTCCATTCTTTCCTCAACTTTACATGTTATCAAGTCCATACAATATGTTATAGTTTATTTTACACAAATCATAGTTATACCTAAGCTTCACCCATTATTTATTTAAGAATGTATTTTTTATGCTTATTCATATAATAATTATCCCATCCAAAGAAGAAATTACACCCAATTTCAAGCAAAAAATTAGAAATGACAAATCCTGAATTGGTTTGGTCTAACCAAACATGAATATTGTTTGGTGTTTTGATCATAAATGGAGTTATTGGGCTCAATTAGTTTGTCTTATTGGAAAGTTAAGACATAAAATTACAACTTTTATGAAGAACAAAACACCCAACTATACCATTTGGAAGTTTAAAATAACAAATCACAGTAACATCCAAAATCTATCCAGAAGTTATGTCGGTTTAAATCTTTACTTAGTGTTTAGCTGATATTAGGAGTCGCAGAATCAAGACCTGTTTTTGTGAAGACCACTTTCATTTCAAAGTTAGCATTCATATCTATAACTTTTATGAAGAAACCTATCCAAAATGTCATTATTTTCAAGTTCTAATTTCTGTTAGAAGACAAGTGATAAATATGTCTGAAATTTTAGCTTATAGAGACATAAGTTTGGCAAGCAACTATATGTTTTCCTTAATCCTAAAATGATTTTACACATATGTGCACATTCAATTCATCTTAATAACATATAATTTCATAAATTTCAGTCCTAATATAACTCTTCCATGGACAACCACAACTTGATTAAGTTCTCGAAGGTGTTTTTTCAAAGCCTTTTTTTTTTAATCTTTGTTCATGTCTTTACAACCCTAACTTGTTATAAGTTCATTCAATTTAGAATTTCCATTCAAAATCACATGAACCCTAAAAAATCACAAATTAAAGATTTTCTTCCCCTAAGCATTAAATTAAACAGAACTTAACAAGAAATTAGGTTACTAGAACACTTTACCTAATGATTTGAGAAGAGTTCCTTACAAGCTTCCTTCTCCTTCTACAACCATGTTTCTCTCTCTTATCATACCCTCTCTCTCTCTCTTTTGTTCTTTTTAACCTATAAATTCTTGGTGTTAATCTCTTACAAGAAACCCTCACTTCTACTTTCCTAAGTTAGAGCTTCATTAACACTTTAAGGAAAGAAGAAGAATAAAGAAGATGAAAAGTTTTGATTTTTCTCTTCTTCGTTGCTTCTAGGCCTATCAGTTAGGAGAGAAACATGAAGGGGCTATTTATTTTGACCATTTACCCTTCATTTAATCCTTTATGTTTTTTTATCTGTTGAAACCCGTTACCGCTTTCATCGATGTTACGAATTTTAAACTTAAAATTCGTACATCTCTTTTCAACTTCTACAATACCTTTAGATTTATTTATGGAAGTAATCCTCTTCATTACTCGTCTTATTTATTATTATTTTTATCATTTATTCGTTTCTCTTCATTTCAAATTTTCATTATATCGCATCTATTAAAGGTCCTGTTTGTTATTGCGGTCCAATCATGCTTTTGAAAATTTTAAAAAACATTTTAGCTCGAAATTAATTTTTATATGTTTTTGGTTCTTTTTGATGTGTTAATATTAAAAATAAATATTATTTTAACACATTTCCAAACAAAACAAAATAATTTATAAAATAATGTATAATATACTCCAAGACATGCGCTAAGCAGATGAAATCCAATAACGGCTTGAAATATTTAAAATCATGGAAGCGATACGTGGAGGAGGAGATGACGGGGACATTGGAAGCAAAAGTGAAGTTTGGGGATCCAGATTAGTGAAGTGGGAAGATCTGGCCTCACAGGTACAGGCTGACCGTTGAATCTTTGTTTCGGCCTGTTAGTAACTGAAGCCCAAAGGCTATGCTTTAGGAGGCTAAGCCCAAAGTTATTTTTCTTAGAGGCGGCGACAACGAAGAAGGGGGAAGAGCAAAAGGCGAGAAGCTCCTGCCTGCTACAGGCTACAGGCTACAGGCTACAGGCTACAGCACAAGGGCTGCGTCAAAATGCAAAAGGCACCAAGGAGAAATATTTGGAGTTGATGCAAAAGTCAAATGGATGCGTAAATTCTCAATCAATATTCACTTTTGAGCGAAACAGGATGCAACTATTTGGCCCTACAAGTTTGCCACTAACCCTTCCTAATTACGTGGCATGTTGAGATAGAAACCTCCACTTTAACAGCAAAAACTATACTTGTCCCCCTCCCCCATGTAAAAGCTTGTTTGTACCCAACTCCATCGACATTTGTCACTCTGATCATGACAAGCGTTTTTGTTGTGTATATTTAACAGCCTGGGCGCCATAAGTCTTAAGGTTCGTCGTATCTACCTGCCATCACGACAAAAAGAAACCTGTATAATGTAATTAATATCATGGATCAGTCATACATAATTTAAATTAAATTCAAATAAAATGTGCGATATAAAGCAAAGAGAGATTCCATCTTCCACTAATTATAGGTGCGAGCACTAGATCTTGCTCCTAAACCCGGCCCGATTATTTATATGAATATACATGCATACTATGTTACAAACAAAGAAAAAAAGAAAGTCATTAAAAAATCTATTATATTCCGTGGTGAAAATGGAATGTAAAGGCATCCATTCGAACAATATATTAATCACAGATAAGTTAGAGCAATCATATTAATATGGCCGGTAAACCTGTATGTACGTAGACCAAGACGAGATACAATGATGATGAGGGAGAGCCAGATAATTCTGCCATGAATATTGTGAAATGAAGTCATGCGTTCGATCGATCGAAGCAGGCACATTTGAATGGGGGCAATGACATGATTGCAACCCATTATCAAAAGAACAAAAGGCAGGCTTTGCTTTTCATAAAGGAAAGAGGAATATATAATTATGTGGGGGAGATCCTGTCATTTTGTTTTGTTCTTGCAATGAGTCGACATAAAAAGTTCAGATGCTCTTTCCCGGCGCAGTTGGTTCGATGCAAAGCTGCGAAAATTGTGTTTTTCTTCTTCCATAATAGCAGCATTATATCGAACGTTTATCGTTAATTGTTTCTTTCAGATTAGTAGCTTTATATTTTGATGTCTTGATGAAAACTGATGGCATGTCTTCTTTCAAAAAAAAAGCATGCTTTTTTTTTTTGTTGCTGCATCCGCGTGTGCTCGCTACCCTTTTCCAAGGTGGAGAGGAAAGTATATAGTGGTGGGGAAGCCTTGAATTATTGAATAATTAAGCTAAAAAGGTACCGAAGCGTGCAAAAACCTAAGTTCTGTTCCTGTGGGGGCCAAAATTAATGTTCTGGACATGATTGCAATGGCTTCGTTTTTCTCCTCTAATTCCTGGGGACTCAACTAGCTTTACCACATGTTCAAAAAGAAACCTACCTTTTGCCACCCTTTGATTTTCCAGTGGCATCAAAACATTGTTTAGTTTGAATAATTACATGGTAATTACCTTATTGTTCTAAACTATCATCGAAGCAACCCAAACCAAAAAGCAAATATAACCTCGTATTCACACACACATACATGTACTCTGACAAATTAAGAAATCAATCTTAATTAGAAACATGATTATGTATGCCTACATCAATGATTATGATTAGTACTTCTTTGTGATGGTAGATCTAATAAAACTTGTTAAACAATGAACTTTGTACGATCCCTTAATTTTTATTAGTATTGCTATGCTCTTAAAACACCATAGTTATTATTATTATTATTATTTTAAACTAAAAGAAGCATTTGATTAATTAAGTTTCATTATATATTCTAAAAGCACACAATTCTTGTAACTTGGGCACTTGTCTTTTATAAGATATCGCCCTTGACTTTTGGAATTTTTTACTGAAAAGTAAAAATTTTAGAGTGTTAAACAGGAAGCTATAAATTAGAACAATAAATAATTTAAAATCATATTTAGGGCTGGTTTAGTATTAGAGTTAAGGGTGGTTGAATCTATTTCTTATCCCAATTATAGTTTTTTAAATGTTTAATTAATTAATATACCTCAAAGTTTTATATGTATCCCGCTAGAAGCTTTTTCTTAAAATTTTGGTTACAAAAAAACTATAATTTATATATTTTTATTTTTTTTTTCAAATTGTAACTGCAAAAGCTATTATAATACCAAAAACACTCTTTTCAAAGTTTTTTTTAATATTTTTAATATTTTTAGATTGTTTTGATGTGATTATATCAAAAATAAATTTTAAAAAATAAATAAATAAATTATTTTAATATATTTTTAAATAAAAAATACATTAAAAAAATATTATTTAACAAATAAAAAAACGTTGACTTGGCTTCTTTTTTCCAGTCAAGAGGGGCATAGCGTTTAAGTTAAAGAAGGAAAGATGAGTCGTAAAGCTCAATCGCTAAGGAATGTGTGAATGTAAGGGAAAAAAAAACTTTTTATGCCAAGGTGATTACTAAATTTCTTTCTAACGAAAATATTATTTTACGAGAAAGGAACCTTTTTCTGTCCTGCCGGGTGAATGGTTGGATCATAATTGGGAAAGACATCAGAGTAACGTAGAGAAACAGCTCAGGAAAAGGGAGAGAATGCATAGCGAATCCCACAATAATTGCTATGTTAAGTAGCAGTTTAGGGGTAAATGGGAGGCAATTATTGTGAACTTGATTGATTCATTAGGGTCTCTATTATGGACAGTGAATTATTCATAATATCGTGAAATCCTGGTGTGAAATTTAGCAATCATATAAGTAAAGAGACTGGTGCCGTGCCGGGACGGGCCGGGGAGGGGAACATCAGGTCAGGTCGATATCTTTGAGCAGGAAATGGTTGGGACAGGGCAAGACTGGTCGGGTCTAATCATTGCCTCGTGCATGCCATCTCGATATCTATTACATCCTTAAGTATTTGCATGGAAATTAAAAAATGAAAGTATTTTGGTGGTGGAAAAGGCAAAAGCAAAATCAAAATACCCTTAGTAGTAGTATATTGTTTTAAACTTGCTTTGATCTAGAAGATTTATAATAAAAAATCCAATAAGCATAAATTGAATCCTTAATTAGTAATTTACGATTTGAAATCTAATTCAAAAGGGGTTTTAAGCAATAAGAACACGTAGATGACTTTTAGTAATTCAAGACTCATTCAAATTTAGCTCAAAAAATCCAATCTCTTAGAGCAAAACGCAAATGTAACTAAAATAATTGATACTGATCACTCCGATAATCTACAAATTAACCTTATATTAACCCACCCTTTTCTGGTCTTACAGTCATGTTTTTTTTTTTTTTAATCTTTGTTTCACAATCCAAGAAGTCATATCACGCGCACCACCCTCACAAGTGCTTCCAAGAGCAGACCCCACATTCCCTCGTGGGCAGAATTATTGCCCCCGATTCCAGGGCCCACCCACCACCCACACCACCCTTTTTGCCCCTGTCTCTCTCTCATCGACGCCTTTGCTTCCTCTGCTTCTGCTTATTTATTGGCTCTACGACTCCCTCCCCTCTTCATAACCATAATCCATCCCTTCTCTTAAGCTACTACCACTGCCTCTTTCCTCGTCTACTTTGAGCTTTCCAGTTCACTAGTACTAACAATAATATTCTCTCGCAGCACCCACAGGTATCATCCTACCTACAGTAAAATACATTACCTAATCATATATAATTATATTCTTTCTTGAATCAATCCCTCCCGCTCAAATATATATCTGCGGAGTAGGAGTACTATATTCTCCCTTAATTTCTAGCTAGCTTGCTAATGCTTATGTAATTACCTTGACTATATAGATAGATAGATAGATTCCTAGGATCGATTTATTCAGCAATATATAGAAGATGAGGATGATGATAGATTTGGGCAACCAAAGAGGTATGGTCCCTATAATGGACACCCCGACCTCCGTAGATTGTGGTAGGGAAGTGAGGTTCCGCAGGTCCTTCAGGTCTCTTGTGGAATGTATGGTCCCTGCCTGTTGTGGCTTTCAAGCATCCGCAGATTCCCTTGCCAGTGATACCGACGAACGATACACATCATCATCAGCTTCCATCACCACCACCACCGTAACAGGCACCTTTTTCGGTTACAGGAAAGGTCGGGTGAGTTTTTGCCTCCAAGACGACACGCGTAGCTCTCCTCTCTTACTGCTAGAATTCGCAGTCCCCACAGCCTACCTTGCAAAGGAGATGCAGCACGGGTTGCTCCGCATAGCACTGGAGTGCTGCCACCCAAGGCAAAATGATTCCCAAAAGGACCACTGCTCTCTCCTTGAAGTGCCAGTTTGGTCCATGTACTGCAATGGAAGGAAGGTTGGTTTTGCTATTCGGAGGAAGATGAGTGTGAGCGATGTGGCTGTACTCAAACTCATGCAGTCTGTCTCAGTAGGTGCTGGTGTTTTGCCATTGGCAGCCGGGGAGGCAGGGGACCTCCTCATGTACTTGAGAGCCAGTTTCGATCGAGTTGTTGGCTCTGCTGATTCCGAGTCCTTTCACATGATTAATCCTGTTGGCAGTTCTGGACAAGAACTCTCTATATTTCTCCTGCGATCATGACAATAGAATCTATATATCCAGTATCAATTAATTTCTACCATGCATATTGGATTCTACTCTCCATATAGTGCATATAAATTATTATTATTATTGAGGATTTGTATCTCTGTAAATTATGATGATCAATTGCCTTAATGTAGTCCTTACTCGATTGGTAGCTAGCTAGCTCTAGTTAATTAGTTTATGCTGGAGGGAGTATCAACTGCACTGTACTGTGATATGTATAAACCTCTCGTTAATTAAATCCCATCCAGTTAGTGCACTAGCCGGTACCCTTTACTGCAACATTCCAAATCTACTCCATTTCGTTTCTATCATCTATAAATAGTCGCCTTCCTGTCTCTGATCGCCCCGCTGCTGATCCTACATCACTGACAGTAATTTTGCATCTTGCCGTACCCCTCATTGTATAAACTGATAGGGTCTTGGTATATTCCTGAATTACTAAGAATGTAGCTTGATTTTCCAGGGGTTCTGGAGCAATAATATAGAACAAATGCCAGCACTTTTGAGCAATTCTATAGTTGGCTTTCGTTTTCCTTAACCAAATTGTTTAGATTGCGAGAATTTAACAAACAAGCAATTGGATAACAGTTTAGCGGCGTGACAATTGCAATCTTCTCCTTTACCAATACAAGGCATTATTATGCTAAGCACGTACGTCTGGATGAACATGATTGAATGAGCAGGTTGCCTAACATGCATAATCCCTATCAATCTCCCACTGAGTCTCGTTTCGAACGTTATGTGTGTGTGATTTGGATTGATAATTACTTGAGACAAAGAGGTCGATTGCCAGGCTAGAACTTATGCAATCGATACATCGCTTGGGTTGGGCATGGCGTATGAAAACAGATAAAAAATGGAAGTTTGCTTCTTCTCCTTACAAAATATAGGTTGAAATTCGGAATTTCATTAATATTGAGCTACTGAGATACGAGATAAATTAAGGCCATCCATATGAATTAAGGATCGGGACAAAAGGAATGCTTGGGGATTTAGTGGATGGATTCATATCTATAATTAATGCGCTCCGGGTTCAATAGCCTTGTGCGAAATTCGTAAGGACGATGAATCAAGCTTCCCACTGACTATTCTTTTGCCGTCTAGTGCGAAATTCTACGAACTAGAGCTGGCAGGGGAAGAAAATAAAAACAAATGGGAAAAAGAGACCAAACAAGGCTAGCGATGCACGCCCTATTTTGTAATTTAGCTCTGGAACAAGAAGATTTTATGGTCCAATTCATTATTCATCCTTGGATTGCTCGCACGAGATTTGTAAGGTGTAACTAACATGAGTAGAAGCTGAGTTGTCCCATGAAAAGCGTCGTCCCTGGCTTCTACTCCCTATCGATATACCAAGGAAAGAATCAATAGAGATGGATTTGCGTTACGTTGCAATGTGATTGACCGTTTGACTGAATACCACTTTAATTATCAAGTGGCTGGCTCTTTAGATCTGGGAGGGATGTTGTTGGTTGTTAGCTAGTGGAGTAGTGGTGGCTAGATGACGATGATGGTGAGTTCCAGCAAGGTTGTGGTTGTTTTTTTCCATGTCCCCTGCAGAAGACTCCTCCGATGGATCCTGGCACCATTCCACTGGTCAAAAAAATCGAAAAAGGGTGGATAAGATGGAAATATCATACGGACATGCACACGAGTGGTCATGGCGTGGTTTCCGACATGAGGGCTCCACGCCCTCCCGCCCATCTCATCTCACTGGAGAGTGAGTGACCTTTCTGGAATTGAATGGAAGCCCAGGCTCCAGAGATGTCCAGTACTCTAATCTAATGTATACTTGATAATGGGCTTAAAGCACCCTCTCAACTTCAAGGTCCTTACCAGTTTAAGGTTGGGCCTCTGCTTTCCTCCGACCCATTAGTAATCTAATCCATCTTGTCTCTTTGATTTTTTCATCAATGGGCTTGTGCTTACCTAGCCTTTGAAATATTGGGCCCTTGCATCTTTCTAAAGGTGCCCAGCCTAGACCAAAGCTATCTGTCCTTGCAAACATGAAATGAAAAATTAACAAACAAGGAGTTATATAGCACGGGGGTGAATGGAATGGCATGGATCACTGCATGAAATATGAAAGGAACGGTTAATTTTGATGAGTAGTAGTGCAGTAAATATAGTTGAATGTTTTATTAATTATAAACCCCTTGGTCTCTTTTCTTATTTTGATCTTTGTTAACAAAAGCTGTTGTTAGCAGAGGCAATCTGCACCCCTGACTGCCTGGCTGCTAAACTTCTTAAGGACATCGACTTACTTGGGTTCTAGACAATGCCTTGGTCATGCATTTGTGTAGAATAATTTTGTTGATAGAACGAAAGAAGAAAAGTGAGTAGCTCATGTGGTAGCAACCTCTTGTTCTTTGTAGTTTCTTGTAAATGATGCACATCAAATGCCAAAGCTTCCAAATGATACGAGCTTGTCCTTTAAACAATCTGAAACTGAAAGAGCAGAAACAACCGGTGGATGTTCCATATTTTTCTTTTTAATCCAGATGGTAGTGATTATCTTGTCTCGTTTTATTGGCTCTATAGCCTGTAGTAACATGTATGTTGAATCACCTTTTTTTTTTTATTTGTTATGGGTAATTATATTAAAGGGAAAACTGTACAAAATACTTGGAGCAAACCCCAAGAAGGATAAAGTTTCGTTACCCAAAACTAAATGATCTTGAGCAACATAAAACAAAGCAAAAGTTAAAGAACACTCAAAAGTCTGGAAAATAGATAGCCAAAGCAACAATATGATAACTAGTCAACTCGTTTCTAAAAAACCTAGAATCAGACAACCGGTTATTCAAACAAAAAACCAAAAACTTGGGAACCGGTCAACTGGTTTATGAAAAACCCAGAATCAATCAATCGGGTAAGCAATAGCAACAAATCTAAAAATTAGAACTCGATTAACAACAAAAGCAAAAGACCTTATAACACCGGATAACGCCAAATGGACTTGAGATTAAGAGGAATTTGATACCTTGGTTCTAACTCCACCAAACAAGACCAGACAAGCTCAAGAATCTCCTCACTAACATCCTTAAGTGTAAGGATGCCCACTTAAGTAAATATCATCATGTCATAGTAGGCTAATCCAGAAGGGTCCTATTCATAATAACACTCCAAATCGAAGCGGAAAAAAACTATCGAAAAAACAGGTGGTCATGTGTCTCAACATGTAACCCACAAAGTATACATACCGACGAGGTGATTATCTGACAAGTATAAAGTATGTCCATGGTGTGTAGATAACCTAAACAGACAAGCCATATGATAAATGAGTGTCTTGAGATGTGTCCTAAAAACCAAAGGAGGTGATGTATTGGGTTTGTGGGCCTCGAGTCTCTAAACAACTGTCATGCCGAGTTGATAGTAAACCTCTTTGATGGATGACCTTTATAGACATAGTGACCTGGTTAGAAAATCCTGGGGTGAGAATGAATTAAGTCCCAAATAGGTTGCAACTCATGATTACCTGGGGAAAAGCCTAAGTACCCTCCTCGATGATGCCTAAAACCTTGGCATCCCAGGGAAACCAGTAAAGGATAGCACCTTGAAAGGTAATAGGTCATAAAATCATTGCCCATCTAGAAACCAATTTAACCACATAGTAGTAGTAGTCGCATCACCGATGCATGAAATGAACATCGCTCTACACTAGTCTCTGCTGAGAAGAATCTTCCTCTAGGACCAATAAGATAATGAAAAAGGCCTGACATACGAAAAAAAATCTACCTATGAGTAGTACACTATGCACCCATCTTGACCAATCCGAAGATCCGTTTGAAAAGAGTCTCTAAACATGCTTGAGAACAACCATTTTATTCCAAGTCTTAACCCTTTTAATCCTAAAACCACATTTCTTAAAAGGATAACATATAAAAGCCCAAGCTACCTTTTCCCTTGAATGAGAGATCGAATGATCCTTCTAGATAAAAACAGCTAAGATACTTTTAATCCTACTAATGATGGAACAAGGTAAAATGAATATAGATGACCAATATACATTGATAAAAAAGATAACATATTTGATCTATTAAAGACGCTCGGCATAAGTGAGAGAACATATTTGATTAATTAAGTCCATAACTTAATCCAGGAGAGGAATCACTCCAACAAAGACATACAATCACTATGTTTCAGTCTAGTAGAGATTAGGGGAACTCTCAGATACCTGGCCGGCAGAGAACCCAACCCAAAACCCGATTGAGCATACAAAGAGGCCTCAAGCTCATCATCAACTCCTGACAAGAAAACATGGCTCTTTTCTGGATTTGTAGTCAACCCAAATAACCCAACAAATCCATTCAAGGCCTTTCTCACAATCGCAATTGAGTCCATATTAGTTTAACAGAAAATTATGAGATCATCAGCAAAACATAAGTGGGTAATGGAAGTATGCTGACATCGCCAATGATATCTAAACTTTGGGTTATACAAAAGCCTGTCTAAGAATGCCTCTTAGGCCCTTCATAGCCAAGACAAACAAACAGGGAGACAAAGAGCCACCTTGCCGAACACCTTTAGAAGATGGAAAGAAGGCATGACTTTCCCCATTTATAACAACTGAGAAGTGAGCTGTAGACATGTATTCCTCAATTCATCTAACCATGGAGCTAGGCACTCCAGTAGCTCTCAAACTTATAAAGACGAACACACAACTAACCATATCAAACGCTTTTCTAATGTCAATTTTCAAAGCACATCTAGACATAGGATCATGTAAATGATAGTTATACGTATAAGCTCCCGAGTCAATAAAATAACACCTGATATCCGTCTACCAGGAACAAAAGTAGTATGAGCAGGACAAATAAAATTAGGAAAAATCCTTTTCAATCTACTCATAATGACTTTAAAGATGCATTTGTACATCATATTACAACATGAGATAGGTTTAAAGTCATTTATAGTGACAAGATTCTCAATCTTAGAAACGAGAACAATCCTAGTAGCATTAATACATCTAGGAATAGCATAAGATGGAAAGAAGTACCTCGTAATAGCAATGAAGTCCTTACTAACAATGTCCCGTCCCAACTTCTCTTGTAAAACAAAAAAAAAGTATAACCATTTAAACCAAGAGCCTTTTCATCTAGGATGAAGAATGAAGTTTATTTGATCTCATCATCAATGATATCAGAATCCAAGATAGGCATCATGTCAAGAGGAGTTTTACTAGAAAAGTACTTGGAGGCATACTCGATAAGAATAGACGAGTGGGAAAAGAGTAGACCCTGAAAGTAACGAACTATCAACTGACCTAGGCCTTGCTGATCATGAACCTGAATTTTTGCCTCACCAGTCAGCCCATGAAATTTGTTCTTAACCTATATGTGGAGTAATAACTTATGAAAGAACTTAGTGTTTTTGTCTCTCAAGTTTAGCCACTGAATTATGGACCTTTGCTTGAAGAAAGCCTCCTCATCCTTACTTCCTTGGAAAACTTCCTAATAAGTTCCCTCTCATCCTTCACATACTCCTCTGACTAAGGAAAACCATCAAGAAGGACTTGTGATATGTCTCATTTTGCTTTTGCCTCCACCACATGGCTAGATATGTGGCTAGTGTGATGGCGATGCAAAGACTTCAGCTAAGGATTTAACAAATCCAATCTTTTAGTAAACTTGTACATATATAGGGTTTCCATCCACAGGGGTTTGCCAGGTATCCCCAACTAAATCCAAGAAATCATCCATATCAACCTATAAATTTAAGAACTTAAATGAAGTTTTGACCTTGGAAGGAGGAGGACCAAGTTGTACTATCATGACACTATGATCATATGTATTTTTGGGTAAGAACACCAAGCATGTAGCCGAGCAAACAAAGAACCAAGTTGTGTTCCTAAATATTTAATCGAACTTCTCAAGAATAATATTCTGACCATGCTGACTATTGTGCCAAGTGAACCTTAACCTTAAATAAAGAACTTTAACTAGTTTCACTTCTCACTCATAACAACCAAAGTCATCCATATAATCATGCCAAGTAGGATCACCATAGATTTATCCCTAGAGCTCATAATTGTATTAAATTCACCCAATATGAGCCAAGGTTTAGATTGAAAGGCTAGTGCATGTTGTCTCAAATAAGCCCAAAGATCTTGACAACTAATAGGAATGTTGAGACTATACAGATAATTGACAACAAAATCATAGCCATCGACCAAGCTAGTGACCTTACATGTGATTGATTCATTGGAGAAAAGAGTGCAAGCAAGAGATATTATATAAAATTGGATTCCATCTTATAAGAATACAACAACTAAAAGTATTAAAGACATTTGACATAAATGGCCAAGAAGATGGGTTTATAAAAGACTTAACTTTCCCCATCCCATTAGAGGTAACTTTAGTCTCCACCTAATGCTCCACCCATGTATGTTGAATCACCTATACATGTGCCATGATTTATCTACCTTGATTCATCCTGCTAGTGTTTTGCACATTGATATCATTATTGCTCTTGTTGTCAATGCATATTAGATGTGCTTGTGAGGTTTTCATGTCAGGCATATTTAGCATATGGGATGCATAATATCTGGTGAAAAGTGCTTCCATTTTGAAGGTCAAAAATGTTTACACCAATATACCTATAACTTAATTTGTAGTAAGAAATCTTATTTTGTACCTGTTCTTGTGTCGTTGTATTCTCTTATTTCAGGCAGCATACAATGTGGGTGGACATTGCATGGACGCATGCATTATAAAATGCTTCATCTTAGGAATTCTGCCACACTACTCAACCAATATGCCTTTCACTTTCAAATCCTAATAGAAGTTATATACTGATCACATCCAAGGATGTTCCTGCATATATAATAAGAGGGCGTACATGATTGTGTTGTGAACGAATACACAAAGAATTTATTGGACAATAAAATCCAAACATAATGGAAAACATCAGGTTCTATGTTGCTTGTTCCTCTGTGTTCTCACACCTTTTGGTTTCTTAAGTTGGAAAAGTATCAGAGGCCATAGGAATGATCAAAATGCCTTGGTTTAAAGGGCAGTGAGGCAACTTTAGGATGAAGGAGGGTGTTAAAGATCATGCGCTGTGATGCGATGCAAAGAGTATTGAAAAGCGATCAAGTTGATGACATTCTCAATGATAGGCTGAAGTGGAGGGCAAGTTGCACTGTATCATGATGTTTTTTTTTTTCTATTTTCTGTTCAGCTACTGTCTATGGTGGTTAGGTTGATAACGTTTCGTTAAAATTTAAATCTAAGACTATAAAGAGGTGTATTGAGCGTATGATCTATTAATCCTATTACACATTACTTTGACGCGGCCTTAATAATGAGCCGAGTCATTGTATACAAGAAATAGAGCAAATCTATTCATGGAGTTATTCTACTTTCAAATAAGCAATTATGTTCTTTGAAATATTTTCATGCGTTATTTTCCTTTCTTAACCCTCGTGAATGCAGTGGCTACAGGGAATTTTTTCTGCAGGAAGGAGATCTGAGACGCGGAGCATCAGACATGTCTATGCCTTGGAATAACCAGAGCCACTCGTTCATTTTGCGCTTTGTTAGGGGGGCATATTCTGACCCAGCAGGATGAACATTCCTCTTCAAATTCTTTAAAATTCCTTAACTCCATTAATTATATATGTTGCATGCATTCAGTCTTGTATAAAGTGAACTTACAACTGGTTTCAAAATAAGTTTCGAGTTTACACGGAAAAGAATATCTTTCAGGAATTAAAGCGTTCTAAAGAAGAGTTCATTCAATCCAAGGTTAACGTGCACAAGGAGTCAGATTTTTCTACTGTCAATAGATAAGAGAGGGGTGATTGTGATTGAGTTGATAAGTGAGTGTCTGACAGAAATGCAACTGAAGGCTATGAGAAAATGCATGAGGGGAAAGGTTAACGAATGCATCCAATGGTTGTCAAAGAGTACATACTTTCGGTATGTGATCCATGGAGAATTAGCAAAAGGGAGAATAATGGTCTGATCTCATCCGAGGAACACTGTCCCAGCTGTATTTGTATCTCTGCAAATTCTCTCTCTTTTTTCCCCCTTGAACAAAATAATGAGCAAATGTTAAGAATGTTGTTTAGAAACAAGTAGTACTAAACTATCTAATGAGATTGGAGAGGTTTTGTGAATCTACTACAACGTTAAAAGTTGTGGGATGTCCTGAGTAATTTGTTTATTTTAAAAAGACTTTGATAGGGGTGAATGGTGTATTTATAACAAACTTTTGAAGTTATCCTAGAAATTTACCTTAATGATTAAAAACTGCTTGGTTACTTTCATTTGTTTTTTTCGATGTAATTGAATCATTAATGATTTCAGGTGTCGCATGGATGGAACTTGCCTTCCAGACAGTTTTGTAGCACTGATACTTATCTCTTGCCTCAAGGAGCCTCACCAGTGCTCATGCAAATTCCGTCATTCCCTTGCCTGCTGTATTGTTGTTGTTAGCACAAGCAGAAGGGAGATCTTTTTATTGGGAGAAGAACCTCCGCCTTGAATGGTATTCTTGGCCACCAGATGTGAACAGTTTAAGATACTGGAGATCTTTTTATTATTTACATTATTCTGAAATGCCGATTTTCTTGCAAGTTCATTTTGCATCAAATTGCACTGCTATTAGTGGTGCTGTGGTACTAGAATTCCACAAGCCAGACGTTTTTACTTGATAGTTTTGTCAATAACCGCTAGCTATAGCAATCTTGAAGATGCGCAGGTAAAATCTTTTAATGTCAAATCAAGAACTGTTGGTTACGATGACATAAAAGGCCAAGAAAAAACGTATGAAAATGCATTATTGATGGGCTATATGATGGGTAGAGGGCCAAAAGTGCAGATGAAAATAGACACGGTTGGCTGTTGTGTATGTAGGGGGAGGTAGTCTTTAGCTTTTAGTTTGCATTTCTTCTTAAATAAAATTGCAAACCAACGCACCATGTGACCACTTCAAATGATTTGTCTTTTGATATAAATTTGAAGGCATTTTAGCTTTGATTTTGCAGTTTTACAATGTTACGATCAGCATTTTGGAATCTTCATCCATCATATCAATGTGGTTCAACCATTCTAGATAAGAAATTTGTTTAAACAATGACATGCATAGCATTCAAGATTTTGAACTGTCAAAAATTATAATCGTGCCCGCCCAAAAAAAAAAGGGATCAGAAGGCCCAGGTAGATTGATGTGGTCACTGGCTGCATATCTGGTGGTAGATGCATATTATTTCTGAGCTCTGATTAATCAATCATTAGTGGTGTTTAACAAACACACTCGGGGTTTTTTTTATATGGTTCACGTTTGTACAGAAATGAGACCTGTGGAACTCTTCGTTCAAATGCATTTGCTTGCAAGACATTCAGAAGCTGGGTTTAAATCTCCATCCAGGGTGGAATTCTGTCAAAGCCAACTTAAATGGGTTCTCCGGGCAATCCATGCAAATCCTTCTTCTTTGAGATATTGGGAAATTTTGCATAAGCTTACGGAATGAGTTCCGTAAGCTCAAAGATGCTAGTTTGGAAAGGATGGTGCAGAGGCAAAATCCTGCATTGTATGGCTTAGTAGAACTTGTTTCACCCTCCGGTTTATATATATATATATATATATATGATTTACCAGCATTAGTCGAATAGTCTGTAAATTATACTATCATGTTGTATTCTCCTGGTTAAAAAACCTAACGATTGTAATGTATTTACAGCATGCTAGAACCTCAAGGTTGGGTTTTACTCATTGGAGAAGCTCAAGAGGAGCAATTGCACGGTTGTAAATTATGTTAACTAACAACTGCAATGTGTTATTATACCATGTTCCTTTAAAACATGGAATTCCCTTGTTCATGGCCAAAAGCATAACTGGCAGGAGTAGATGTTGGTAACTGGTATCCTTAGGAATATTGTACACGGGTTGTAACCTCGAGAAATCAAGTAGAATAAGAAGACAGTGACAATGACACTCTTGGGAACATGTTGTGTTAAGAAAGTACATTTCAGGTGTCCAGTTGCATGTTTGATAAAATGTAATTGCTAATGCCAACAACATTGGCATGTCTGAGAAAACGTAATGGCTTCACTGATATGTGAGAAGTAGCCTTGTGCTCTATCTACCTGCTATTTCATGTTCTTAATACTGATGTGAATTGAAACGTGCTATTATTTATCTACCTGCCACTGTCTATAGACCTAGATCTATTGAGCTCATCGGATGGATCCCAGTCCAACGAAGACGAGAGAATCTTGGACAACATCATGAAAACTTGAGGCATTGAAGGTCGTGTATTGAGATCATGCTCGACACAGCTTTTAGCCAGTTGGGCCATTGAGAAAGCTAGATCCAAGGGGTACTCGTCTCTTAGGCAAGGGTCCAGGAAGGCAGAGAGTTTCTCTCTCACATTGTCCCCCTCAAGCACACGCATTATCATTACAGAGAGCAAGTCGTCTCCTGCAATCTTGTCAATAGCTGTAGCAGCTGCTTCCTTCCCAGATAAGAGCTCCAACATCACAACCCCGAAAGCAAAAACATCTAATTTCGGGGTGATAACTCCATTCTCGATGTACTCGGGGGCCAAATAACCTTGAGTGCCTACCACATGTCTTGTCAGTTGCAGTCCTCCATCTTGGTCATTTTCCAGTGTTCTTGCCAAGCCGAAATTGGCAACCTTGGCTCTCAAGTTGGCATCCAAAAGAATGTTGCTGGTCTTCAAGTTCTTATGGATATAGGACGGGTTGGTGTAGTTGTGAAGGTAATTGAGGGCATCAGCCACATCGTAGGCAATCCGAACTCTCTGCTTCCAAGCAAGAATTCGGTATATGTTGTTAGAGTGAAGCCAATCAGTGAGAGAACCATTGTCGGCGTACTCATAAACAAGGTAAGTGTTGCCCTCATGTAAGCAGAAACCAGAGAGCCTGATGACGTTGGAGTGATTGATCATCTTCAAAATGTTGATCTCGCTGGAGACATCTCCTTTCACGACCTTGACTGCGGCTGTGTCACCCTTGAAAGATCCCCTATAAACCGAGCCCTTGATCAGATTAGCTTGGGCGAAGTACCCGGTGGCCACTTGTAAGTCCTCGAATTTGTAGACAGTCAAGGACTCAATAGCATATCGGGCGTCATGAGAAGAGAGAGACCAAGATTTGTTGTTGGAGACTGGGAGTACAGTGAAATCAGTCGAGACTGATGGCAGCGTTTCGGGTTCTGAAGTGGAGACAGGCTTCTGTTGCTTACGAGATTTGCGGTGCCAAAACAGAAATCCAAACGCAGCAAATAGAAGAATGAGGAAAGCAGCTCCTATCCCAACACCCACATACAAGGCTTTGTGATCGGAAGAGCCCCCAACGGAAACATTGGGAGTCTGCGGAGATGGTGCGGCAGGCGGAGGGGCTGCCGATGGCTGTTCAATTTTGGTGGGCTCAGTGGGCAGAGGAACCAGAATCGGAGTGAAGGGGAAAATGATATTGGAGGAAGACAGCTTGTTTGCATCAAGTACCCTCTGCTTGTCAACGCCAAACAGCTGGGCAATGGAAGAGATGGAATCGCCCCAAGTGACCATGTAGGTGAGCAAGGACTTGATCCCTGAAGCATTCTGGTTGGAAGTTGGGCAAGCACACCTCAGGGGTATTTGGAGATTGAGACCGAGTGACAGATTCCGATCGCCGTAGGGATTCTGAGACATCAAGGACTGGCATGTGGTGAGGCCTTGGTAGGTGTTGTTGGCCACGCTGAAGTAGGTTTCGGATTTGTCCTTGAGCTGATAGGTGGAATTGTGCTGGTAATATTGACGGGCATAACAGGAGCAGTTGACTGGAACCACGACCTGGATGTTGTTGGGAATAATGGCAGTGTCAGAGGAGAGGTTATTGATGGAGGCGATGAGAGTGGCGGATTGTGAGACGCCTAAGAGATAGGCAATAAAGACAGGAGAATTGTAGGGAGGCATAGATCGGAAGGTGAGGTAGGATTGGCATGATGATTGAACTCCGTTGCACAGAAATCCCTTGGTCGTTTCATTGAAGGCATTGTTGTAGCAGTCCAGTTGGTGGTTGGCTACATAGGTTTGTTGCCCTTGTACCAGTGCTGGTGAGAGCAGCAGCACCACATACAGATACAGTAGAAGAAAGTCCATGGAACAGGAGCTCAGGTGAGGGAGGGATGGATGGATCAAGCAACTCAAGATCTGTTAATTCACTAATTAATCAGTTCTGTGGTTGAATAATAAATATATAGTTAACAAGGGGGTGGAGGATGTTGATTGGATCCGGGTGGAATGAATTAGTTTCAGCGAGAAGATAATTTTTTTTCTTTGGTTTTGGTTTTGACTATGGATATCGATTCCGAGAACATGGAAAGCAAGGAAGGGGAGTGGATGATAGGCATAGCAGTCGTGGGCGTGGGTTTTGGTCTTAAACTGTCATTGTCTTGAATTTGATTTAGGGATCAACAGGCAAGTCAATAATATAAACGCGTTAGCTATTGCTGCTGCTGTTATGAATGATTCCGTAGTTTGACCCACCACCCTTCTTTCCTGGCGAACAAAATATTTCCAAGTCCTCGGAGAATTTGCTAAACCTTAACAGTTAACACGCAATAAACTTATTTTCTTCTTAACTTTTATGTAAGGAAAACGAATTGTCTTCTTCTTTTTATTTTTATTTTTATTTTAAATTATTTTTTTATTAAATTTAATCCATATTATTTTAATTTCTATTTATTTTATAAAATTATATTTTTTTTAAATTTCATCTATTTTTATCTTTTTTATTTTAATTATTATTTATTTTATTTGAAATAATTTATGAAATTAATTTTTTTTTCAATTTCATTCTCTTTCAACTTTTTTATCTATAGGATTTGATTTTCATTATTTTAATAAACCTAAAAAAAAACTAAAATATTAATAAGTTATTTTTCATAACAATTCCAAACACTAAAAAAAATTTCTCTATTTATTTTTCATAATATTATCAAACATTAAAAAATAATTCACTTTTTAAAAATTTATTTTTCATAAAAACTACTTTTCAATAAATAAACATGCAATTAACTGTAACTTGGTAAATCTAAATTCATTGTAGAGCAAGTCTAGGATTCTACTCCATTCAGCCTTATCATGGCTGGTTGAGGTTAGAATTCAAAACGATGGATAGAAATGTTTACAATCAGTTAAGAGCCGACCACTCTACCACTAGAACACTATTTGGCAAGGCGGTGCGCACCACAACAAAATCATTATTTTTTATGTTATTGTTGGCGAAACACAGATGGATACAAGTTTAAGACACCGCGTTGCCAAGGGTTGCCCATGCGTCTATCAAGAGGTGCTTCTAAGCTAAATCACTTCTTTCGCCTTTTGCGGAATGTGATCTTTGCAATTGAATTGAAGCTAGCTATTCTCAAATAAGCTCTTAGCCTTGAGGGGGTGGAAAGGTCCTAACATAGTAAAAAAAAAAAAAAGTAGGTTCGAAGAAGAAGGCATGTAACCCTAGATTGCATCACCTACTCACTCAGGAGGAAAGTCAGAAGGGAGGCACACCTGATAGCAAACACAGGAAAGATCCAAGTAATGGATATTCCAACAACAGCTCCTTCTCTCTTTGCTTATTTGACTAGAGTACCAAATTCATATAAAACATTGTACGCAAGTTCGTACAGCGCTTTCCCGGTTGAACTACCTGAACCACTTACCCCCCGGGCAAAAGAAAAAATGTCCAACTTGCATGTGTGTGTGTGTGTGTGGCTAGGATGGCAACCACAATTCCATCCCAAGTACGCAACTGTTACTTCCTAATTGAGCGATCCATAACTAGTAACCACCACATCATATATATATATATATATAACAAAAAAGGAATGGAATTCTTTGTTAGACTAAACAACCCATTACATGTTTGTTATAAGCAATTGTTCGGTGGAGGACTATGACAGCGAAATGTAGAATGTAGAGCCATGGAACCAGTAAAAGATGGAATCCACATTAATAAGATTAAAAAAAAAAGCTCACGAATTTGAGGTTGAAAAATTGTACCCATTTGTGAGTCTTTGATATCAGCACCATGATGGCAAGAACCTGTATCCTAAATCTTATCCTCTCCACTAAGGCGTATTCAATCTAGCTTGCATTTGTGGAGGAACAGTCTGAAGGCTAATGTGGCTGCATAAGCCAGCCCAATCATAGCAAGAAGCAATGCTGCAACAAACAATAGTATAACAATTAATAAAATGGAGCACAAGAATATAATATAACCAAATACTCCACTTCGTTTTTGTATAATGCTAGCAAGAAGATTGAAAAAGTAGGCTATCCATTAATCCAACTAAAATAAAATGGTTCACAATTAGGGATTTCAGCATGGAATACAAGGCTCAAAATTTCTACCAATGAGAAAAATTCATATGAGATGAACAGGATATGGATGCTGCTAGTATGAGAGATAGCATACCAGATACAGAACAGTAGAATAAAATTGCCAGGCGATATTTGATCATCCATGGCAGATTAACTTCAAGGGAGCAATGCCTTCGATGTTCCCCTGCTTTAACTGATGGCACTGAGCCACGTGATTGCAATTCCACTAATGGAAATTTTACACCAGTGACGGGGTACCCTACGATGTCCCTGACCTCAAGTTTCAAGGTTACTGGGGTTGTACTCCAGTCAATTTCAATTGCTCCAAAATTTGGCTGACCTAAAAGAAATTTACAGTTGATATACCAAGAAACGCTTTAAAAATAGAACCAGAAGCATTATAATAAAAGAAACCTGAAAAAGCCACTCCTTACCATACGTGCATGACCTGAATCTGCAATTTGTGCTGATCACTCTCATTGTCGTTGGTGTCAGCCATGCCACAAATCTCACTATCAAACTAAATACATGTGGGACCGCTTTCTCAACAGCTTGTGTAAGCCCACTTGCAGTTACATCATATAGTGGATATCCAGTAGCACAGTCATATCTAGAAATTTCTCCAAAATGAACATCTCCGCTGATGAAGAAGACACCTTCTCTCTGCACAGGAATGCAGTAATGGCAAACATGTAATGCGCACAGATAACAGGCATTTATTACTCTCTGGAATAAAAAATCAAATGCTCCACACCGGCTTGTATTAATACACTCGAGATCATTAGTGCTACTGAAAGCAGTTCGTTTCCTCAGGGATATGCATTGCGGAGATAATTAAAGGCTATTACCTTAGTATCTGCTATCAATTTGAAAAGACGATCCCTTTCCTTTGGGAAACGTCCCCAGGACTCCAAAGAAAACAATGGGCGAGTGGTTGCTGAAAGATTTGATATAACCTGAATTATGGGGAAAAGGAGATTGCAGGATTAACAGTGAATAACAGACAAAATATGTCTCTACAAGCTTGCTTGCATGGGCTCTCGCATCAATGCTTCCTTGTGCATGGATATAGAACTATTCAATCGCAAATCTGATAATTTTTAGACAGTAAAAACCCTACAATACCTGCACTGAAGACCCAATGATGGTAATGGCTGATTTCGGTCCGTTCAACTTCTTTTCTAACCATGTCCACTGAGAACTTCCCAGGACACTTCCATCGCTGCGCAAAGGGTCTCTGTGGTACCTCGTGTCTAAAAGGATGACCTAAAGAAAAATGGCCGGTAAGGATATGTGTTCGTCCCCAGGAAAATGACAATTGAACTGCATATCTAAGAGGACTAAGGAAGTATGTGAAGGCATTCTCTTTTGCACCTTGATTTGTCTGCCCACTGGGCCAAACATGTATGAAGTATATACACCCTCCTGGTTGCGCCTATAAATATAATAACGTAGAAACAATGATTAAATTGGCCATCTAAGCATTGTAGGGTGCTTATAATTTACAAACTCGCAGCATGATCAAGTTTTTCATAACTTGATACAAGTGAAAACAAAAGGAAAGGATAAGGAATTTTAAAGGAAAAGACTTAATCACCGAGGACTGTCTTGAGGCTCGTCTAAGAAATCGAGGAGAAGCTTTTGGTTAGTGATTTTACCAGCAAACTCTTTTCCAGCATCATTTAATCCATAGTCATGGTCATCCCAGGTACCAATAACCTGCAATATTGGTAAGACAAGTGTGAAGAGAGGGATCACTTGTTACTATTGTAATTATTACTACATGAAGAGTGAAGATTGATCGTATTAAATGAGGTGAGGTGAGGTGTAAGGAAAGTAGTAGGTAGGTGGTACCTGTGTAGTGTGTCGAAGACGAGAATAACCGGGATTACTCTTAGCTTTCTGGTATCTGGATTCCAATTCCTTTGGGGAGGAAGGGATAAACCTAGGAGCATTCTTCCAAGGCCCAATAGTCCTTTCCTTTCCAAATAACTTAAAAGGACGTTTAGTGTCTCCATAAACGTTGTCTCCCAGCCAAATAAAAACTTGGGGATCAAAGTCAATTATGGCATTCCAAATGGGCTGCCAATTGCATAACAATAATATCATTGATTGACTGACGAGGAGTGAATATATGTGTGTATGTGAGTAATATTCAGCCATGGGTGAGAGAAGAGTAAGAGGAAACAGTGAGTGAGCTATCTATAGGTGATGTGAAGGGATGTGTCGAATGATGATGAGAAGGAAAAGCAAAATATGAAATTGGAGATTACGATTACCTGAGGAGCGCTTTGGTTGGCGCAGGATCCAAAGGCAATTCTGGTGACGAGAGGCTCTAACACTTTCCCTTTTCCTTCCCCTTCCCCCGCGCCGCTCTTTGTGCCTGTCGCCACCACTCCTACTACACCTACAGCCACCACCATCCACCACAACCACCGACTCCTCTTGCCCATTTATTACTCCTACTACTATTAGCAGTACTGTTGTATTAATAAAAGATACTATAGATTAAAGCACCGTAGAGTAGACATATCGGAAAATGTCGACGACAGGGAGAAGGGCAGCCACAGAAACAGGGCCTGTGAATGGAATAAGGAGCCCATTAAACGTTTCAATAAAATTAATTTTGTACGCTTGGGCTTCTTCTAATATCCATCACCAACTAAATTTGTGGGCCTTTTTTCTTGTTCTTCAACAAATCATGTCCTCCACGCTTCTTCCATGCTCTTCTCCTCCTCGCCTCCTCCTCCGCTGCTCCGTGTCAACTCCCTCTACACAGCAAAGCCTCCCTTCACCGATTCCATGGTTGCTGCTGCTCCCAGTGGGCTCAGAAGACTATTACTCTACCCCCACACCGCCGTGGCTGTCATCTTATTACTCCAAAGGTTTTCTTTTTTTCTTTGAATCGAAATTTTACTTGGGAGTAGTTTGTTAGCAAGAATATATTCAAAAATTTATGCATCGTGTAGATATTGAATGAAATTGGGAGTGACTTGTCAGAATTCAAGTGCGGCCTTGCTCATCTCTTTTGCAAGTGAATCAAAATTTCTCTTCACCTCTCTCTCTCTGTTTTTTTATTATTATTATTAATATAGATATTCGTGCCAAGATTAATTTTAATAACGTAAGATTAGTTTTATTTTATTATTGATTGAATTATATCATCTCAGTGTATCACACAATTTTTATTTATTGAATTGATGAATGCAGATTGAATTATATATGTTTACATATATTTATATCATCTCAGTGCATCACACAAGCGCCTCTCTCACTATCAATGAGTATTACGACTCTGATGTTCGAGACGACACTGAGACTTTCCTCAACAAAATTGTTCCCGAGGTAAAAAAAAAACCCACCTTGTTTCTTACTTTTATTATTTAGGTTGTGTATTTGCTTCCTGTTTTCCTTTATAGATAGTATATCATACACGTGTCTATGTTTTCAGGGAAGATCTGCCCTTGGAAGCAGACCCTCGAAGGTCAGTTGTCCTCTACTTTACTCTTAATTTTAAACGCAATGAATCATCTTATCATTTTGGTTTCTTTCCTCCCACTCGAGGGATTGCAAAAAGTAATGCTATTTTTACCAAGTTTCTATTCTTGTGGTTTGCTTACTATTGCGATGGCAATGCTTTATGAGATGAATTATATTGCTGGGGGATCAACTGCTTCCCCTTCACAGAGGGGCCAAGTGAAAAGTGGGTGGAAAATATGGGAGCAGCAGAAATTTACGTTCTCTGTTAGTGCTTCATCATTTTCAGGGTGATATAGGGTGGCAAATGATTTCTAAGTTTAGCAGGCAATAAGATTGCGAAGAATAAACGCATGCAAGTAAACAGATATTGATCTCCCGAACGAACTTAAAGTTGATAAAATTCAAGTATGTGTGTACAGAAAAAGAATGAATAATTAAGCACTTGAACGAGAACAAATGAATTGAATGTATATATAAGGGCAGGGCATGGATGAGAATAATTTTGGGCTAGCGCATCATGACAGAAAACTCGTGGAAGCTAAGGACACCGTCTCCATTAAGGTCAAAGGTACGAATCATAGCCTTGCAGTCGTTGATGGACCTCGACTCCCCCAGTCGACTCAACATCCTCTTCAGGCTGGTAGGAGTGATGCAGCCTGAGCCAGGCTCAGTCTCGTACATTCCAAAAGCCTGTCTGAGCTCTTCTGTCTTCTCCTCCTCTGAAGCACTCCCTGCCAACAAGCATTGGAAATCCTGGAATCCCAACAACCCATCTCCATCCATATCAGAGAAGCTGACGGCGGCCTCAGCTTCCTCGATGGAAAGCTGACCTCCAACAGTAGTAATACAGCTCCGCAACTCAGCAGGAGATATCTTTCCATCTCCATCTTCGTCAAAGTAATTGAAGACCCTTTGGAGCTGGTTGTTTCCAATTACATTAATAGCACTGGTCGAGTTATTAACGTTTGTGGGAGCTGGAAGAGAAACTGGGTGGTTATTGTCGGGTTTCCGTAGAGATAGTTTACGCCGTAATCTTGCAAGAGGAGATGAGTTGCCGGTAGGTGAAGATGAAGGTGAGGATGAAACTGAGTGTGACTTCATGATAACAGACAGGTAAAATATATAGAGATATTCAGATAGGTAGTTTGAGGTTTCAACTAATTAACTACTAGCACGTGCGTGCGTACTCGAGTATAAGTTGTAGAGGAAGAAAAGGGAGATGGAATTAGATAGATAGAGAAGAGAGAAATTGTTGTTTGTATTGGGTTTTCTGAAAGAAGAGTGGTGATGGCTATATATATCAGTTTGGTTTCTTGGGATATTGATGGCCTGATAAGGTCAGCAATCGGGTGTCAGACGTGGCGGAAAGACTGGAATGGATTAGAGAGAGAGGACACGGTTTTTGTTGGGCAATAAAATATGGCTGGCTTGGCCAGGCAACTTGTTTTTCTTAAATAGGTGAAGTTCCAGGGGCGGCAAGGCAGCGCGTGGCGGAACCTTCCTCCTTCTTGACTTCTATTTCCGCCATTTTCCAAGTTCTGGGGATTTCTGGAATTTTCTATTCGGAAAAATATCTAATAGGACTGGACGGGCTTGAATCCTGATTAATTGACACGTGTTGCTTTTTTACTTTTATTTAATAAGCTTGTGGAGCATGATGGCCTTTAGCAAGCAAGGAAAATATGGAACAAATCCAGTGG
>Ga0325411_1000948_pt1 | contig 31562 bp, 29 predicted proteins | sample PopdelMetagenome_13_FD_206181 | JGI IMG/M metagenome (GOLD analysis project Ga0325411, IMG submission 206181) | Populus deltoides microbial communities from Bellville, Georgia, United States - Xylem-PdIQD-R4 | ecosystem: Host-associated > Plants > Phyllosphere > Stem > Wood/Secondary xylem...
TGGAAAATTCTTCAATATTTTCCTGTTATTGGCTTATAGAAAATGAAAGCTTGATTATCTGACTCGAGCGGCTTTTGATCAGCCTCGTTTATACCATGCAAAATTGATAGGTGATCCCTCAAGAGATATCTGGCATATGTGGCGAAGCAACAGAATTATTTGAAAAAATTATCCTATATTTCAATTATCTTCATATTTATATATATGGTTTTTCAAAAAAATAAAATAACATCATTGCAACAAAGTAAGGGTATAGAAGAGCTAGAGGGAGTGTGTGTGTGTGTGTGTGTCTATATATATATATATATATATATATATATAACGTAAATTCTTATAATTTGTTAAGACTCTATGCATTTGAGATAATATACAAATTAAATAATGGAATTGTGCATTTTTTAAGAAAACTAGCTATTGAAATATGTAGCATTCAATACTTTTTTTTACAATAGTTCAAATTTAACTCTCATTGTATTTTTCATTATTAATAGAGGGGGGTCGACAGAGAAAATTAAATACTAAAATTTTATGTTACTATACTCTATATATGTATACAATTGCATAAATATTTTGGAAATATAGGACGGTAAGGTGACCCTCCTCCACATTTACACTTGACCATGTTAGTGGCTTGAAAGACAACAATGAAGAATTTCAATAGAAAGAATCTCAATCTCGAGCAAAAATATCCGAGGGTGAGCTTGGCAAGAATATTGCAGTCATGGTCGGAACACCCACAAAAGGAAGCAAATTTATTGCTTAAATTTTAAGCAAATTTAAAAATATTTTCACAAAAATTTATTTTTTTTTCTAACCATCCAACCTATAGAAGCAACCCCAAAAAGACAAAAAAACTTTAAATGTAAGTAGATGAGTTGATGATGAAGAGTACATTCGTGATAGGATGAGAAAGTTAGTTACTATTTATGTATCAAATTAACAATTACTTGTTCTTGTTTCTTTAATTAAAAAGTTGATACAAGTATGACATAGAAAAGCAATGCCCTAGGCTATGGACTATTTATGCTCTTAAGGGTGCATTTGTTTCTCGAAAAGTAATTTTCAGAAAACCACTTTCTAACCTTTCCTGTGTTTGTTTGCATTAGAAAAGTTGGTTAACGGGAAACACTTTCCAGTCAACGGGAAACACTTCCTGTCAAAGAAAAATTTGGCTTAATTTTCAAGAAAGTGTTTTCCTTTTATTTTGGACGGAAAACACTTTCCAGAAGTTGTGAAAATTTTAGAAATATCATATTATTTGCTGATTATATCAAATTTGGTCCTCAAACTTTTGATTGCTATATATTTTGTTTGAATCTTTTTTTTTTTCAAATTCATCCCTTAAAATTTGATTTAATTTGATTTTTATATTAACTTTGGTCCTTATTTTTATGATTATTATTTATTTTTCTCTTATCATTTTTTTATTGAAATTTTTTATCTATCAAATTTGGTTCTCATTCTTTTGATTGTTACTTATTTTATTTAAAATAATTTATGAAATTGTAATTATTATTATTTTAATTTCATCTTTTAATTTTTTTATCTATCAGATTTGATCTCTATTATTTTAATTATTATTTATTTTATTTGAGATAATTTATGAAATTAGATTTGTTTTCAATTCCATTCCCATTCAACTTTTTAATTTGTAAGATTTGTTCCTTATTATTTTAATAAACTTGAAAAAAAACAAAATATTAATAAAGTACTTTCCAGCTCATTTTCCATAACATAATCAAATACTGGAAAGTGTTTTCCAACTTATATTTTATGACACTATCAAACATCAGAAAATAGTTTTCTTTTCCAAAATTCACTTTGCAAGAAAACTACTTAAAAAAAAACTACCTTCCTGCAAACAAACAGACCTAAAACTGTTCCTTTACCATCTTTAAATTTCCTTATCTTTATAATCAATAGGAAGTACTGCCTTCTATTCTAAACCCCATCTATAAAAGAACTTGCTGTGCATAATCAATAGGAAGTACTGCCTTCTATTCTAAACCCCATCTATAAAAGAACTTGCTGTGCACCTTATTATAATTGTATTTTCGTTTGACCTTTTCCTTTTAAACAATCCATTAGCACAAATCCTTTTGTTTTTCTTTTTTTGTCTATGTCATCAAGTTATGCTAACATCGTCGACTGATAATCATCATAAACCTTCTTAATTATAAGCAATCCATCGATATATTTTTTGATATCTTCTAGTTTTGCGAACATTATCGATTGATAATCATAATAATCCATATTCGATTTTTGAGCTCATGTTAAACTTTATGCCCACTAATTCAATGAGAAGCGTGGTATTTTGCCTATAAGTCAACGTTAACGGAGAAGTATCTAAAGTTATTTTTTGGGTGGTTCTTCATATCAAGCTCCAGGGTTAAATTCCAATACACAAGAACAAAGTTTGAGATATATAAAAAGTTCTAGTATGACTTCAATTTGCAATGTTCAAACATATGATTTTTTTTATCACCATGATGATTTTTCTTCATGTTCACTAAAAGCCAACATGGGAGACTCATTTCAGTTTATCTTTTTTACTTGGATTCAACTAAATGATTTGCTCATTATCAAGATAACATCATATCTAGGTTGCTTCGTCAATGATCTTAAAGTATTATGTGTTTATGATATATGCACCATTTTTCTTTTTTATATGAAAGCTACCCTCTTTAAATCAAGTTGTAAATATGTTTTTTGAATCATAGGCAATGATAGATTGAATGAACCATGGCTTCTGTAAATATTTATACTCCTCATCATCATTATCATTATTATTATTATACTATTAAAAAAAAAAGGATAGAAATGCTCAAATGGTTAATGTACTATTGATTGCTTTTGAAATTTTCTTATATGCTTGAGGAGACTTGATACTCTAGTTGGTGCGAGAATGCTGAAGATGTTTAAGTCTTTGACCTTGTTGGAAAAGTATAGGATATTAATTATAAGGATTATGGGAATACATAAAAAAACTCAAACTTTGAAGATTTTGATTTTGAGATAGATTTGAATAGCACAACCAAGGTTGGGTGTTATTTGTGTTGCACCTAACATAAAAATATCAGACCTCTAAAATTAAAGGAGAATATAGAAAATGGAGTTGCCACTTAGTTTTTAAGGAGAACAAGAATTCAAAAATATACATTGGTTTCTTATATCTAACAAAGGGTTGATGATGCTTAAAGAAGGATGAAAATCACACTTATCGCATCGTTTCCAAAGAAATGTTATCTTAACTATGTGTTTTATCCTAAATTTATTTGTATGCATGCCATTACTATCCAAAATATGGAGTTTAACAACTTTTTTTTTTCAAATTATTATTATTATTATTATTATTATTATTATTATTATTATTGATGAAGCAATAGATTGAATAAAATACTACGTTCATCTCATGTTGGTCTGTAGTTTGAGGAGACTCATGGACCCATTATTGACATTATTTCAAGTTTTAAAGCATCATGTTAGGCCTACGTCGATTCCTAAAATTAGAAGACATGCTGACCTAACCATTAAAATCTAAATTTAGGTTTAATCAAAACTTGATGTTAACTTGACAAAAACTCATCAACTTATTACTAAGCTTTTTTTAAGGTTTTTTTAAAAATATGTTAGGCCTACGTCAGTCCCAAAAGACTAGGAGACATGTTAACCTAGTTGTTAAAACCCAAACTTAATATAAAAAACATGATCCTAACTTGACAAAAACTCGTTAACATTGTTTTTTTTTAAAAATAAATATTTACTCACACATGCATATGTAAAAGACAAAGATGTTATTTTACAAAGTAAAGTTATTGTTATATTGAAGAAAATAAAAATAAAACAAAATAAAAACACATGAATAAATATTGTCCATCCATGAATAATATCTGATTCATTATTTTCTTCATTTGAATAGTAACAACACAAAAACATAATATTCTGGGTTTATGTAAGATTCACTTTTAAATGAAAGGTTGATTGTTGTTGATGTATGGATTGTATCTTGATAATGTGAGGAAACAGGTTCACCAATTACTGACACAATGTGTGTCAAGTACAAAATTTTTTTTTACCATTATTTGGGCTTGAAAAGCTGGGTTGTTACACTCAACCATTATAGAATGAATGGCAAGGGAGCCACGAGATGTGGCATCTCTATGTTGTATTTATGGATTATCAGTCATATTGAAACACTAAGGGACATTTTCAACAACTTTTGTGGTTTGACCTTCGACCACTAAAGGTTACAATGGAGGAGACTTGGAGACATTGGGATGAGAAAGCATGGATAAGGAAGTATGCTGCACTACCACAAAGCAACTTTAAATGGAAAGGACCATGGATGAACAACACAGTCTGCATAATGAGTTGTGGAAGCAAGGTATGGGTTCCCCTGATTGGTGTAATTGGATAGATCAACTATGCCCCGGCACTCGTAACAAGACAGTTGAGTGGAATGCAGTACACACCAAGAACTTTGGGTTTAGCAGATTTCATGGGTTTATTCAAACATCAACCATACCTCAAAGAAATGGGACTCATTCGACAAGACTGAGAAAGGCCTTTATTGGTGAAAAGGGAAGAAGGCAACATGTTTGAATCATCTGTCAGTTAAAATTATGCAGTCTGGAGAAATGGAAAGCTTTCTGGGGTAGTAGGGTCCTGACCTAATCATCCCGAGTCAACAATAGAGCAGCCAACAAGAAAAAAGGACTGATAATGAGGAAGAGCTAAGAAGACAGTTGGAAAAATACGGCGCCGATCTCAGCAAAAACAAAGGGCAAAAGCGAATCCTGGAAAAAACAATTGGAGGAAGAAAATACGATGAGGATTTGCTTAAACCAACAATTGGAAGATAAAGAGGAGCAATTAAAACAATAGTAGAAAAGGGCAGAGATAGTTGAAGCAATAGCTAAAGGGATCCAGGATGAGTTGAAGGATCGCATAACTGAAAATGATAAAGTGGTTGACAAAAATGGGCGCATAGAAAAAGAGTTGGCCAAGATCAAGAAATTAGTAAAAGGCAAGATAAATACAAATAAATAGATATTGGATTCCTTGAAGAGAGAAAGGAGCAGTTTCTAAGGAAGATGAGAGCTAAAAAAGAGAAGAATCGGCTAACCCACCTTGACATGGAAGAAGAAAGAAGAACGCATGGCTAATATATGGTACAGTTAGAGGAGGAGAGAAGTATGAGAAAGGTTGTCGAGGCTGACATAAGAGATTACCAAAAAAGGGCCGAGTATTCAAAAGAATAGATAATGATTCTACAATCTGAGCTGGAGATACAAGAAGAGGGGTTGAGAAGTCATTACGGTGTGATAGAGGAAAAGTTAAATGAGCTGAAGCAAGAGCGCCAGGAATGTCAAGAATATATTGACAGCTTTGCAGTTCAAATGAACTCCAAAATAACCGAGCTAAACATCAAAAGAGAAGAACTACAAAGAGCCAGGGCTAAGTTAGCACGGTTAGAGACAATGGTCTAAGCATTGGAAAGAAGCAATGAAGCCTTATGAGCCAGCAATGAAGTGATAATCACAAATAACACCTTGTTGCATGACAAACTAAGACATATGACGAAACAAGTCGAGCAAGTGGCCTGCTATGCTGAGAGGATGCAAAAACAAGCTACCCAAGTTGGAAATAGTGCTATAAAGTATCGAGAATACCCGGGGGCTCTCACTTCCTTTATTAAAGCCTTAGCCAATAAGGGAAATGCCTTTTAGAGTAGCAATGTATTAGGGCTGTTGTTATTTTGTAAACTTTTTGTACAAGCTTTGGTTAGTTATAAAAAGGTCATAACCTATCTTCCTTTCTAAATGAGTTCCGGTAGTCAAATCCTGATAAAGAACTTGGCATATACTCTTTTACAACAATCAGTTCGGCTTAGAAATCTTGCTTAAGGGATTACAAAAGTCATGAATCAGTTTTAAAAAACATGCATCACATATGCATCTCATTTTCATTATACATCTATTTATAATATGTCATTTGCATACTTTAGTGAAATATAGGTCCCCCACCTAAGGTCCACTACACCAGGCTCAGAACAAGAATGGAACACGAAGAAAGGGCTCTACTGGGATCCCGCTACTAGAGCGAATTAGAATAAGTGAAAAATGAAGTGTCATGGATGACTAATCTGCTTGAACAACTGTAAAAAGCAAAAAGTGGGGAGAGAATGTCTGCCCAGCCATTTACAGGTTCACTCGCGTCTCACATTCGCATCGCATCTCAGAATCTAGGGGCAAATTCAGTAGCAGAACAACATTTTGTGCCAGCCATCCCTATCTTGTCGGCTCAATCGCCAACCATTGTGGATTTAACAGCGGATGGGCCTTCTGAAAGTAGGTCCAATGGTATTATGAGCCAAGATATGATATATTTTTAAAGCACCTTACTATGAGCATTTAATGGGCAGCTCATCTCAGTGTTTTTATGACATGGTACGCGTAGCAGAGAGGATAGAGCAATGCATTGAAGCCGGACGCATACCAGAGCCTCTAGAAAAAAAAGGGTTTTATTGGAAAAAGAAGAGAATGGGATATTAACAACTTGGAAGGAGGGTATAAAGGCAAAATAGTAAATTACCCAAACCCACAAATGCCCACCCTTCAATTCACAAACATAAACTTTACCAAACCCTTGCACCCAAATTCAACCAGCCGGATAAATCACCCACCAAACAACCAAAACAACTACCAAAAGCCATAAATGAAATATACTTTTGAGTAGTTACTTCCACTACCAATGCCTTTAAATGATTTGTACGCTAAATTGCTCAACATTGGGCCAATAACTCCAATCCTTCTACCAACGATCCAACCACCCTTTCCCATATAGTACAAGCCAGAACTAGCTTGCGAATACCATGCCGGTAATCCTGGGCACGAAATTGAAACTTACTACGCTTTCAAAAGGAAGTTGTTAGAACTCATCAAAATAAGGAGGGTATCTTTCCAAGACGCGCCTAACATCAATTCAAATCCATTGCCTAATCATGCTGCTGGTAATACGAGAGTAGGCATGATAGAGATTGGTAATCAAAACCAAGTGTTGAAGGCATCTATGAAAAGGTTGTACAACATGTTGTTACAATTAGGATTCCTGAAAATGAACACTGAATATCAGCTGGGAAGGGATGACTATTGTGAGTTCCATGGGAAAGAGGGACATTATATCGAGGATTGCATCAAGTTTTGCCAGAAGGTTGCAAAGATGCTAATCTTGGGAGAATTGAGGATTGAAACCATGGGGGCAACCAGGAGGTGAGTATGATGGAAGGCCGAGATAAATCGTCAGAAGTATGTAGAGTTCAAACTACAGCTAATGGGTTACCAAAGCTGATCCTGACTAAACCTAAACCTTCATTTACAAAAAGAGATCACAGTGCAATGCCATATAATTATGGTTATACCTCAAACATTCAAGCCCTCCTCCTTTTATTTCATACTGAGATCGATGGGCTAACGCGAAGTGGTCATTGTTTTATGCCCAAGGAGTTGAAGAGAGCCAAAGGCAAGGAAATGGTGGATCTTGATAAAGAAATAAAGGTTAATAAGCCAGTAACGGAAGAGGAGTCAAATGAATTTCTGAAGATGATAAAGCACAGTGAGTACTGCATAGTAGATCAACTTAAAAGGACTCTCTAGCTAGGATATCCCTCATGTCCTTGATACTCAGCTCTGAGCCGTATCGAAATGCCCTGGAAAAGGTATTGAATGAGGCATATGTATCCCAGGACATTGAACAGAAAACCATGGAGCACCTGGTAGGGAGGATTCCACGTGTCTAATTACCTATACTTCACGGCTAATGAATTAGATACTGAAGGAACTGGACATAACAAACCCTTGTATATCACCGTTAAATGCAAAGATTGCCTTAGCAGAAAGGTACTCGTCGATAACGGCTCAACTCATAACATATTGCCGAAACACATATTGAAAGAAATGCCAGTTGACGAATCTCATATGAAGCCTAGTACCATGATGGCAAGAGCATATGATGGCTCGCCTAGATAGATCATTGGAAGTTTAGAGGTAGAGCTGTATGTGGGACCACAAATGTTCTTAGTGGCACTCCAAGTTATGAATATCCACCCTTCCTATAGTATGTTGCTAGGAAGGCCTTAGATTTATGCAGCTGGGATGGTAACTTCATCACTACACTAGTGTTTGAAATATATCATGAACGGGATGTTAGTAACCGTCAAAACAGAGGAAACAATATCCATGGTAAAGAATGTGGCCATACCTTTCATTGAGGCGAAGGATTGCAGGAATGAGAATTTCCATGCTTTTGAGATTGTAAACACTGAGTGGGTACCTGAGAGCACGGTGTTAAGAAAGCTAAGGATTTCAGAAGCAGCAAGGATGGCAGCTAAATGCTTCTTGGAACGTGGAATCCTATTCCAGTATGACCTTATCACTGGAATACCAAAAAGGATTAATCCGATCAAGATAAGATGTGCTGACCAAAGATTTGGGCTAGGATATAAGCCTAAAAAGGAGGATCATCATTGGGCTGTCGATAAACGAAGAGAAAGAAGAATGGCTAGAATTGAGGGAAGAGAGCCTGAAGAAGAAGAATTGGAAATCCCTTCTCTTATGGTGTCTTTCCCAAAGGCAAGATATGTGATGCAACCAGATAACGGAGCAGAAGACGTTGTTCAATGGTTGGTAACTGTGAGCATCAACACCTTGGAGGAAGATAAGTGGAAGGAAGTGACACGAAAATAGTAGTTCAAAGGGAAGATGAAGCGCTACCACAACTGACTGTTCATATTCTAGAAGAAGTCCCCACCAAGATTTTTGTGTGAAAGCTGGCCGAGGGTGAAAAGTTTCAAAGCTGGGTGACCTAAAAAGCTCCAGTAGTGTTTAAAATGTAAACCCACTTTGTTAGCCTTCATATGCCTCTGTCATTGTTTTATTTGCTTTTGTCATTCTGGTTGACAATTAAGGCTTATGAAGTCAGCCAGATTTTGTCTTTGTCATTGAGCCTATTTTTATTCTAATCAATGAGATCATGTTTTTCTCTACATTTATTTGTCTTAATATTCTTGCTTTTACATCAAACATTTTCCACTTCTAGGAATCCTGAAAGCGGATCTTCCACAACATCACACACATTTAACATCAAGAATGAATGGCCAAACTTTAACGAATATGTAATCATAATGGAAGAAGAAGAATGAGATGAAAGCAATATCAGAGAATTCACAAAGCTAGTAGAGCAACATGAAAAAATCTGGGAACCTGCTGCTGAAGAACTCGAAACCAAAAATATGGGTAGTGATTAGTCTAAAAAAGAATTGAAAATAGGGACCTTGATCACACCTCAGCAAAGGGCGGAGTTAACTGCTCTACTACATGAGTATGCAAATGTTTTTGCTTGGTCTTACGAGGATATGCATGGGTTGAACACAAATATCATTGTACACAAGATCCCATTAGAAGAAGGTTGTAAACTAGTCAAGCAGAAATTGGTCTTACATGGATCAAAGTGAAAGCAGAACTCGAGGATCAATGAAATGCTGGATTCCTAGAAGTTGTTAAATACCCGTAGTGGGTATCTAACATTGTTGTCGTACCTAAGAAGGAAGGAAAGATTAGAGTTTGTATGGACTTCCAAAATTTGAACAAAGCTAGCCTTAAAGATGATATTCCACTACCCCATATAGACATTTTTGTTGACAATGTTCCTGTATTTCCACATATTCCTTTATGAATAGTTTCACAGGATACAACCAGATAAAGATGGCTCTAGAAGACAAGGCCAAAACGACTTTTGTCACCCCTTGGGGAACCTATTACTACAAGGTTATGCTGTTGGTTTAAAGAACATAGAGGCCACCTATTAGAGACCCATGGTGACTCTATTCCATGATATGATGCACAAGGAAATCGAGGTGTATGTAGATGATATGATTGCTAAGTCAAAAGGGGGAGAAGATCATGTCAAGGTGTTGAGGAAGTTATTTGAAAGATTGAGAAAGTATGAACTAAAGCTCAACCTTGCAAAATGTTCGTTTCGGGTGAAGTCCGGCAAGCTGCTAGGATTTATAGTTATTGGCAAAGGTATATAGGTGGATTCTGATAAAGCAAAAGCCATCCAATCCATGGCAACCCCAAAGACAGAGAAAGATGTGAGGGGATTTTTGGGGAGGTTGAACTATATTACCCGATTTATAGCTCAACTAACTACCACATGTGAACCTATCTTCCTACTGCTGAGGAAGAAGAATCCTGGGACTTGGAATGAGGAGTGTGAGGAGGCATTTAATAAAATCAAGCGTTATTTGCAAAGTCCGCCTTTGCTTGTTCCTCCTGTGTTAAGAAGGCTGTTAATATTATATCTGACAGTGACGGAAACAGTTATGGGATTTCTACTAGGACAGCATGATGAAACAGGGAGGAAAGAAAGGGTTATCTATTACCTGAGTAAGAAGTTCATTGAATGTGAGTCTAGATACACAGTGATAGAGAAACTATGTTGTGCATTGGGATGGGAGGCAAAAATATTACGACATTATATGTTATATCAAACCACTTGGTTGATTTCAAAAATGGATCCATTGAGGTATATATGTAACAAGCCCTATCTCTCTAGCCAAATTACAAGGTGGCAAGTTTTGTTGTCAGAGTATGATATAGTGTACATGACAAGGAAAGCTGTGAAAGGGAGTGTGATTGCTAACCCCTTAGCTGATAATGCTGTTGAAGATTATAAGCCGTTGGATTTTGATTTTCTAGATGAAAATTTATTGTCAATAGAGGAAGAAGAAGAGAAGACAGATTGGTGGACTATGTTTTTTGACAAAGCAGTGAATGTATATGGTAACGGGGCCAATGCAGTGATAGTCTCTCCTGATCAGAAGCAATATCTAGCTTAAGTTAAATTGCACTTTGAATGCACAAACAATACAGCTGAATAAGAAGCCTGTATACTTAGTTTAGAAGTTGTATTAGAGATGAAATTAGAAAGGTGGATGTATATGGTGTCTCAATGTTGATTATCTGTTAGGTGAAAGGAAAATGGTAAACCAAAGAAGAAAAGTTGAAGCCTTACCAGGAATACTTGTCCACACTATTAGATGACTTCAAAAAGATAAAGTTCACCCTCCTGGGAAGAGAAGGGAACCATTTTGCATGCTTTGACTACGTTGGCTGCTATGGCTACCATTGATCTCGGACATAAGGTACAACCAATACACATTGACATCAGAAATAATTGAGTTTATTATTGCTCGATTGAAGGAGAGATAGATAGGAAGCCTTGGTATTACAATATCAAGAACTTTGTGCAAAATCAAGAATATCCAGAGGGAGCTTCGAAGATGGTTAAGAAAACCTTAAGGAGTGTCGCACGTCACCCGCGCCGTATCGGCTTGGCGATTTTTTTATTTCTCATTTGCTTTGCTTGGTTCGTTGGAGTCGCCACCTAGTATTTAATTAAGGGCTACTAGGAAACCTGGGTATACTGGTCTTGTCAGAGATTCACGGGTAAGGGACTGGTTGTGGTTAAGGAAGGTATTAGCACCCCCAACGCACCCTATCTGAGGTAAGCTGCTTCGTGAACTTGATGTGTTAAAGAAGTTTTAAAAATTTTATTCTTTCATCGAATTTTAGAAATGCGACTTACGTATAAGTTCATAATTCTTTATCCGTGAGCAAATCAAAATATTAAATTCTTCTTTATTCTTTACAATTTCATCATAAAAAAAACATCCATAAAAACATACAAACCATACATACACTTTAACTATATTTTCTTTTTTCTTTTCTTTTTTTTGTTTTTTTTTTACATACACAATACAAAATACAAATTCAAAACAAATAAACAAAAATTACATTAAAATTACAATAAAAGCCCCAAAACAATATGGAATTATAGGGAAGGCCTTCTAGGCCATGGAACAGTGTTGCAGAGCCTCAGGAACAGGAGGAACAGTGGCGGTGCATCTGCCCCACGTGCCGCCGTGAGGAAGAGCCTGGAAACGGTGGGATCGGGAATGACTTACTTTCTTCTTCCCTTCCTCACCAGCAGTGACCTGTAAAACACCAAAAAAAAGACAACAGACCAATTGATTTTAGCCTTTTATTTTTGTTTTTTTTTTTTCAGATCTGCTTCTCTCCTTTTAGATCCATTTCACCGTAGATCCTTCTTTGGTTTCTGTCTTCCTCTCCTTCAGTTCCGATGGCTGGCGGCTCCTAGGAAGAACGACCGAGAGGGGGTGTCGCCGCTGGACTGGCTTCGGGCTGTTGATTTGGCCGTTTGCTGTTGAGAAGACCAAAGAAGAAGAGGCTGCCGAGGAAGGTGCTTCGGCGTTGATGGGTTTGTGGGCGCTGGAGGAACGGCTGGAGGAGAGGAGCTTGTCCGGTATGGGAGATGGAGGTGCAACGGTGGCTGACTTCTATGGATGAAGAAGGAGAACAAACTGGCTATGAGAGGAGAGGACAGAAGGAGTGTTGGCTGTTGTGGAGAGAACCGACTGAGGGAAAGAGAGAGGTCTTGGCTGGTCCGTGAGTCTGGTGAGGGGGAGAGTCTTTGGGCTAAGGGGGAAGGAAAACAAAAAATCACCAGGGGGGTCAGCGGTTTAAAGAAGATCCGAGGAAGCCAGAGGGGCTCTCTACTTTTTAGTCAAAAAAAATGGGGGCGGCGGCTTCCCTATACAGAAGATAGGTTTAGGGAAAACTTTAGGGTTTTTTGTGGTTTAGGGTTTTTGGTGGTTCTCTTTCATTGTGCAAAATTGCTCTCCTCTTGTGTGTTGTGGAGACTAGTATTTATAGGTAAAAATATTGCTTGGGCCTCAAAATTGGTCCCTCAACTTTTTTTTTTTGTAAATTTGATTTTTCTTGTTTTTTTGGATTTTCTTATCATCATTGCCTCGAATGAGGAAAATCAGTGATTTTAAAAATAACATGTTAAAAGTCGAACGCGTTCCAAAGATCTTTGAAAATTTAAATTCTTTTGAGACGATGCTGAAAATGCTAAAAACAATGCAAATATATTAAAAAAACTATTTTTTGGATTTTTTGTTGTTTTTCGTTATTTTTGGATTTTTCAACAATTTTATTAAAACATGGGTCAAAAATTGAGTAACAACAAGGAGATTGCCTATGGGTTTTTATCTAGATGGAGAGATTCTATATAAAAGATCATTTGATGGAACCTTACTAAGGTGTTTGAATGCAACAGATGCTAGAAAGGCTTTGCGAGAGGTCCATGAAAGGATTTGCTCAACCCATGCTAACGGATATATGATGGCAAGAAAAATACAAAAGGTTAATTATTTCTGGATGACGTTAGAGAAAGACTGCATCGACTATGTCAGGACATGTCACAAGTGTCAGGTGTATAATGATAAGGTCAATGCACCTCTGACTTCTTTGTTTAATCTAGCATCTCCCTAACCATTTGCAATGTGGGGAATTGATGGGATCAAGCCTATTAACTCAAAATCCAGCAATGGGCATAGATGCATTCTTGTAGCTATTGATTATTTCACCAAATGGGTAGAAGCATGTTCATACGCCCATGTGACTCAGAAAGTGGTGAAGAGGTTTATAGAGAAAAACTTGATTTGTCACTATGGTCCGGTGGAAAAGATAGTACCGATAATGCACAGAATTTCAATGGCAAAATAATAGTGGAGCTCTGTACCAAATGGAAGATCAAGCATTCACATTCCTCACCATACAGGCCAAAGATGAATGGTGCTGTGGAAGCAGCCAGCAAGAATATCAAGAAAATTATTCAGAAAATGGTAGTCACTTACAAAGATTGGCATGAGATGTTGCCATTTGCTCTCCATGCATATTGCACTACAATAAGAACTTTGACAGGAACTACACCATATTCTTTGGTATATCGAATGGAGGCGGTGATGCCTTCAGAAGTAGAAATCCTCTCGTTAAGGGTGTTGATGGATTTAGAATTAGAAGAGGATGAATGGGCCAAAGTGAGATATGAATAGTTAAACCTGATCAATAAAAAGAGGATAGCCGCAATTTGTCATCCTCAACTTTACCAGAAAAGAATGGCCAAGGCATATGACAAGAAGGTTAGGCCTCGTGTGTTCCAAGAAGGAGATCTAGTACTGAAGAAACTATTATCTCTACCAGGAGAAGATCATAGCAATAGGGCTCCAAATTATGAAGGTCCTTATATAGTAAAGAAGGCTTTCTCAGGAGGGGCTCTGAAATTGTCTAAAATGGATGGAGAAGATCTAGCCAGACCTGTGAATTCCAACTCTGTAACGATATATTATGTCTAAATGTGTTCGGTTTTCTCCCAAAATCAATAAAGTAAAGTTTGGCCATGATTTCTTTGTGTGAAGAACCCTTTCATTGCATTGATCTCGCGACATTTATTTTGTTTATCTTGAAAGAACTGATTTTATGCATGATTACAAGAAATGCATCTAAAGCGTTCAAAGATGAAATTTAAGCATTTCTCGGTAAAGAGGTGATCAAACCAAAATAAACCCCAAAGCTAACTTTGAGATAAAACCTTGTCTCTGATAGCATTTATTTGAATTTGCATGGATAAATGGTTAGGTAATCATCTCTGTAATCACACACATTTTCCTAGGATAAGAACAAGGTTTATCAATCCTAACAACATGCGTTTTGAAATGAGAAAAGGCTATTTTTGTCATCCATTCACTTTCTAAAAATTTCATCCTTTATAGTCCCCATTTAAGCTAGATCGGGTTTCTTTCTTATGACAACTTGAACTAGGATCACACCCTACACTGGGGGCAAACAAGAGATATTTGAAAAACACTAATAGAATCAATAGGAAAGGGGAAGGTTAAGAAAAAGTCCAACGATGTTGAAATGGTTTTTTTTTAAAAAAAGAGACATAGACTAGGGGGTAGAAAATACTGATGCCAGTCTTTTCCTTATCATCCAGACAAAGCAGTGAAGATGGATGCTAGAATTGATCATGTAATATTTAGGCTTTCATTATCATCTAGATGACATTCTGAAAAAAAAAAGGAAAAGAAAAGAAAAGAAAAGAAAAGAAAAAACAACAGGGTTACAAACTTTGGCTTCTGGTATCGAGGATAGAATCCCCAAATGACTTTCATAGATTAGAGAACGAAAAATTGGTTATTTTAGTATGACCCATGTTAAGAGAATTCAGATCGTTAAGGTTAACTAGGTTATATGTCTGTTCCCTACAAAAACAATAAGAGAAAGATGATTGATGAATAGTTGATCCCAGGTCTTTGAAACCCTCAAGTACCTTTTGAGACTGTAAAATTCCTTTCTTTCATAGCCTATAAATATAGCCTACATTACAAACCTTTAGAAATCCTTTCTAATCAAGCGCTAGTAACTTGGTTTAATAAACATTGGTCTAATGACCTACTAGACCTCATAAAGGAGTGGTAATCTGCTATTGTCCGTGCAAGAAAAATGCTAGTACGAGACAATCCTTCTTTTTTTACAGCCTTTTCAAGTATATACTTGAAACCTTTTGAAAAGATTAAACATAAGGTCACTTTTGTACAAAAGGTCTAACCCAAAGATAACTGCATTCCAAAACCTGAGAAAACCTTTGATGGGAGTTGTTTAAATGAGTCTTTAGTGCATATGTTAACTTGGTAGCCATGAACAATTTCAAGTTTTTGTTAAAGATTTCTTCTGGAAAACCTGTCCTTTTCTTTTTATGCTAAGACAAAAACCCAAAAGCCCTTCATTTTGAGAAAGACAAATAGAAGCATTGGTAATAACATGATAAACAAGGGTAATAAAGAATTAAAAGGGGGGCATCCAGTGAAAAAGTGGAGACTTCTTCCTTGAAATATGATGGGTAAGAAGGATAGTGTAACAAATGCATGCCAACATCTGACTGCAAACACACGAAATAAGCTCATAATAGGGGAAGGGTTTTACAAGACGTCGGGGACTTATGTTTCAAGTCAGGTAAGGGTGCATGCATTATCATTCCACTTTAGAGTATTGCATATATAGTTTTGTTTTTGACTTGCTTGAGGAAATATCTGAATTGAAGTCCAGTGAGTTTGTGGACAAAGAAGGAATCATTGAAGGGGGAGTAACAAAGAGATTAGTTTTGACCCGGGAAGGGAAAAAGAAGGGAACAATCTTGGTTTCAAGAATAGTCTTTATTGAACTGTGGTATTATGAACCACACACAAGATTTTGATTCTGGTTAAAGGGGATTGACAAAAGGAATCTTAGTTTAGCCTAATCATATAGGATTTTGGTTTTGGTTAAAGGGGATTGGCCAAAGAAATCTCAGTTTAGTCCAACCACACATAATTTTGGTTATGGTTAAAAGGATTGGCGAAAGAAATCTCAGTTTAGTCCAACCACACAGGATTTTGGTTTTGGTTAAACGGGATCGGTGAAAAGGATCTTAGTTTAGCCCAAACACACATAACCTTTTAGCTTTGATACAAAGGAATCGCCGAATGAGTTTTCTGGTTGACCAAGCTTGAGAAGACCAATTTTGGAAGATCAATTTTGTTTACGTTCACAAAACTTATTACGCAAAGTCTTTGCTCTATAAGTATTGTAAAGAGGGGGAATCTGTTATAACCTATTTTTTGGTAAACAAAAACGCAAAAAAATCAAAAATATATTTGGAAGAAAAATAAAAATTAATAGTAGTGAAAAGAGGATGCCATAACGCTCAAAAAATGGCTAAAAATTAGTTGAGGAGGTTCAAAAATACAAAGATTGAAATTTGACAGTATTTTGTTGACTGATGAGATCATTGTTGATAAAGAAAATTCAATTTGAGGAAGAAAAGTCCAATATCAAATATTTATGGACTCAATTAAATTTTATTAAAGGTTTAATTCAATTTATGGAGGGTTTGATTGCAAGAAAAATTGATTTTTAAGTCAATTTGGGCTTTAATTGGAAGAAATTAAAGTTCTGATGTCAAATTATAATTTTAGAAGGTTAATTTAGTCAAATCAGGGGCTTAATTGCATATATATTAAAGTTTGATGGCCAATTAAGGACTTAATTGAAGAAATCTGAAACCAAGGACCAAACTAGAAAAGGAGTGTAAATGGAGGCACTGAAATTGACTAGATCAGGGGCTAAATTGAAGAAAATTGAAAGTTGTTGATCAATTGAGGGTCAAATTGCATAAATCCAAAACCAAGGACCAATTTAGAAAAGGCGGCCAACTTCAGGGCTGACGATTGAATTTAGCAGAGATATAATTGAATTAATTTTAAAATCAAAATTGCAATTTAGGACTTGATTGAATAAATTTCAAATTGAAGACTGATTTGGACTTTGACACGTTTTTGCTACCCTTTTCTTTGAAATGAAATGGCGCATTTTGTCCAAAATGACGCCGTTTTATCCACTGTTCATTAAAAAAAAAGCCCAAAATGGTTTCGTTTTGAACAGCACTATGGGTCTTCTTCTTCCCCTAGACGCGCGAAGCAGGGGAAGAAGAAGGGTTTTCTGCCTCTGTTTTCCATCGCTTTTTCTTTCAAAAAGACGCTGACCAAGGACCCTCACTTGCCCAAAGCTTTCCATTTGTTAGAGGAAAGGGAGGAGAGGTGTCCCTCGGGTGGTGTAGGGGCGGCTGCACAGTGGCTGCCCAGGTCACCCTACCCCTACGCCATTGACTGAGCAGGGGTAGTAGGTCTACTTTTCTCCCCTGTTTTGCCTTTAAATACAGGGGAGAAACGAGACAAAGGGGACGAGAGAAAAAAAGGAAGAGAAAGAACAGAAAAAAATAAAGAAGAAGAGAGAAAAAGATGAAGAAAAATAGAGTAGAAAAAAGAAGAAAAAAACAGGGGAGGGAGAAAAAAAAGAAAACAAAGGAATAGAGAGAAAGAAGAGACAAGAGGGAAAACCGAGAGGAAGAGAAGGAGAAAAGAAGAAAAAAAAAGAAGAGAGAACGAAATAAAAACAAAGAGAGGAAGAAAAAAAGAACAGGGGAGAAGCAGGATAGAGAAGAAGTAGCGCCACCGGGTCCAGCCACTGTCTCCGCCAACGCAGACGACAACAACCACGCCTCTTAACGTCAGGTAATTTTCTCTCCTTCGTTGCTCCATCTTTCATTTTCTTTCATTTTGCATGCAGAACGTGAAAAATTCACGTTCTGCAGCAAAAATAAAAATAATTGGCTAGTTACTGTGATGTGCACAGTAACCAGCCAATTATAGTTTTTTGGGCCAGTGCTAGCCTAATTTTATGCTGGGACGTTGCTGGCCCATTTCTTTATGTTAGGCCATGTTGGCCCATTCCAATTAAATACACCGTAAAAATATAAATATGGTATTAAAATACCCGGGTTTTGCTAACTAAAAAAAAAAGCAACATGTTTTTTGTGCATACGGGCAAGTGTCTTAAAGCTAAAAAATCATATTGTGTTTTTTTTTCATACACCAAAAAATAATGTTTTAGCATTCATTTTGGCTTTAATTTTTGTCTGATAATTGTGTTTTGTTTGGTTTGTGTGTTTTCTGTTAATAAGCTTATTTATTTATTTATTTATTTTACATGCTTTAATTTCTATACATATATGTTCATGCATTGTATAGAACTACCTCATGCATCACAAACTTTAATTTTTGAAAAAAACACACACAAGCTTCTAAGTTAGGTGGGGGATTAACAATCTGCCCTATGACTATTGGTTAGGGTTCAGATACTTGAAACACCCAACTCATATCTGAGTGTCTGCTTAGTAATGGTGGGCATATGTGCCTTAACAATTTCTTGCAACACCCCTATACTGTCTTTACAAAGATCGTCACTGGGCATATATGAGACCTTTTTTGAGACTAGATAGTCAACCTACCCTTTGTCTCACTTAATGAATAGAACATGTCCTTAGGTTGTGTGTGTTACCTTTTGTTTTGCATCAAAGTAAACCCTTTTTCAAGCATCTTGAATTCAAGACTTGTGGTTGACATAATGGTCGTTACTTATGAAATTTTTATTGTAGAGCAAGAATTAAAATTCTTATATCATTATGCAAGGGTTACGATCATGTGTCAACCCTAGAAGGGCGAGCTCATCATATAGGAACATACTCATACATTTATCATCCATTCCAAGTTGAAACATAGGTCCCCCACCCAACATTTGCTACACCTAAAAGATGGAAAATAAAGAAATAGCTCAATTGGAGGCCCATTATCAAAATGAAATTGAGAGCATCAAAGGTGAAGTAGCTAGACTTACAGATCTATTTGAACTAGTGTTGAGCTCTAAGAATGGAAAAGGGATTTCTGCACAACTTCCTGTGAAAGCACCATTAATCCACGTACCTCACACATCTCAGAACTTAGGGGCAAACTCAATAACTGGGAATCATTTTGTCCCTTTCGCCGTTGTCTATCTAAGTCATGCTTAGATCACCGTGAATCCAACAACGAAAGGACATTCTGAAAATAAGTTTACCAATCCCACAGGCCATGATAAATGGGTAGCCCTAGAAGAAAGATTAAGAGCAGTTGAAGGAGAGATAACCTAATTCACCCTGTGATAGCAGCAAAAATTTGTTTAGTTCCAAATATTGTGGTGTTGAAGGAGTTTCGAGTGCCAGACTTGGTCAAGTATACCAGACTAGAATGTGTATATACCCATCTCCGGTCATACTATAACAAGATGGCTGAAATGATCCATAACGATAAGATGCTAATATATTTTTTCCAAGATAGTCTCACTGGATCTGCTCTGAGTTGGTACATGAGACTAGACAATATTAAGATCAAGACATGGAAAGACCTGGTAGATGCCTTTTTGAAGCAGTATAAATTTAATCTGGAAATTGTTCTTGACAGAACCATCCTAATAGCTTCAGAGAAGGAAAACCAAGAGTTTGTGAAGGCATATGCGCAAAGATGGCGAGATAATGCAACATATGTTCAACCTCTATTGATAGATACAAAAATGGTGATGTTGTTTGCCAACACCTTTCAATCCCCTTATTATGAGCATTTAATAGGAAGCTCAGCTTAACATTTCCATAAAGTTGTTAGGATTGCTGAAAGAATTGAACAAGCTATGAAGAGGGGAAAGATTGAAGGTTCTGCCATGGATTCCAAAACAATGATGAGAGATGACTCTGAAGGTGGATGAACAAGAGGCAAGTTGAGTGTATGAAAGGTGATGTCATTGGCTAAATTTCCCCAGAACATCTTTAGAATGACAAGTTATCGAAAATGCTTGGCAAAACATAGATATTGCTAGAAAAGCTAATCCAAGAATGGCGATGAATTATCAATAATATTGTTATGGAATTTTTCCATTTTCCATTTTGTTTTGGGATCACATCTCATTCTTTTAACGAAACATGCCTTTTTATTTGTCTTTTGTTGTTTTGAAATAACAAGATGTTTCTTTCAAAGTTTATTTTGGCAAAATATTTTGATTGAACTCCAATACTCGATTAAGGCTAATCAATCTTGAAAGTTTAAAAGTATTTTGATTGCAGAAATGACTCGATACTTGTTAAAATGATATAGGGTGACCAAACAAATTTTGAGCTCACACATAAAACTGAATCACCTACCATATAGCAAAGTTTTAGCAGTATGCGTAATGACATGTAGTGGATTCGGTAGTTATGGACTCACGAATCAAGATTCTTGCAAGTCCAAATCATTACACTGGACAAGGTCAAAATCTATCGATTCACACCGACCTTGCTTGAAATGAGAAAAGGACATCTTTGTTTTATCCTTTCACAATACTGGAAATATATCATTTGCAATCCCATTTTGAGCCTGATATAATATTCTTTTCAAAAGAAACCATGGCCAGGATCACACCCCACACTGGGGGCAAATAAGAGATTTTTTTAAAGAAGACAAAAGTGAATCAATGGTAAGAAGAAGGCTAAGAACAAAAGTCCAACGTTTGAGAGAGAGCTAAAAGAAAGAAGACCTAGACTGGGGGCATGTTAGAAAACTGTGAGAAAGGCTATGTGAAAGCCATAAAAAAAAATATTGAGCTATAACCATGACTTTTGGCATCCATGATAAAGCTCCTGATGTTATCAGATGATTGAGATTTCATCAAAGAAAAAGTTGGATTTGCATTATGACCTATGTTAAGAGAATTTTGATATTTGAGGTTAATAAGAGTATATGTCACTTTCTCTACAAAGAAAACAAGAGAAAGAGAAATGATGAATAGTTGATGTTGATCCTAGGTTTTTGAAACCCTCAAACACCTTTAATTTAATTTCAATAATTAGACTTTGAATAGACATGATGTTTGAAATATGAGAGTTGATTCCCGAACAAGAAAGATTGTCAAACAAGAAGAGCATCGATCGAGTTCGCAAAATCTTTGACATAAGTGACATCAATACTTCTCAACACTTTTTGAAAAGTTGAGAAGCCGGGGGAAATACAATAAACCCTGAAAAGGAAAAACAAGCAGTATTCAAATCAGCTAGGGAGCAATAAAAAAATGATTAAACGATGAATCAGTGAATTGAGGATAATGTGGTTTAAAGAAAGATAATTCAGATTATAATAGAGGTAAGTTGATGGTTGATTAGCAATCTAAGATGAGGATGACACCAGAAAACCTCTTGATGAGTGCTGGTAGGATGCACACAGCTAATCAAAGAACGATTCTTGAGACAATCTAGGAGAGGAATGATTTGTTAAGCCCCTTCATGACGAATCAAGCAACACCACACTTGGGAGCATTGTCAAGCTTGATAAATAGTGTAACCAGTAATCATCGAAGATAGCCTAGGATAGGCGCTGCGTTTACAGTGGAGTGAATAACAAGCACATGAACGGGCTAGTACATGGAAAGAGCAAAGAAGGTTTTGGATAACAAACAAAGGCACCCTATGACAATGGAACATCAAAGAGGGGGGGGGACCTATATTTCAAATTAGATAAGGATGCATGCATGTCATCTAACCTTAAAGCATTGCACACATATTTTTATTCGTTACAAGAATATCCTCAAAGAAGTCCAGCAAGATTAAAAAAGAAAAAAAATCATTGAGCTGATAATAACAGAGAATCATGGTTATGACCTTAGAACGGGAAGAAGATGAGATGAACCCTACTGTTAGGAAAATCTCAAAGAAATGAGAAAATCAACCTTGTCATCATGAGGAGTCTTCAGGTCAACCCTGCAATCAGGAAACACTAAGTTTTCCAACCTTGTCATCGAGAAAAACCCAGTTAATTTCAGTCATCAGGAAGGACAAATGTCAACCTTGCAATTAGCACGGATAGATGTCAGTCCTGTAAAATCACAAAAATTAAAAAAAAAAGCATTAAGTGAAAAGTTTGATCAAACCTTATCATCAAGAAGAAAAATAAGAACCTTACCATTAGAAAATTCTCAAAACAAAAGAAGAAAGTTCAAACCCTGCCATCAGGAAGAACACATAAATTTTGGTTCTTGTTAAAGGGGATCGCCAGATGGGATCTCAGTTTAGCCCAACCACTCAGAGTTTGGTTCTGGTTAAAGGGGATCGCGAGATGGGATCTTAGTTTAGCCCAACCACATAGATTTTGGTTCTGGTTAAAGGGGATCGCCAGAAGGGATCTCAGTTTAGCCCAACCACATAGATTTTGGTTCTAGATTGCCAGATGGGATCTTAGGTAAACCCAATCAAAAGGGCAGGTCGCCCTTGAAAATAGACTAGGATGAACATGCATGGGTAGGTTGCCCGTGAAAATAGACTAATGTAGGTGTGTGGGCAGGTCGCCCATGAAAATAGACCGTGTGAATGTGTGGGACGGTCTCCCATGAAAATAGACCAGGATGAACATGTGTGGGCAGGTCACCCGTGAAAATAGACCAGTATGAGTGTGTGGGCTAGTCGCCCCTGAAAACAGAGCATTACGAGCATGTGTGGGTAGGTCGCCCGTGAAAATAGACTAGTGTGAGTGTGTGGGCAAGTCGCCTGTGAAAATAAACCGTGTGAGTGTATGGGCCGGTCGCCCTTGAAAATAGACCAAGATGAACATGTGTGGGTAGGTCACCTGTGAAAATAGACCAGTATGAGTGTATGGGCTAGTGGTCCCTGAAAATAGACCACTGTGAGTATATGTGGGTAGGTTGCCCGAGAAAATAGACCAAAGTGAGTATGTGTAGGTAGGTCGCCCGTGAAATTAGAACAGTGTGAGTGTGTGAGCCGGTCGCCTTTGAAAATAGAACAGGATGAACATGTGTGGGCAGGTCGCCCGTGAAAATAGACCAGTGTGAGTGTGTGGGTTAGTTGCCCCTGAAAATAGATCAGGATGAACATGTGTGGGTAGGTCGCCCATGAAAATAGACCAGTGTGAGTGTGTAGGCTAGTCGCCTCTAAAAATAGACCACATGGGGCAGGATGGGCCCAGCCCGAAAAAAAAAGAAAATTTTCTTCAAAACATTATTTCAAAAAAAATCTGTGATTTTTATTTTCAGCAAATTTTTTTTTGAATTTTGCTTAGTATTGTTTTGTATTTTTATATCGTAAAGATACAAATGCAGTTTTAAAGTACCTAGTTTTCGTCAATACATTGAAAAAATTTAAAAAATATTTTGTTTTCACGCATACGGCCAAATATCTAAAAAACAATATATCATATTTTCATATAACAAAGATTCAAAAAAATAGATATTAGCATGCATTTTGGCTTTAATAACCAGTTTATTAAAGCCACGAGAACTAAGCCAATATTTTAAAAATTCCAAAAAAATCATTTTGTTTTCTTTTAATATTAAGGATTATGAGTTTATACATAAGGCGTAGTCTAGATATTAAAAAGATAATTTTTTAAAACTTTAGAATGGTTAGGTTTTTACCCAATAAGATAAGGACCTCCTTATCGAAGAGGACTTTTCTTAAACCATAAACGGACCAATAACTAGAAACTACAACAAGACCTTAGATTTTATTAGACAATAAAACAATGCAGCTTACCTTAGATAAGGCATACTTGAAGTGCTAATACCTTCCCTTTATGCAAATAGTCCCGTACCTGATCTCTAAAACTAGTTAGGGTTCCTAGTGACCAAAATACTAGGTGACGTCTCTCATTCTATTTTTCCACTAATAAAAGACAAGAATTCCTTGTATCCTCATATTTGCCTGATAGATAACACATATGAGAGTGGATTGTTTTTGCTGCGACGCCACACATATGTGATAGTATGGTCGGACTAAGCTTTTTTTGTTTGATTGTATGTGTATTGATTTTGGTCTATTCAATTTTATCTCGTATTTTCACTACTTTAGCATTTTTATTTCTTGTTTATGTATAGGCACATTGGGCATTTTAATTTTATGAGTAACCTAACTCTAGGTTAGGTGGGGAGTAATGGTTTGTCTTATGACTTTTAGTCAGGGTTCAGATTTTGTGAAACATTCAACTAAGAACCGAGTGTTTACTCGGTAATGACAATTACATTATGTCTGAACCATTCCTTGTAAACCCCTATATTGCCTTCACGCAAGATGGTCACTAGGCACTTCACAGACCTTTTCAAGACTAGGTAGAAAACTTACCCTCGTGTAATGGCCTAGAATCTTTTATTAGAGGATGGGCTCCTTACTCGATGTGCATGCACATACATTTGCATCCATACACATTCATCCATTCATTATAAATAACATACATGCATTAATCAGATTGATATATAGGTCCTAAAAGAGTTTACAACACTTGACTCTGAATGAGAAACATGAAAGACGAAGAGCATACTCATTGTCGCACCCTCACGGCGACCCTCGATTGATTTCGGGTCTTTTTTTTTGTTTTAAGAAGTCACTACCTATTATTTTGGTCACTAGAAACCCTAACTGGTCTTTCAAAGATTCTAACGCAAGGGACTGGTTGCATAAAGGGAAGATAGTAGCACCCCTAGTATGCCCTACCTAAGGTAAGCTGCTTGGTGTTTGGTTTGTTTTATAATTGCTATGGTGTTAGTGTTTTCTGATCCCATCAGTTTTTCTAGGTTTGATTCAAACTAAATTTATTAAAAATAGAAATCCAAGGAGATTCCATATGCTTCGAAAACTCATTTTTCCCTTAGTATTTCAAGAGTTTGCGACTCGTAAATCGCAAAGAGGAGGGACAAAAGTTTAGAAATCTAGGGTTCTTTTAAAAAAAAACCTTTTTTTTTACCTTAGTGTTTTATACTCTCACGGCTCATAAATCGTGTTTTACCTTAGTGTTTTATACTCTCACGGCTCGTAAATCATGGAGTAAAAAAAATTGAAATGTCCTCAATTATAATCAAGGCTTCTTTCAAGGATGTGTGCGGATTCATTATTCCTAAAAAATTATTTTGGATATTTACTACTCAGTGTTTTTTATCCAAATATTAACAGTGAATAATAACAAATTATTCCTAATAATATTTTGGATATTCATCCTTTAAAGATTTCTTTATCCAAACATTAGCGGTGAATAATAGATGAATTCCCTCTAAAATGAGAATTTTGTATTTTTTGGAATATTGGCCAATACCCTTTGGAGTTTTACAAACATGTTGTAAAATCCAAAAATGCAAGAAAAAAAAATTGTGTTTAAAAAATCCATGCGAAAACACATTTTTAAAACTTCCAATATTTTTTGTATAAAAAAAGTATTCAAAACATGTTAGGGTATTGACCGTATGCAGCACACAAAAAAAACATTTTTTTTTTATATTTTTTGTCAAAACGTAAACATCACGAAAAATATTCACCTATTCCAAAATTCGCAAGAAGCTTAAAACAATTAATCTCAAATAAACAAGGTTCGACACACCAATTTAAAACACAAGTCAATGTGCACAAAACATAAAAAAAAAAATCAAACAAAGTCCTGAAGCTAAAAAAAATTACAACATGAATCTGGTAATAATCTGGTTGATCAACAAGGGTCTCATGATCTAATTCAGAAACTGACAATGCTGAGAATCCCAATATGACTGAGAGTATGAGCTAAGAACAAATCATCAAAATTTGTGACGGAAATAGAGTTTTTTAGTGCAAAACTCGGGTCAGGATCCTTCTCACGGCAGGAATATCTACTTTCACACTAGATATTCAAACGGGAATATCTTGAGCTTCTGATATCGAAATCAAGCGATTCAAAAGCCCAAATTTATCTACGTGTCCAGGACTACAACTTTGATGAGTAGTCGAATTGAGATAAAATCATTTTAAAGAACAGAATATGGCAATAATCTAGTTGGTCAAAAAAGTTCTTGATCTGACAATGCCGAGCATTCAAATCTGACTGAGAGTTCATTGATCCCTAGGACCCAATAAAGGTGTAGGTCAATTTTTCAACATGTCATGAGTGACATAATATAGCTAGGATGGTCAGATATTGTACGAAACCAAGTCAGAATCAAAGTCTAAGTTGGAACAAAAAAAATTACGACAGTAGCAGAACCAGTTTTTTTAGTGCAAATTCTAAGGGATTTATCTAACCTTAAAGACCAGATAAAGAAGGAATGAATTTATCATTATGAAGACTTCTGATCAATCTAAGAAAACCTGACAATTTTGGCAGCAAAGGGGAAGGATAAAGAGAGTAGAAAATAGCTCAAACAGGGTTTTGAAAAAATATTTTTTATTTCTCTGCTTTTGTCAATCTTCCAGCAAATATAAGTTAAACTCCTACACTCAATTCAAAAGCGGTATACATCATCTCCAGTACGTGGGGTCCAAAAATGAGTAACAACACTCATCGTGATGCTCATTTTCAAGAAGAGTTGGAGTCTCTGAAGACAAGTGTTGCTTTCCTCACCAACTTACTTGAGCAAACACTCTGAAATGTCTCTGGTAAAAGTCCTTCCAACTGACCCATTCATCAAGCCTTTCAGTTATAGATGCATTTGCCAACAAGTCTTACAAGACTAAGTCATTTGATGGCGTTGATCAAGATAAAATGATGGCACTAGAAGCAAGAATCAGAGTCATTGAAAGGGTAGACTTATATGAACCAGTATGGGCAACAAAAATGTGTCTGGTCCCAAATGTGGTTGTCTTGAAGAAGTTTTTGTGTTCCTGAATTCATCAAATACACTAGAACACAATACCCTATGACAAATACACTAGAACACAATACCCTATGACTCACCTCAAGTCCTATTGCAACAAAATGGCATAAGTAGTACATGATGAGAAACTACTGATGCACTTTTTTTCAGGATAGCTTAAGTGGGGCAGCATTGAGTTGGTATATGAGATTGGACAACACAAAGACCCGCAAATGGAAAGACTTGGTGAATGCATTTGTCAAGTAGTACAAGTACAACATGGACATTGCTCCTAATAGAATTAGATTGTCCAATCTAGAGAAAAGGAACAAACAAAGCATAAGGGAATATGCTCAAAGATGGAGAGATCTAGTTGTACAGGTACATCCCCCATCCTAAACAAAGAGATGGTCACTCTATTTGCCAACACGCTCAAGGCACCTTACTACGAGCATGATGATGTGGCAGTAGCTGAGCGCATAGAGCAAGGAGTTAAGAGTGGTAGAATTTATGCACTCATTGAGAAAAGAGGCTTTGAAGGGAAAGGGAAGGAGATCGACTATGTTGAAGGTGGTTATATAGGTAAGAGAAACTCCTTCCAAAACTACCACACTCCATCCCAGATTGTCAATATCAATCTTAACTCTCCATTTCCCAAAAAAAAAAAAACATTAGCCCCAAAACTTCCAAGCCAAAAGCCAAATTGAAAATTTACCAAAGAAGAATTACCAAAGGGACAAGGAACAACTACCCTCATTATTGTTACCTTTAAATGAGATGTACCAGAAGCTACTAAGCATCAGACATATAACTCTAGAACCATTCACACCTCTGCAACCACTTTACCCCAACTGGTACAAACCCAACCTCACCTATGAATATCATGTTGGCACAATGGGATATAACATTCATTCCTACAGTACCTTCAAGAAAAAGCTCATGCAATTAATTAAAGTTGAGTGGATAACATTTGAAGAAAATCTAAAGGTAGAATGCACTAGAGGTAGAATGCCTAGGAAACCTAAAAGAACTAATGACAACAATAGGGTGCGAAGAAGGCAGCATATATTCTCAAGGGTGTCTATGATAGATGATGAAGTTCCACCACAAAGAGGAATGTACCAGAACGGAGCTTGCCCCTATTGTGTCCAAAATAATTGCCTTTGTTTAATCATATCTATAAAGTTATTTTGATTTTGTCATATTTCAACCTGTTGGCAATTTGGCGTATAATGCCACAAAAACTTTCTCTATTAAATGATCATTTCTTGTTAATAAGATTATGTGCTTTCTTGTGTTCATGATGTGCCTTCATTTGTTGTTGTTTCATGCAAATAACACACTCGCATAAGTACAACCTTCAATCACAAAACCACTACACTAAGAATTCTTTGGTGTTTTCCTCTTTTCTCTAAAAACTACGCATGATCCTATGTTTTCACAAACATTTTTAGGAAATCAAAGTTTTAGTATAAAACAAAAATCAAATTGTGTTTGTTCTAATAAACAAGTTTTAAAAATTCAAGTGATATCCTAGAAATGTAACTATACACCTAGAAAACCTGAAGAGTAACCCGAACATCATGAGATGACTTTAAAGCTGAGTTTTAGTTACATGAGAAACCATTTTGCATATTCGCATAGGAGAAAGCAAGGTTTGCCGATTCTGAATGCATAAGTTTTAAATGAGAAAAGATCATCTTTGATAATTATTTCATAAGGCTAAATGTATCTTTTCTCGTCTCTGTTTGAGCCTAATAAGTTTTTCTTAAAAAATAATCTTGGCTAAGATCACACCCCACACTAGGAGGCAAATACTATAAACACAAAAAATCCTTAATGATTAAAAGTGTCCAAACAACACTAGGGGGAAGAGTGAGAAATAAAAACCTTAATGATTAATGGTGCCTAAACAAAGTTAGGGGGCTTGAAAAAGTCCAAAGAGCCAAAAGATTTGAGCACACCACAAAAATTACTAATATGATGATGCTCAAAGCAAAAAGAAGAAAAAAGCCTAAACCCATGGAAGCATCATTTTGCAAATCAATTCCAACGTCTAGAAAATCCATGAACCAAAAGAGGAGGTTGGGAAATAAGCATCAGTGATCTTTAATTTTGAAATCCCTTAAACATCTCTTGAGCCAATAAGTATCCTTTTTCTTCATAACCAAAAGCCTAAACCTACGTTACCTGCCCAATCAAGTCCTTTCTGATCAAAGGCAGGCAATATGGATATGTAGGCAATGCGTTCTCATGTGAAACAAGTCATTATTCCTACAAGTAAAATGAATGTTTTGAAGATCAGTTCTTTGTAACTGTCAAATTGAAGCTTGAATCTCTTTGACCAACAAAACATCACTTCACACCAAAAGCAAAACAAAACTTTTCAACACTTATGCAAACCTATCTATGAGAATCGCTTGAATTTTTTAAAACAGGTTTGTTTTAAACTAACATCAAAATAATTTTTTGTTCGGAATAGCTTTGAAATTCCAAAAGTCTCTATGAAAACATCTTCTTGTAAATAACCTAATCTTCTTTCACACAGTTTCATCCCTAAAAAAACCTAAATTGAACATTTGGGGACATGATCAGGTCAGGGGGCAGTCGAACAAACATATAATAAGGTTAGCTCCATGACTCTCTTTTTATATATATAAAAAAATAAGACGGAGTTAGTGACCTTAAGATAAAGGCTTATTGATATTATGCCCTTCCTAGAGGTCAAAATCATGAGATGTGAGACGAGTGCAGGAGTGTCGAAGTAATAAATAACCCGGCAAGACCAGGGTCAAACCATAGGGAGGTTAACTGTACAAACTACAACTAAAGAAATAGATAATAATAGAAAAGGAGTTGAAGAGAGCTTTGAGATGTGACAATCCTTATCTTCTTATCTGAACACAATGTCATTGCTAACATCAGAATTTGAATAGATAGTCTTTATAAAAGTTCGGGAAAATTGTCTCAGCTTTCCAACAAAACAAGAATCAACACATTTGGACATATAGAACTTGAGATATAGGCTGAACACTGAACAGTGCCTAGGCTGTAGGACAGATTCTGGCTTCTCTATTGATGTGACCATTTGAACTCGAAAATGACACTTTTAAATCTTGGACTCTTCATGAAAGTTTTAGGCTTTCCATACATATAAACCGTACCTAAATCCACGTTCTACAGCTCTAGTTATGATCCAATAACCGAATAATGTTTTAGTTTGGACTAAACCAGTATAGTTTTTCTAAGCTTAGCCCTCCTTTTGTCTTCTCAATTTCAGAAGTTAAACTCATGTTGTATATTGTCCACTTTGGGCCTTACCGCCCTTACAGTTTTGTTCCTAGTAACGCGAGCCAACTTCTGAGCCTGACGCCCCAAAACGCGTACAACATGTTAGCAACCAGTGCTACTAATAAGGCCAGCTACCAAACACTCACTCGTTAATGTGGGATATTACAATCCACCCCCCTTAAGGAGCCCGACGAACCTGTCGGCACAATCGAACAACTAGTGAGGTCGGCTCTGATACCAAATGTAACAGTCCGGCCCAGTGATGCAACCATATTATTTGATAGTTTCACCCACATTTAACTAGTGTTTTGCCTATGTTTCATATATAAAATGCCTTGATATTCTTTGTTTTATGTTTTGAAGGCACTTTTGGATGAAAGATGCAAAAGGAAGTAAATTGGAGGTAATTGGCAGATTTAACTGTCAGTTAATGTTTTGTGCAGAGCGTGAGCTCTAGAGATCGAAATGAAGTGATTTTAGTGGCATTAAAAAGCTAACATGCATACTTCTCTGGACATATAAGACAAGAAAATAAAATAAGGAAGAGCATGAAAATTGCAGCCTTCAAAATAAAATCTTGCAATCTGCCAGTGTTGACCTTTGGCCATTCCGACTTGAATATATGGAGCTATAGAAGTCCAATTGATATAAACTCAATTGTTTTGATTCCTAACTCAAAGACCTATCAACGTTCCAAATTGCATCCAAAAAAGATATCATATGAGGGACATATGAGTTTTCAAAGATGACAACTGAATTCTGCCAGCAAACAGGTTTCGTGAAGAAACGAGGCCAAATTACATTTCGAAGCATCTAAACCAACATTCAAGTTTTTATTTCAGCAATTTAGTTCCTCTAAGTCAAAGCTTGAAGATTTCATGCAAGGCTTTTTCTTTTTTTTAGGAAAATAGTTATTGAAGTACTTAATTGTAAACTGTCTATTTAAGGGAGGACTATTTTGTAAAATAGAGACTAGAGTTTCCGAGGATATAAAAAGAATGAGAGAAGAGAGGGGGGGCAGCCAGCCAAGAGGAGAAAAAGCCCCCCTCCTCTAAGAAACTCGAAATTATGCATTCTTCCTTCTTTTTGATTAGTTGTTCAACAAACATGCAAGGTTAAACTCATTTTCTTGGTTGCATGGACACGGAAAATTTCAGATTTCAATATCTGTGAGATTTATTTTAACTTTTCTTTTCAGTTTATATGATGAATATGTTTGTTCTCCTATGCTTATTTTTCCTATGATTGTTTATTTTAATTGCTAGAGCGGACTCTAAGTTATTATTGTAGACAATCTATTGCTAAGTTTGA
>Ga0325411_1000949_pt1 | contig 31556 bp, 23 predicted proteins | sample PopdelMetagenome_13_FD_206181 | JGI IMG/M metagenome (GOLD analysis project Ga0325411, IMG submission 206181) | Populus deltoides microbial communities from Bellville, Georgia, United States - Xylem-PdIQD-R4 | ecosystem: Host-associated > Plants > Phyllosphere > Stem > Wood/Secondary xylem...
GGTGGCCACATCTTGACTTGGTGACAATCCTTATCTTCTTGTCTGAACAAAACGTCATTGCTAACATCAGAATTTGAGCAGATAATCTTCATGAAAGTTCTGGGAAATTGTCTCAGATTTCTAACAAAATAAGAATCAGTGCATCTGGACTTCTAGAACTCGAAATATGGGCCGAACACTGAGCAGTATATGGGATGCAAGATAGATTCTGACTTTTCCATTGTTGCTAGAATTTGATCTTGAAAATGACCTTTTTGAATCTTGGACTCTCATGAAAGTTTTAGGCCTTTTTCTTAGCTTTCCATACATATAAACCAGACCTAAATCCAAGTTATATAGCTCTAGTTATGATCCAATAACCAAATGGTGTTCCTGTTTGGACTGAACCAACATCTCTTTTCTAAGCTTGGCCCTCTATTTGTCTTCTCAATTTTAGTAGTTAAACTCATCAATCAATCCTTTGATTTATGTGATAGGTTTGCATTTAAGATGAACATTTACTATAAATTAAAGATATCTTATATTATCAGACATGTTATAATAATAAATGATTTAGTTAAAGAGTTATTGATACTTCAAGTGCAAAATGATGATATAAAACCTTGATAAAAATGAACTTTTAAGTACTAATCACCCCCCAACCAGCTTATTACTAGTCCCTAGTAATCAAAGGGTTAAAATAGAAAAACAATTTGCAAGTTTCATAAAGCAAAGCATTCATCATTCAACTTTCATTAATCTATCCAAATAAACAAACTCTCATTTCATTTATATATCTGCTTCATACTTCTTAAATAAGATATTAATAAACCTTCCTTTTGTGCTCAATATATTAACACATGTTATGGGGCTTTACTTGGAAGAAAACAAATTTTTGTTCTAATGTTTAAAGTTAACTTCCTTGGGTTGTGATTATTATCTCTCTCTCTTTTTTTCTCTTTTTTTTGTTATATATACATATAACTTAAAACGCAATGCATCTTTAACCCATGTAACGAGCTTTAAGCTAATGACTCCCAGACCAGTTGGTCTTGGGCATTAGGTGTTGAAACACCCCTACGAGCTTAGTAACTCGGGTTGCAGATATTGATACGTAGATAGTGCAATGTTTGATTCCCTTAAGCTTTTCTCCTTAACCCATGTAACAAGCTTTGGGCCAATAGCTCCCAAGTCAGTTGACTTTAGGGTATTAGGTGTTAAAACACCCCTTCGGACTTAATTGCTTAAGTTAAGAAGGCTACGAAACCAAACTTATTTATGTTTTTATTATCATCAATATTATCAATTTGTTTTTTTGTTTTTTTTGTTTTTTTTGTAAATTATATACTATCCCTTTTCCTTAGTTGTTACCTTTAACAAAAGAACATAAATAACGTAATAATCCAATGTGCAATCCACAATCATATGTTAAAGTGTGGGTGAGAAAATGAAGGTTTAAGAATACATGTTAAATGAGTATATGAGCAGAATCAAGTGATAACAATGCGAGAGTTTGTAAACTTGAATATTTCAAGAGAAGTATGTGATAAACCTTGTTATAAATATTGCAAATAACCATTGGAAAATATTTACTAAGATGCGTCTCAAGAGTCAATAAAATTCTCCCTTACTCTACCATCCCAGTAATAACAGTTTTGTCAAATGGTTTTATTAAAAACAGTTAGTTAGTTAGTTAGTTTTTTTATGTCAACTACTACCCTCCCCCCAACCAAAACGAGACATTGTCCTCAATATCCTAAGGTAGAAAGATAGAGTATAGAAGACATCACCTGAAACAACGAATACTGACAAACCTGAAACACACTTAAACAAATATAAGAAATAACAAAACAAAATAAAATGTTATTAATAAAACCAAAGGACACAAGGTTTCATAAACAAAGGCTCAAATATAATCTAAGATTTTTACGGCTTTACATAGATGACCAATTTATGCGACTCATGGAGGGATCAAGTCAAGAGATGACAGATTGTAGTTGGTCAATCAATTGTTCAGCAGTAGGAGCAGAGATTATGATTTATCGTGTCGAAGATGTTAGAAATTTCTGTTCCACAGCTTGATCAAGAAAAGACAACAAATTATCATAAAAATCATTAACATTTAACAAACTTATGGGTTTATGGTGAATGTGCAGTTGGGCCTAAGAGGAAATATGAAAGATCTTTTCCAATGTGCTCAGACCACCTGGTAAGGCAATGAAGGCATCAGCATGGTTAAACATTGCATTCATTTGATCATACATTGTGGAGACCTGTAGTTCCTCTCTAATTTTTTTTCCAATAATGTCCCCTTTTGCTAAAGCTTTGAGGACGACCCCTAAAACTTGACTGCCTCCTAAAAATACAGCTATTGACACAAACCCCATTAACCTAAGGTTGCCTCCTCCATACACTAAATGAATCTTTCTCTCAGCTAGTACCTGATCAAGATGATTTGCTGATTCTAAAAACTCATTTTCTTTCCCAGGTCTGGATCCACTGAAAACACAAATATTTCTTATATGATAACTTGAGGGATCTGCCATTTCTACACACTTCTATATTTGTTGAATGTATGGGTTGAGTAGAAATGAAGGAAAGGAAGAGAAGATTTTATAGATGAGAAATTGAAAATGCAATCATACCACCTATATGTAGGCCATCTAGAGTCTCACACACTCTCTCTATTTATTTATTTATTTATTTTGAAAAGCGTGTATGTACAGGTAGTTGTGATTGTGGCTCATATTTTCCCTTGGTTTTACATCCAAGAACGACTTAAACGCCCTCTATGGGTTGGGGATAGGCTTCCCATCCAGTTTTCTTAAAAACTAGCAAACAAGGTCTTTTATAGTTAGATTCCCAAGACTATGTTGAGCATATTTATATGAAAATGGGGTCATAAGTTATGAAATGCACAATGCACATTGCCACTAGGATATGTCCCAAAAGTCAATAGAAGATTATCTAAAGATTCCTTATGTTTTGAAATCAATCCTGACTTTTGACATTTTTCACAAGCTTTGCAGAACACGTGTGAGTCTTTGATCATGGTGGGCTCATAGAATTCATATTGTAAGATTTTTGCAGTCGTCTTTTTTGACGAGAAATGACTCCCACATGCCTTATAATGACAAAGTTTAATGACATTACTTGCCTTATTGTCTGAAATGCATCTTTGAAATATTTGATTAGGACAATATTTGAATAAGTAAGAGTCATCCCAATAAAAGTTCTTCTCTTCATTCAAAAACATTCCTTTGTCTTCGGTACTCCAGTGAGCTGGCAAATCTCCTGTTGCAAGAAAATTGATATGATTAGCAAACCAAGGCATTGGACTAAGAGAAAGTAAGGATTCATCAGGAAAGTAATCATCGATTGGTGTGATGTCGGATATCGAATCTATTGTCAATCTTGATAAAAGATATGTATCAACATTTTCGATGCCTTTCTTGTCCTTGATTTCTTCTTGAGAATAAATCATTTGCAAATCTGCATATTCGTCAAACTCTGTTTTACTCACGGTGGATTCAAATTGATTATAAACTAATTCTTCATTAACATCTACTTCATGTGAATCATTATCATCTCCAGGTTGCTCACAAATGTTAAAACTAGATAATGACCAACCCTTTGATGCGCTCAATAATTAAGATCTTCCTACTAGGTTGTCACCCCGTGAAGGGCAAGTCTGCATTTCATATGCAATTTTTTTTAATTGAATCAACATTTTTGCATGATTTACTTTTAGCAGGTTGAAATATAGGTTCCCCATTTAAACTCATCTATAACACTTGTTTGAGAAAAAGACAAATGGAAAACGAAGAAGGAGTCTAGTTGGAAGCCCAACACCAAAAAGAGGTAGACAATCTTAAAGAAGAAGTCGCAAGGCTTACTAGTCTACTCGAACAGGCCTTGAGAGACAAATCTGAAAAAGCAACACATATAGCTTAGCTTGAACCTATGCTTGTAAATCCTTTCAATCCACGGAATTTGGGGGCAAACGGGTTGTCATCTGATTTTCAACAAGCCATGCATTTCTAACCAGCATACCTCACGAGAATGTCGTTGACCATTAATTCTACATAAAAGGAATCTCAAAAGGGCAAGATGTTAAAAGAAGAAGGTCTGGAAAAATGGACTGCCCTAGAAGAGAGGGTAAGGGCAGTTGAGGGAAACCATTTGTGTGACTTAATGAAAGCTGCCAAGATGTGTTTGGTACCTAACATAGTCATTCTTAAGAAGTTTAGGGTGCCAGAATTCATTAAATATACAGGAACCCAATGCCCTGTAACTCATCTCAAGGCATATTGCAACAAAATGGCTGAGGTGGTTGATGATGAGAAACTGTCGATTCATTTCTTTTAAGACAGCTTGAGTGACGCTGCCCTTACTTGGTATATGCGGTTGGACAATACCAAGGTTAAAAAATGGAAGGATTTAGTTGATGCCTTTATAAGGCAATATAAGTTCAATATAGATGTAGGCCTCGATCGGTTAAGCTTGCAAGCTATGGAGAAGGACAACAAGGAGTCCATAAGGGAATACGCTCGAAGATGGAGTGAGGTAGCTGCACAAGTTAACCCTCTCATATTGGAAAAAGAGATGATTAGTTTATTTTCCAACACCTTTAAGGCACCGTACTTTGAATACCTGGTTAAAGCTCTGCACAACATTTCACTAACCTAGTTGTTATAGTTGAGAGGATTGAACAAGCCATTGGGATAGGTAAGATTGCTGACCTGATTGAGAAGAACGGTTTTAGTTGGAAAAAGAGAGGGACATTGAAGTTGGTTGTCAAGACACCTACCCTTTCTATAGCTAATTTCTTCATACCGACTCCCAGAAATCAACTACCTTAAAGAAATATTTATGGTGATATTAGGCCAAGAATGGTCTGCATATGACTTCAACGCACTACTAAAAAGATGCCTTTATCAAGGAGAATGAATTTGAAAAATTCCAGAAATTCTAAACAATGATCGCTAAATGTTTAGCCCCTTTATGTTTTACCATGCTAGTATTTATAGCCTAAGATATTGGCATAAGTTCTTTGTTGTTGAACTTCTTTTCCAAAGTTTCAATGAAATAATGAGTTAGTTATTCAATTGTGTTTACGACCAAACATTATTTATTTTCCTGAGAGAGTTTTCTTATAAGAACTCACAAATACACTTTTGAAGCCTCACGTGATCTCATAGACGCAATTCATCTCTTTAACCAAAAACAATTTCCCTATTGGAGTTTTGAAAAATTGATCTGGTATTTTGATTGCAAAAATAATTTGATGTTTATTCAAAAACAATATTTTTGACATTCTACTTGTATAATGACAAGTGAATCAAGCAACTCCATCATTGAGGTGACTAAATTATAAACCAAAAAATATGAAAAAAAAAGAAAAAAGAAATGAATAAACACCCTTACCCCGTGACTCTTGAAACATGTGTTTTTAAATGTATGAATAATGGTATGTAGTGAACTCGTTGCTTATGACTCATGAAATAAATCTTTTTGCAAAGACCAAACCATCACACTAGACGATGTCAATGTTTATTGATCTTAACTACTTGCACTTGAAATGAGGAAAGGTCATCTTTGTTATTCCTTTCACGTTTTGAAATAAGTACATCCCTTGTGATCCCTTTTTGAGCCTGAATAAATTTCCTTTCTTGAAAAATCTCGACTAGGATCACACCCTACACTGGGGGCAAGTGAAATTTCCATGATCAAGAAAGATGATAAAGCCATGAGAAAGCCAAAAGGCAAAAGAGCCCAAGAAACTCAAATGCTAGAGGGCATGCCCAAATCACAAGAAAACGTGATAACCAAGATAAAGTGAGTATGCTCTAGCAAAGCAATGAAAAAGAAAAAAGAAAAAAGAGGGCAAAACCAAAGAAGAACGGTAAAAAGAAAGATGAAAGACTCGAAAAGTTGAACTATTAATAGTGATCCTCAGTCTTTGAAACTCTGAAACACTCTTTGAGCCTTATGAATCCTTTTCTTTCATAGCAAAAAAAAAAACACAGCTAACATTACGTGACTGTAGAAGTCCTTTCTAATCAAGGAAGCAAGCAACTTAGAATAATAAACAATGCTCTCAAAATGCAAAGAATACTTTTTCATAAGATTCATGACATCAAGAACAAACTACTCATTATTATTCATGCTAATAAAAATAAGTGTTAAAAAAAAGACAAGTTTTTCTCAAACAAAATCTTGAGCTTTTTCTCGAGCCCTTCACTTTGAAAACCCAAAAAAACAAAAGGACACCTCATGATGTATTTTCATCGAAGACCTCATTGCAAAACACAAGAGCAAATAATCTCTTTTTCAAGAAAGAAAATAACCAAGGAGTTGCAAGATTTAAAAAGCAAATTGTTTTAGTCTCACATCGAAACAATTTTTGTTTTCAAAATGCAAGATCAAGATCTCAAGCTTTATTCTCGACCCATATTCCTTTACCAAAATGAAAAGAAGAGAAATGAGAGATTGGTCTCTTAAAACCATTATTTGTCTAAGTCGTTGACAGAGCACACTTCGAGGCAATGACCAATACAAGGGGGCAACATTGTGTTTAGAAGGAAAAATTCTAGAAAAAAAGATGGAAATTTCCTTCAACCAAGCAAGGGGGATTTTAGTTTACAAAAGACAGCTTGATCCTTTCAGCAAGTGACACTGAATATTTCTAGTAGTGAAACGAGGAGTAATGAGTGGTCCTCTCAAATTATTTCACGAGACAGAAAATCTTTAGCAAGCAAGTGGGTCACGATGGGCACCACAAAGGCTGAGTTGTGTAAACAGATCTGGAAATAGATTTACATGGGCCAACTCAAGTGGGCTTGAAGCTAAGCGACAAAGAGGACCCAAATCAGAGGTAGCAAGTCCTCATTAGTCAAGTAACAAGAAGACTAAGAATAAATGGGAGCCTATATTTCAAATCAGGTAAAGATGCATGTGTATCATCTAAACTTTAAGACATTGGACAATGAGTTTTGCACATTTCAGAAGAAAAAATTCTAACGAAATCCATCAAGTGGAAGGCCAACTTGAAATGGCCATTGAAATTTCTTTTGAAAATTCTTTATTTTTGAGAATTTTTCAACCTGGACAGGCCGCCCATGAGAATTAGGCCACCTGAAAAATCTCTGTGTTTTTCCACCTCCTTCCAATGCGTCTTCGAGCCTTCGATCATCTTTTTAAGGCGCCTTCAAGCTCTCATTTCTTTCAAGTGCTCCTTCGAGCGCGCCTTTGAGCCCTCGCTTCCTTTTTTAGCGCGCCTTTGAGCCCTCGCTTTCTTTTCGAGCGCGCCTTTGAGCCCTCGTCTACTTTTCGAGCGCGTCTTTGGGCCCTATCTTTCTTTTTGAGGGCGACTTTGAGCCCTCGACCATTCTTTAGAGTGCGCCTTCGAGCCCTTATTTTCCTTCTTTTTTTACTTGGGTGGGTCACCCATCATAATGAAACCCTTTCTTTGTATTTTTCCACTTGGGTAGGTCACCAATTACAATGAGACCACTTCTAAATAAACAAAAAATAAAAAAGAAACAAAAAAATAGGTCATCTTCCAAATGACTTGTTTCTTGATTTCTACATCTCTCTGTAAAGGTCGTATGTCAATCTACTATTTTCGAAGTTTTCAAGACTCTGAAAAAGGGTAAAGCAAAAATTCTTTCTGTATCTACTTTTCTTTATAAATTTACTATACAAAGCTAAAGGAAAATGAAATTTTCCAATATCTTTGCATCGTAAATATTATAAAGAGGGGGCAACTGTCATAACCTAATTTCTGACCTTTTTATTTTAATTATTATTATTATTTTGTTTACTAAAAATGATAAAAAAAAATAATGAAAAACAAGTAAAAATGAAATAAATGAAGAATGAATTAAAATTTGGGTGAAGGACAACATGATTGGAAGTTTAAAGATTTAATTAAACTCTTGATTAGTATAATTAATCAAATCAAGGACTTAATTGAAAAATTAATATGTTTTGAGACTTAATTGAACTTGAAATTAATTTAATTAATGAAATTAGGGACTTAATTGAAAAAATACCAAAGTTTGGGGTTAATTGGGGGCAAAAGTGCAACAGATTAAAGTCCAATGACTAGCTTGTAAAAGGTGCCGAAATGCAGGGGTTCAATTACAATTTACCCAGGGGTTTGATTACATGATTTCAGAACTTCAGTGACTAGATTGAAAATGGATATTCCCATCACACAAACGGTTCGTTTTGAGAAGTGATTCATCGCCTTCTTCCTCAGCAACCGTTTCTGGAGTAAAGGCTCAAAGTCGTTTCAATTGTAAGGATGCTTGGCATTCTCTGGCTATAAAGCCAGATAAGATGAGAGAGCGCGGGGGGCGAAACATGAAAAAAGCCAGGGGGAAGAAAAGGGAAAAGGGAACAAACCAGATGAGGAGGAAGAAATCAACTAGCCGATCAGCTCTTCATCACGTCTCCGTCTCCCTGCTTCCAGAGAGGAAGTAACATCGGGAACACAACAAAACGCAAGAACAGAGATAATACAGAGAAGACGAGCAAAAACAGAGGGCCATAGGAGAAGGAAACACACACAAATCAGGGGACGAACAAGAAAAAACCAAGCAAAGAAAACCAAAAACAGAGGTGAAGCGAAAGAAAAACAAAAGCAGAGGAAGAAAGCAACTAGCCGACCACGCCTTCATTATCATCTTCGTTCCTGCTTCCAAGGAAGCTTCCTGTTCCCTTTCATTTATAGTTGTGTAAGTATAGGGTGGAGGTAATTTTAATTACCTTCCCCCTGTGCACAACATGCGCGAATAGTTCACGCATGCGTGCCTTGGCCCAGCCGGGTCACTGGCTTGGGCTAGTGATCGGGCTAAGCTGGGCTGGGCCCAGCCCAAAAAAAAGTAGAAAAAAATAGAAAGTGTAGAAATAAAAATTTTGCATGTCTTAGAAAAAAAATGTATTTTTGTCAATTTCTAGCTACGAATTTTTACCAACGCCAGAGTTGGAATTATTCATGGTGGAATTTTTACAAACGCCAGAGTTGAAATTATTCGGGGTGGAATATTCACTGGCGCCAGAGTCAGGAATATTATAAACAAATCATCATAGCTTAAGCGAATAAATGTTTAGCAATTTAAGACAAAACTAGCAATGCAATCTGCCTCAGGCAGAACGTTTTAGGGGTAATAATATCTTCCATTTTACGTAAGTAGTCCCGAATCATAGAATCTCTGTTGACCAATTACAGTTCCTAGTGACCATAATACTAGGTGGCGAGTCCTTAAACGATACCTTTTCCCCTAAAAGAATAAGATGCTAGAAATTTGATCTTTTCAAAGATATATTTAAGGTCGCCGCGATGTCGGGTGTGACAGAATGGCGACTCCACTGGGGACCTTAGGATTAAGCTTTGTCTTTTGTCTTATTATTGCTATTTTTTTTGTTGTATTTATTTGTTTATTTTTCCTATATTTACTGCTTTAGTATGCATCCCTGTTTATGTTGTCATGCATCACTTTGAGAACACACACTTTACAACCTAGGATAAGTGGGGGAGTAACGGTACCCCAACGGCTTTAGCCTGGGTAAGACTCGTGAAACCATCCAACTCTCGCTTGATTGTTTTCTTGGAAGTGGTTGATATGCCAAACTAATATTACTTAGGGCCTCTATCTTCACACTACTTGTAAGCCTCATATCGACCTTTCAAGGACGATCACTAAGCATGCGAGAGACCCTTTAAAACTAGATAATGACCAACCCGTTGATGCACTCAACAATTAGGATCTTCCTACTAGGTTGTCACCCCGCAAAGGGCAAGTTTACATTTCATACATATTTTTTTTAATCAATATTTTTGCATAAATTGTATGATTTACATTTAGTAGGTTGAAATATAGGTTCCCTATTGAAAGCCATCTATAACACTCGTTCGAGAAAAAGACAAATGGAAAACGAAGAAAGAGCCCAGTTGGAAGCCCAACATAAAAAAAGGTGGACAATCTTAAAGAAGAAGTCGCAAGGCTTACTAGTCTACTTGAGCAGGCCTTGAGAGATAAATCTAGAAAAGCAACACTTATAGCTTAGCCTGAAGATATGCATGTAACTCATTTTGATCTACAGAATCTGGGGGCAAATAGGGTGTCATCTGAATTTCAACAAGTTATGCATTTCCAGCCAGCATACTCCTCGAGAATTTCATCTACCATTGATTCTACCGAGAAAGAATCTCAAAAGGGCAAGATGGTGAAAGAAGAGGGTTTGGAAAAATAGACTGCCTTAGAAGAGAGGATAAGGGTAGTTGAGGGAAACCATTTGTGTGACCTGGTGAAAGCTGGAAATATGTGTTTGGTACCTAACATAGTCATTCCTAAAAAGTTTAGGGTGACAAAATTCATTAAATATACAGGAACTCAATGCCTTGTAACTCATCTTAAGGCATATTGCAACAAAATAGCTGAGGTGGTTGATGATGAGAAATTGTTGATTCATTTCTTTCAAGACAGCTTAAGTGGCGCTGCCTTCACTTGGTATATGCAGTTGGACAATACCTAGGTTAAAAAATGAAAGGATTTAGTTGATGCCTTTATGAGGCAATATAAGTTCAATATAAACGTGGGCCCTGATCGGTTAAGCTTGCAAGCTATGGAGAAGAACAACAAGGAGTCCATAAGAGAATACGCCTGGAGATGGAGTGAGGTAGCTGCACAAGTTAATCCTCCCATGTTGGAAAAAGAGATGATCAGTTTATTTTCCAACACCTTTAAAGCTCCGTACTTTGAATACCTGGTTAGAAACTCTGCACAACATTTCACTGACCTGTTTGTTATAACTGAGAGGATTGAACAAGCCATTAGGATAGGTAAGATTGCTGACCCAATTGAGAATAACAGTTTTGGTTGAAAAAGGAAAGGACACTAAAGGGGGTTGTCAAGGCACTTACCATTCCTATAGCTAATTTCTTCGCACCGACTCCTAGAAATCAACTATTTTGAAGATAAAGTTATGGTGATAGTAGGTCGAGAATGATCTACATATGACTTTAATTGACTGTTGAAAAGATGCCCTTGTCGAGGAGGATGGATGATTGAAAGATCCCAGAAATTCCAATCAATGATCACTAAATGTTTAGCCCCTTTATATGTTATCATGCCAGTATTTATGGCCCAAGATGTTGGCATAAGTTCTTTGTTGTTGAACTTATTTTCCAAAGTTTCAATGAAATAATGAGTTTATCATTCAATCATGTTTACGACCAATCATTATTCATTTTATTAAGAGAGTTTTCTTATAAGAACTCACGAGTACACTTTGAAAGCCTCGCGTGATCTCGTAGAAGTAATTCATCTCTGTTTTAGCTTCCATATTGGAGTTTTGAAAATTTGATCTGGCATTTTGATTTTAAAAATAATTTGATGTTTATTCAAAAATGGTATTTTTGACATTCTACTTGTAGAATGACATGTGAATCAAGCAACTCCATCAGTGAGATGACTAAATTATAAACCAAAAAGAAAAAAGAAATGAATAAACACCCTTACCCTATGACTCTTGAATCATGTGTTTTTAAATGTATGAATAATAGTATGTAATGAACTCGTTGCTCATGACCCATGAAATGTATCTTTGCAAAGACCAAACCATCACACTGGATGAGGTCAAAGTTTATTGATCATAGCTGCCTGTGCTTGACATGAGGAAAAGCCATCTTTGTTATTCCTTTCACGTTCTGAAATAAGTAGATCCCTTGCGATTCCTTTTTGAGCCTAAATAATTTTTCTTTCATGAAAAAAATCCCGACTAGGATCACACCCTACACTAGGGGGCAAGAGAAAATTTCAATGAGAAAAGAGAAAAGGCCGTCAAAAAGCCAAAAAAGGCATAAGAGCTCAAGAAACTCAAATGCTAGGGGGGCATGCCCAAATCACTATAAAAAGTGACATCCAAGATAAAATGAGTATGTCCTAGCAAAGCAATAAAAAAATAAGAAGTAACAAATCAAAGAAGAGTGGCAAAAGAAAGTATAAATGACGTTAAGAGTCAAACTGTTGATAGTGATCCTCAGTCTTTGAAACCCTGAAACACTCTTTGAGCCTTATGAATCCTTTTCTTTCATAACCAAAAAAAAAAAATCACAGCCTACGTTACGTGCCTGTAGAAGTCATTTCTAATCAAGTAAGCAAGCAACTTAGAACAATAAACAATGCTCTCAAAATGCAGAAAATACTTTTTCACAAGATTCATGACATCAAGAATAAACTACTCATTATTATTCATGTTGATAAAAATAAATATTCAAAAAGAGACAAGTTTTTCTCATACAAAACCTCGAGCTTTTTCTCAAGCCCTTCACTTTGAAACAAAAGGTCATCTCATGACGTATTTTCACTGAAAACCTCATTGCCAAACACAAGAGCAAATAATCTCTTTTCCAAGAAATAAAATAACCAAGGAGTTGCAAGATTTCAAAAGCAAATTGTTTTAGACTCACATCGAAATAATTTTTGTTTTCAAAATGCAAGATCAAGATTTTAAGATTCATTCTAGACCCATACTCCTTCACCAAACTGAAAAGGAGAGAAATGAGAGCTTGGTTTATTAAAACCATTATTTGTTTAAGTCGCTAACAAGGCACACTTGGGGGCAATGACCAGTACAAGGGGGCAATATTGTGCTTAAGAAAAATCTATCTCTTCTAGAAAAAGAGAGGAACATTTCCTTTAACCAGACAAGGGGGCATTTTGGTTTACAAAAGGCAACTTGATCCTTTCAGCAAGTGACACCGAATGTTTCTAGTAGTGAAACGAGGAGTAATGAGTGGTCCTCTCAAATTATTTGACGAGACAAAAAATCTTTAGCAAGCAAGTGGGTCACAATGGGCACCACAAAGGCTGAGTTGTGTAAACAGATCTGGAAATAGATTTACATGGGCCAACTCGAGTGGGCTTGAAACTAAGCGACAAGGAGGACCCAAATCAGAGGTAGCAAGTCCTCATCAGTCAAGCAACAAGAAGACTAAAAATTAATGGGGGCCTATATTTCAAATCAGGTAAAGATGCATGCATATCATCTAAACTTTGAGACATTGGACAATGAGTTTTGCAAATTTCATAAAAGAAAATTCTGGCGGAATCCATCGAGTGGAAGGCCAACTTGAAATGGCCAAAAATTGAAATTGCTTTTGAAAATTTTTCAGAATTTTTCAACTTGGGCAGGCCGCTTATGAGAATTAGGCCACCTGAAAAATCTCTGTGTTTTTCCACCTCCTTCGAATGCGCCTTCAAGCCTTCGATCATCTTTTTAGGGCGCCTTCAAGCCTTCATTTCCTTTCAAGTGCTCCTTCGAGCCCTTGACCATCCAAGGTAGTGTGTTTCCTTACCCTACCTTCCTTTTCGAGCGCGCCTTTGAGCCCTCACTTCCCTTCGAGCGCGCCTTTGAGCCCTCGCTTCCTTTCGAGCTTGCCTTTAAGTCATCGCTTCCCTTTGAGCATGCCTTTGAGCCCTCGCTTCCTTTTTGAGCTCGCATTTGAGCCCTCGCTTCCCTTTCGAACGCGCCTTTGAGCCCTCGCCTTCTAGCCATCACCTTCTTTTCAAGCGCGCCTTTGAGCCCTCGCTTTCTTTTCGAGCGCTCCTTTGAGCCCTCGTCTTCTTTTCAAGCGCGTCTTTGAGCCCTCGCTTCACTTTTAAGCGCGTCTTTGAGCCCTCGCTTCTTTTCAAGCCCGCCTTTGAGCCCTCGCTTCCTTTTCGAGCGTGCCTTTGAGCCCTCGCTTTCTTTCGAACGCGCCTTTGAGCCCTCGACCACTCTTTATAGTGCACTTTCGAGCCCTCACATTCTTTAGAGTGCGCCTTTGAGCCCTCATATTTTTTTGAGTGCGCCTCCAAGCCTTCATTTTCCTTCTTTTTTTTTACTTGGATAGGTCACCCATCACAATGAGACCTTTTTCCCTAAAAGAAGGTCGTCGTGATGTCGGGTGCGACAGAATCGCGGCGGCCTTAAAAAATTTACAAGGAAAGAATAAATTTCTGACATCTTATTTTTTTAGGGAAAAAAATCTTGTTTAAGGAGTCGCCTCCTAGTATTATGGTCACTAGGAACCCTAACCGGCCAACAGAGATTCTATGGTACAGGACTGGTTACGTAAAAGGGAAGTAATTATCACCCCTTAAACGCTCTGCCTGAGGCAGACTGCATTGCTGGTTTTGTCTTAAATTGCTAAATGTTTATTAGTTTATGCTGTAATGATTTGCTTATAATATTCATGACTCTAGCGTCAGTGAATATACCAATAAAATAAATTTTATTTTTCATGCATGCATATATTTTTTATTTTTTCTTTCTAAATAAAAATAAAATATAACAAATAAAAATAGTATAACTTTAAACTAGTATTTTCTTCTCGACTCCAGCGTCGATGAATAAACCAATAAATTTACATTATTTTTATTCATGCATACCATACTTTTTCTATTTTTCTATATTATTTTTTATTTTTTTATTAATAGTTTTTGGGGCTGGGTCCAGCTCAGCCCACATGGGCTGGGCTAGACCCAGCCAGCCCAGCCCTGTCACTAGCCCAAGCCAGTGACCCGACTGGGCCACATGAGGCACGTGTGATCCAAATCACGCGTGCATGGCCTTTGTTGCTTAATTCAAAACAGGTGGCGAAAATGAATTAATGAAAAGCGGGGAAAACAGAGCAAAAGACTTACCTGGTTCTTTTGTAGAGAATTTGCACGTGATTGCTGAGGGTGACACTTCTGCCTTCGAATTTCTTCTTACTCCTTCTGCTTGTATCTCACTTTGTATTCCTTTCCTGTGTCTCTATTTTGGCTTGTTTTTTTTTTCGTTTCTTTACTTTGTTTTTAGAACAACGTCTTTACTCTCTCTCAGCCGGTTTTCTCTCTCGTTTTTCTTAGGCAGAATTGGTGAGGAAAGCCTATTTCTAGTATGGGAGTTTGGTGATGAACCTAAAAGTTCCTGTGCTTTGCTTGTGTTTCTTTTCTTTCGTCTCTCTCTCTCTCTCTAACCAACCCCTATTTTTTCAATGCTCATTTGTTTATATAGGGTCTGGCGAGTCGGTAACGGGCGGCATGCTGAGGGTCGACAATCATTAAGGTGCCCATAACTGAAGCCAACAGACGACAATTACTGCTGCAACGTTTCCAAGTTTTTACTGTAGAAAACGGTCACTAGCTTAAAGAAGAAAAGGATGAACAACGTCCCTTTTAAAATGACGCCATTTGGAGATAAAAGGTGGCCATTTTACCTTTTGACCCGTGCAGTTTCAAAAATCTTGTAATTAAGCCCTTGGTTTAAACTGTAATTGGCCCTCTACATTTACACGTCATTTTCAATGTAGTCCTTGGATTTTAATTTTGCAATTTTGACACCAAACTCTAATATTTCTCCAATTAAACCCTTAATTGGATTAATTAAATTAATTCCAAGCTCAATTAAGTCTCAAAACTTATCAATTCTCCAATTAAGCCCTTGATTTGATTAATTAAACTAGTCAAGAATTTAATTAAATTTTTAAACTTCCAATCATGTTGCCCTTAACCCAAATTTTAATTCATTCTTCATTTATTTTATTTTTACTTGTTTTTCATCATTTTTTCAGTAAATAAAATAATTAAAATAAAAAGGTCAAAAATTGGGTTATGACATCCAATGTTATGTTTCCAAATGGTAGCTTCATTAGTCCATTCCTATAATTAATCAATGCATTAGAAATTGCAAGAAACGGACGTCCAAAAATAACAGGAAATGAATTACATGCTTCAACATGTTGTGTATCCAAGACAATAAAATCCATAGGATAAATGAATTTATCAACTTGTATTAACACATCTTCAACTATTCCTCTAGGCACTTTTACAGATCTATCGGCAAGTAAAAGAGTTACAGAAATTGGGTTTAACTCACCTAGATTGAGACTTTGAAAAACCAAATATGGAAGTAAATTCACACTAGCTCCAAGATCAAGTAAAGCTTTTTCAATTTTATGTTCTCCAATAAAGCATGAAATTGTAGAACACCAGGGTCTTTATATTTCAAAGCATTATTGTTTTGAAGAATAACACTTACATGTTCGGCTAAAAAGGTTTTCTTTTTTACATTCAGTTTTCTCTTCACAGTGCACAGATCTTTCAAAAATTTAGCATAAGAAGGTATCTGTTTAATAGCATCCAACAAAGTATATTGATCCTTGTCTGCTTGAAAGTTTCAAAGATTTCAGAGTTGTGATTGACTTTTCCTTGTTTGGTCATAGTATGAGGAAATGAAAGTGCTGGCAGGAAATCAGTATTTTCTTTGCAATGTTCAGATTCAACCCCTTCCTTACCCTCAAAAATTGACTCATCATCTTTCTCACAAGGTTCAAGAGTGGGTTTTTCAATAACTTTACCACTGCGAAGAGTGATGACTGATTTGACTTGATCCATGTGTTGGCGTCCGGAACTACTTACATTTGCATTGTATTGCCCATTTGGATTTTGCTGTGGTTGAGATGAAAACTTACCTTTCTCTTGAAAATTGAGAGCAGATGTGAACTTTGCAAGAGTATCTTTAAAATTTGTCATGCTTTGAACAAGTTGAGTGTTAATTGTCTCTTGCTTTTCAATGAATGCATGCAATGTTTCCTCAAGATTTCTTCTAGGAAGTGGAGCATAAGGAGGTGCATATCCATGAGAATTTTAAAAATTATAGTGGGCTTGAAATGGTGACTGTAAAGTTTGTGTATTAATGTTATCACTCTTACAATTGAAATTTAGGTGATTTCTCCAACCAGGGTTGCATGTTTGTGAGTATGGATCATGATTTGGCCATTGAAAACAGTTTAAAGCATTAGTTTATTCATGGAGACATTCCTTAAAAGAAGGCAAAGTTGGACAATATTTGATTTGGTTGAGTGTTCATTAGTTTCACAGATTTGACATACAATTTCTTGAACAAATTTCAATTGACCATTGTTTTTCAATTCTAGTGCCTCAACTTTTCTAACTAAAGATGTAAATTTGGCTTAGAGGTCATGATCTTCCCTAAGGTTGTACATGCCTCCACTAGATGTATGAGGTTGAGCTTTACTCAGTGCCTCCTAAGTACCTGTAGTGTCCCAATTCTGAGCATTTTCAGCTAACGAGTTTATGTATTCCATTGCCTCATCAGGGTCTTTATCTTCAAAAGTTTCATTGCACATTAATTCCACCATTTTCCTATTTTTAGGTGTTAACTCTTCATAAAAATGTGAAACTAGTATCCATGTTTCAAAACTATGATAAGGACAAGTATTAAACAAGTCTTTAACATTATTTAGGATACTTTAAAGGTAGTTCAAATGTTTTTTTATTAAAAATAAAAACAAATTATAAAAAAATTAATTAACATTTATATTTATGATACTTTAAGGGTAATTTAATTTTTTTTATATAAAAAAACATTTGAACTAAAAAATGTTTTTTTCTGAAAAAATAAAAACATTTACAAAAAAACATTATTTAGGATACTTTAAGGGTAATTCCAATGTTTTTTTTTATTAAATATAAAAATAAATTATAAAAAAATTAATTAACATTTATGTTTATGATACTTCAAGGGTAGTTTAATTTTTTTATATAAAAAATAGAAAAACATAATTAAAAAAATAATTTAGAATACTCCAAGGGTAGTTTGAATATTTTTTTATAAAAAATAAGAAAAAAACATTTTATAAACAATTATATAGGATACTTCAAGGATAGTTCAAATATTTTTTTTATTAAAAATAAAACAATTATTATAAATTTAATTAGCATTTATGTTTATGATATTTCAAGAGTAGTTTAATTTTGTTCTATAAAAAGTAGAAAATGTATTAAAAAATTATATACGATACTTTAAAGGTAGTTCAAATGTTTTTTTCATTAAAAATAAAAAAATTATTTAGCATTTATTGTTATGATATTACAAAGGTAGTTTGAATGTTTTTCTTATAAAAAATAAAAACATTTAATTTGCATTTCATTTTAAAATACTTTCAAGATAGTTCAAATGTTTTTATATTAAAAATAAAAAAATATTAAAAAATTAATTGGTATTTATGTTTATAATATTTTAAGGTTAGTTTAATTTTTTTTTATAAGAAGTAGAAAAATATATATAAAAACTTTATAAATGTTACTTGAAGGATAGTTCAAATATATTTTTTTAAATAAAAAAATTAATTAGCATTTATGTTTATGATACTTCGAGGGTAGTATGATTTTGTTTTATAAAAAGTAGAAACAATTTATAAAAAAATTGTTTATGATACTTTAAGGGTAGTTCAAATATTTTTTTAAAAAAAATAAAAAAATATTATAATTAGCTTTTCTGTTTAGGATTTTTCAAGAATAGTTTAAGTGTTTTTTTATATTATATAAAAAAATTATTAGCGTTTCTTTTTATGATATTTTAATGGTAGTTTAAATGTTTTTTTTATGAAAAATAGAAAAAATTTATAAAAAAATTATTTAGGATATTTTTCAGGGTAATTGAAATGTTTTTTTAATTAAAAATATAAAAAATTAATTAGCATTTATGTTTATGATAAGGTTTGTTTAATTTCGTTTTACAAAAAAATAGAAAAAATGTATACAAAAATTATTTAAGATATTTCAATGGTAGTTTGAATTTTTTTTAATAAAAAAAATAATAAAAAAATTAATTAGCATTTCTGTTTAAAATACTTTAAGGGTAATTTAAGTATTTATTTTATAAAAAATAGAAAATATTTTAAAACAGAATTATACAAGATACTTTAATGATAGTTCAAATATTTTTTTATTAAAAATAAAAAAATTATAAAAAATATAAAAAAATCTATAAAAGAATTATTTAGGATATTTTAAGGATAGTTTAAATATTTGTTTACAAAAAATAAAAAAGTTATAATAAAAAATTTAATTTGCATTTCTCTTTATAATACTTTAATGGTAGTTAAAAAATCTTTTTTATAAAAATTAAAAAATATTTTATAAAAAATTATATAAGATACTTTAAGAATAGTTCAAATGTTAATAGAAAATAATTATAAAAAAAATATATTTAGGATACTAGTTTTAATTTTTTTTATTGAAAAAATAAAAAATATTATATAAAGAAATTAATTAGCATTTCTGTTAATGATATTTTAAGGGTTAAGGGTAGTTTAAATGTTATTTTTATAGAAAATAATAACTGTTTTTTTAAATAATTAGAATTTTTATTTAGGATATTTTAAAAATAATTTTAATGTTTTTTTAATAAAAAAATAAAAACATTATAAAAATAAATTAATTAGCCTTTCTGATTATGATACTTTGACAGTAGTTTAATGTTTTTATATAAAAATAGAAAAAAATTATAAATTTTTTTTAACAGTTATGTTTAGGATACTTTAAGAGTAATTTAAATATTTTTATTTATAAAAAAATAAAAATATTTTATAAAAAAATTATTTAGAATAATTTTAATGTTTTTTTAGAGAAAAAAATAAAACAAAGCCACATTGTAGACATATAATTTTTATATTGTGGATTACAGTATAGATGTTCAGAGGAGTATGAAGCATTGTCTTTTTTATTTTTTATTTCAAAAGCTGTTGCAGCGTATTGAATAAATATATGATTATCAAATCTAAGACTATTAAGTATAAAATTAACGTTGGACTAAAATCTCTTAAATTTGACTTCTCAGCGAGATTCAATGCTCTATTAAGATGGAATTACTATCAAACCTAAAACAATATAATTCGGTTTGAACATCAAATCCAAAACCATTAAATTTGGAATTCCTGTTGGGTATCCAAAACCATTAAATTTGGAATTCCTGTTGGGTTGACTTGATTATAAAAAATAAAAAATAAAAAATATTTTTTATATTCTTTATATTTTTTTAACATTTAAAAATTAAAAATTATTGGTCTGTTACGGAGTTCAGACAATATTGTAGTATAATTTATCCGGTGATCGGGTCCCATTTGTTAAGCACAATCAGCACCGTTCATCCCAAAATCAGAGCTGCTTAAAATTCCCATACGGTTAGCCTCCCTCCATTAGAGAAGAAGTGTAGACAATATTATGAAAGTGTTTCTTTCTCCTCTTTTCTGTGACACCGCACCATACCTCATGCGCGTAACGATCAAACCGGCTCTGCACAAACAACAACAGCAGTAGCTGTGACCAATTATCGTTTTTCGATTTCGATCGAGTTAGGGTTTCTGCCTCAAATGGATAATTACGGTTTTCACGATGGTAATATCTGTAATATGTTGGAGAGCAGACATCGCCCTGTAATTCTTCTTCACTATTTCTCATACTTAATATTTGCCTAATTGTTACTTCGATCGAATTTTTCCTCTCTCGGTTTCTTAGTTAATTGTCTAGCTTTTTGTAGGTGTTTGGCCAAGATTGTACAGTATTTTTTATTAATTAATGTTTGAAGTTTAATTATAGACATAACAGGGTGTAAGTATAATTGCAAATGTGTTTCTTCTTTTGTAGGATGTTAATCACAGTTTACAGATGCATTCCTCACTGATTCGGAGACTCTCCCAAGAAAGAGAATTGGAGGTTAGTATGGGATTTTATTTTATTTTATTTTTATCCTTTTCTTTTTAGCCAACTGGTAGTTAGCATGGAGGCTTTTCCTTGCAAGTCATTCCGTCCACCACCGTAGCTGAAAACGGTGTTTGTTCTGAATATACACTTACTGATCATCAATTTCTTCTGAATTATGATTACCAGTTGTAATTTGCATCCTCTGTTTTAATGGATGATTGCTATTTTCCAGTTGATTGATTGATGATATTTGCAGGACACCTTGTTTAAAGCTATTTTTCCTAATGCAGCATCTGTTATCTAATTTTTTTTTTCCAGATTTTACAGCTTGATTATCTTAAAGTCTATCTCTCTCTCCACTGACAGGGGCATCAGGGTTGTGTCAATTCGATAGCCTGGAATTCTAAAGGTTCGCTCTTGATTTCTGGATCAGATGACACACGGGTATGATACCTCTTTATATTATTGAAGATTTCTTTTTTAGTGTTTCACGTGCAGTAAAAATATTTGGACTAATAAAAAGAAGAGTTGAATTCGTGTTATGTGTGAGATTTTGCTTGGTTGCAATTTGTGTTTCAACTTACTATGATTTGGAAGATTGCAGACCTCATAGAAGGGACCTCTACGATTCTCAATACATATGTTGTATGATTGGGTTGAACTAGCTGTTAAAAAAAGTGGGATGGGGTTGAGGAAAATGGACAGAGTAGAAAGTGACTAATGAGTAATGTTACTTTAGAGCTTTAAACTCCACTGAAAGAAAAATTTGATGCACTGAAGGAGAGGTTGATTGCTGTAGGCACACACAGATATTTTCATTTATTGAAAGAGGAGAGATATTCATCTTGCATCAATTTTTTTGCAGATGAATATTTGGAACTACGCTGGTCGAAAGCTTTTGCATTCTATAGATACTGGGCATTCTGCAAATATATTCTGCACTAAATTTGTTCCTGAAACATCTGATGAGCTTGTGGTTGCTGGAGCCGGAGATGCAGAAGTAAAGTTGTGATGAATTGAATTTTCTAAAGCTGAAGCTCTATTCTCGAGTTAATTATTTTGGTAACTTGCTCTGACCTTTTCTCATTTCAGGTTCGCTTGTTTAATTTGTCTCGCTTGAGTGGAAGGAGTCCTGATGATAATTCTATTGCTCCATCAGCACTGTATCAGTGTCATACAAGAAGAGTGAAAAAATTAGCTGTAAGATCTCATTGTACAGATGACCTAGTTGGCTAGTTTTCTGTGTGTGCTTATGTATTTTTTTCTCCAGCAGTGGGTCCCTCTGAACCCCCAAAACTAGTCCTTGGCTTGTTTTATGAACATGGAAAAACAAAATTCAAATATTTTTGCTTGTTAGGTTTGGCAAAATTTTCCATTTGTCTTATTGCTTTGGCCTTTTAGTAATCACAACCTTCACCTCCCTTGCAGGTTGAAGTTGGAAACCCCAACGTGGTCTGGAGTGCAAGTGAAGACGGAACACTTAGACAGCATGATTTTCGGGAGGGTGCTTCATGCCCTCCAGCAGGATCTTCCCATGAATGTCGCAATATTCTGGTTAGTTTCAGGAGAGCTGAAAATTCTTCTGTCTTGAATTTAGTTTTCCTGCTGTGTTGAAGTTTTGATAGCAATACTTTGGATCGGATAGTTATGCTGTTTTTGTGGTGAAATGCTTTTTGTTTAGTGTTGATTGTCTTTGATTGGTTGTTACCATTAGTACCATGTCCTGTCATTAATGATCATTAGAGGTGTCATCTTTCAGTATTTGAGAGTTAAAAAGAAGATACTTGCATTCATTTTCCATATGAGGCACACTAAATGTATATGTAGTAGTGTTGGCATCTGGGTTATTAGCTTAAGTTGTACGGTATACTTTTTGTCAAGTGTGGCAATGATGACTCACCAAAAGGTTGTCTAACTTGCGTGTGGAGCTAGGTTAAAGTTCAGAACCTCTCAATATCTATTTCATTTCCGAATAACATACCTTAATATGTTTAGTTCAAACCTTAGTCAATGTTATTTAAATATGTTACCACTATTAATTAGCTTGAATGCCAGCAACACGTATATTGCTTATGTTTACAAGTTATAGAGGTCATTTTTGTCCCTTGACCTTTTGATTAATGCAGTTAAAACATTCAGAAAACTATTTATGATGTTTACTTTATCTCTGTTTGCTTGCCTTCTGATTCTGGGGTGCTTGTTTGTGAAAATTTTCCCCTCATCAAGCCTCTATATTTGAACATAATTGTTTTTCACATTTAGTACGTGATGACAGCTTGACTTGCGGTCTGGAGCAAAGAGGTCATTAGCAGATCCACCTAAGCAAACCCTTGCTCTGAGATCTTGTGATATCAGTACCAGTCGGCCTCATTTGCTCCTGGTTGGTGGGAGGTCTGAGCTGATGCCATCTGAGTTCTATTTTTCCTAATTTTTTCCCTTCATAAATGTTGTTTCTTAACTGATTTCTCTTGAAATGTTTGCAGTGATGCCTTTGCTCGATTATATGATAGACGGATGCTGCCTCCACTGACTTCCTGTAGGAAAAGGATGTCCCCGCCACCTTGTGTTAACTATTTCTGCCCAATGCACCTTTCTGAGCGTGTCAGTTCATAATTTCTGAACTATCTTGTTGTTACTTAATTATCTGATCTGATTGTGAACTGCACCATCTTTTATTTATTGGAGAAGGAGAAAAAAGATGATACAATTCATCCTATCTCCTTAGATTATTGTGTTAGATCATGAAGATATAATTAGTTCATAGCATAACTCTTGAAATCCTTGTAAACTATGCTCGTTGGTCCGATATCATCTTCTTGTCAATTTGCTTTTATTTTATGGCTTGTTTCTACAATTATTCTATCCTCTCAATTCTCAAAGAAAAAATGTCATTAGAATTTATAATAATGTTACACTTGTGTATTTTTTAACTTCCATCTTGGTCTCCTTTTCTTTTCAGGGACGTTCAAGCTTGCACCTTACTCATGTTACATTTAGTCCAAATGGGGATGAGGTTCTCCTAAGTTATAGCGGAGAGCATGTATACCTAATGAATGTCAATCACAGTAAGCTCCTTCACCTTGTGAGCTTGGCTTTATTCCTGTTTAGTTTGTTTCTTCAACCTGCTAAGTGATATTTTTATAACTTGACTTGGTGTTGGAATTCCTTTGTAAACACTCAAGGTAGTGTCTACACTCCAGATAAACAATGTTGTATGAAGTTTCTGGTGTGAATTTTGAAGTCAATGCAATGCTAGCTTCAGATATGATCTACAATTTGATATATGGTGGTCGTGATTTGTGTGCTGAACTGTTTCTGTCATTAATCTTTTGTTTGTCATTTTATTTCTTGATTCTTTGTCATTCTAGTTATCAGTTGGTTATACGTTGATTAGTTAATGTCTTAAGTTGTTGTGAATTGCAGGTGGGGGCACTGCTGTGCGATATACTATTGGAGATACTTCAAAATTGATGACCTTCGCCCCTACACTCAATGGGCTAGAGCTACAACCGCTACCATCTTGTGTATTCAAACGTCAGAGTCATTCCAAAACCAATGGTTCTTCTATGGTGAGTTTCTTTGTTAATTATATTTGTTGTAGGCATATGTGTTGTTTTGATGCTAATGAGCTGGGGTCATGCCTGCTGTTCTTCATTTATATATTGATGACCAGTCTAACGTGGCTGTTACAGCTTGAGAAGTGTAGAAAGCTGGTTCAAATTGCTGAAAAAGCCTTAGAGGAAGGGACATGTTATTTCTATGGAATTGAAGCCTGCAATGAAGTTTTGGATGGCCATGGTCGTGTTATTGGCCCAGCGCTTAGGCATGAATGTCTCTGCATTCGTGCAGCCTTGTTGCTTAAGGTCTCTTAAAGATTTTGTTCAGCAAGTTGTTTCTGCATCATTTATTTTTCATGGATTATCACTAAGGTACTGCGTTTTTTTATCTTCTAGAGGAAATGGAAAAACGATGTTCACATGGCCATAAGAGATTGTTTTAATGCTCGCAGAATTGACAGTTCGTCCTTCAGAGCCCTCTATTATATGTCTGAAGCTTTGTCACGGGTAAGCTCGTTGTATGAATCACCACTTTGTCTCATCAAATATGCGGTTTGCTGCCAATTACTCAGTCAATTGCGCTGGTGAACCAGACTGATGGCCCTGCTGCCATCTTAATTCTACTCTGACCAAATATCCTGGATCATGTTTATAAAAGCATGATGTATAATATTTTGTTTTACCAATTATCACTTGTTTGGTGCATGCATAATATTTGGAATCTGAACAAATGAGCAATGATGAAAATGAGCTGATAATGTCATTTATTTATAACGATGAAAATGAATTGATGATATCATTTATTTATTGTTCTGTTATGGTTAGTTCCTTATTCCTAGTTTCTTGCAGCTGGGAAAACATAAGGAAGCTCTAGAATTCTCCATTGCTGCCCAATGTTCAGCACCAGGAAATACTGAAGTAGCAGTATTGATGGAGGATATAAGAAAGAATCTTGCTACAGGTTTGTATATTGCGATATCTAGTGCTTTTGTTGTTTCCCCTTAATTGAACTGTTCAGACAAGGAATCCATTTTGATAAAGAATTCAGCAGTTTTTGTAATACACTGAGTAACTTTATCATGTAAAGAATGTTGAACACCTTATTGTCCTTCTACATAATAGACTTCTATTTGCATTTACCAATATAAAGCTTTGATTTTGCGGGAACAACTTATAAACAACACTCTGTATTGGTATTTGTCAATTGCATAAAGTGAGTGCAACTCCCGGTGTCATCTCATTGTTTTACCTCTTTGTTTTTAACTCATGTACTTGCTAGAAAACGAGTTAAGCATTAGAAGAGAGATGTTGCTATAGAACTATATAGATTTATTTACTGCTCAGCCCTTAAGTTATTTGAGGCAGTGTATCAATTAAATTGATTCTGACTATACCTATCCAGGGTGTGTAATTTCTATGCTATGTATCTAATATAGAGAGGGAAGTGTACTCTGGGTGCTCTACATCCTTAGATCTCCTAATGTTTTCTTTCTCCTTTTCCACATCCTTGGAAACTCAACAAGTAGTAGATGCATTTGTTTATTGCATCTGCGCCTTATATATATATATATATATATATATATATTGTGTTTAAACATTAGTAGATATAATATTATATGCTGTTTATCTCTAGGTCTCAATATCAGTTTTATTTGGATTTAAAGTCCACTTTGTTTTATCTAGTCAGTGTTGAATATAACAATCCATGGCAATTCATATTTTAGTTGCAATCTTGGGCCCTAGATCAATCATCTTATAATATAGCAATTACAAAATTCTTCTTTTAGTTATTTGAAAGTTGTAGAAATGGATAAATTGAATTGTACAAAATGTTAAATCTTAGATTTTTTCCTCTTAAGGAGAACTGTATTAGTTGATTTATTTGGTGTTTCATAACATTGACTGTGTCTCTTCCCAAGACTATATCTGCATCTGTTGCATATTTGCATGTCTAGCTGAAGCTGGAAAAAGTAGTAAGGACAATGACGGGGCAACAAGGTCTGAAACCCGAAATGGACGAGCATTGTCATTGAGTGATATACTCTATCACTCAGAGGCAAATAGTGAAGCTTCACATGATGGTCCAGGGTCTGATAGAGAAGATTCTGACTATGATGAGGAGCTGGAGTTGGACTTTGAAACATCAGTATCAGGTGATGAAGGGCGTGATGTTGAACCAAACATTCTTCATGGAAGTTTGAATCTCAGGATACATAGGAGAGGTGATTCAGCTAGAGATTCAAGCTGTACAAATGGTTCGTGTGGGTCGCCTTCATCATCACAAAATGATCGAACACCCTATCAGGTTAGCATGATCTTAAATAGTGATATTGTGTGTAGTTATGTATTGCTTATCAAAATATTCATTCTTTTTGAAATCTTGGGCTTCCTCTCATGCATGTTACTATTTGGGAAAAATCACCACTATTTGAAAGTTTACCTTGTAAAGGCTGGTTGGGTGTCCCCAAGGATGAGATCTAAAGGGGGAAAATACTAAATTTGGATATAGTTTCGACTAGCAGTTTAGTGTATGTTATAAGATGACTTATTTGTATTGTTCAATTCTCTGTCTCTACCTCTCACACACGCACGCACACAATGCACACGCATGCATGTGCACACACGCGTGATACACGCTTGTGCATGCTCACAGATGTACATTCTTTTTTCACTCTGGTTCAGCAATTTTTCTCTCTCTCTCTCTCTGCTAGTTGATCTATTCTAAGCTGGTATTGCAGCCGGAGACTGTCATTGATATGAAGCAGAGATATGTCGGCCACTGTAATGTTGGGACTGATATAAAACAGGCTAGTTTTCTTGGGCAAAGAGGTTGGTTTCTTATAGATCTCCTATACTTTCTTAGCACTTAAGATGTAAATCAGTTTGGGTCGCTTTTAGTTCTTGATGTTAATAAAGTTCGGAATTTGTTTTCACATGATTCTTATTTTTATTGATATTTGATACCTTCCATAGATGTGCTGTACAATTGTTGCCTTTTCAAGGAGGTTCTATTGAAATGATGCATTATCAAGATTCCTGATCCTGACTGTTGTGTTGCTGAGGAGTATTGATATGCTTTAGTAGTCTTTTTGAATTTGAATGTATCATTGGCTCTTGCTTTGCAGCATACTTGGGATAATTTAGGTCTTAGTTGTAAGGTATAGCTGGAATGGATTATCTTTAGTAGTTTTAACCTATTAAAGTGACTGAATGTCTTCCTCTGTTAGGCAAGGTGTTTGTATAGGTGTTTGTATACTGGTTGTTTGCTGGAAAACGAGGACCATTGAGTTCTTAAGGTGTTTGTGGAATGCAGTTGTAGATTTTATGATGCTAATTGACTGAATGTCTGTAGCCTTGGGTCAGGTAATATGCTTGGTTTCTTCAGCTGCTGTGAATCAGCTGCCAGTACAAGTGGCTTCTTGGAAAGTGTTGGTCATTTTCCATAGGACCCCATTTTGCTTGCCTTTGACATGTGAAAAAGAAATAATCCTTACTAATAGTACACAGGAATTTGGAATGATGAAAAATCTGTTCTTCAAAGTGGACAATCATTAGGTGTCAATGAGGCCACAAAGAGGGAGGATATCGCAACCAGCCATAAAAACTAGGAAATTAGAAAGACAGACACTTTGGAGGGACAGAGTATATACTTCAAGCAAACCATGTAAACCTGATCAGGCAAATTGAACAATGCTTTATAGTCTGATTGAATGTTTTCTGTCACCATATCAGCACCAATGCAATGGATCTGGACACTGTATGCATCATAGATTGTTTGATATGCCTTAAGGGAAATGATTTGTGGCATGAATTTCATGCCATTTTTGTGGCATGAATTTTGTGTTCTGTAGCACTATGCCTTAGTTATTGTTAACACACCTTGCAGTTTTCTAGATTTTTTCTAACGTTGCAAGCAAGATCAAGTTAAGAGGCAGCATACCATTTGGTCAATTCTTAGTTTCTTACTATTGATTTGCAGGTGATTATGTGGCCAGTGGAAGTGATGATGGTAGATGGTTTATTTGGGAAAAGCAAACTGGTAGATTGATAAAAATGCTTCTTGGAGATGAGGCTGGTAGCATTCTTTCTCCATGTGACTCTGTTTGGCTTTTGCCTAGATTCAGTAGTACCTTCTTAATTATCATTGATTTATTCATCGTCTGCCTCACAGTTGTGAACTGCATCCAGTGTCACCCATTTGATTGTGTTGTGGCAACCAGTGGTATTGATAACACCATAAAGGTTAGTTTGATGGATTTGATTTGTTTCCATCTATTAAATTGTGCTTGGCTTGTGTCCTAGGATAAAAGAGACATACAAAAGGGACAAAATCGTGTTTGGTTGAAGAGATAAAGATGGAGTCATAAAAACAAATATGTTTCAATAACAGTTTTGAAGTGAATTTACACCCTTTCAAAACAGAAAGGACAAGGGGATGTATCCTCTCTGTCCCAACTATCTTTTGTCTCTTCTATCGCTATCTTATGGTTTGGTTTTCTGATTTTCTGACATGGTTCTAGATTTGGACTCCAAGTGCTTCAGTCCCATCGATAGTGGCTGGGGGAGCAGCAGGACCTGAAACTTCTAATGTGTTAGAAGCCATGGAAAGCAACCAGCGAAGATTATGCCATAATCGTGAAGCAATACTGTAAGAATATGAGCCCTTAGTTGTCCGCGTTCCCCAAAATTTATGTATAATTTTGTGAATTATGTTTTGCCACCCTCTCTGTATAGAGGTCCACTATACATGAAATCAACGAGCCTTTTCAATGTGACAACCCAAACTGGATATAAGAAATTGATTTTTCAAGAACAGTAATACAGCCTCGGGTCTGGGATTTATGCTCTTCACTTAACTTTGGTTTTGTTTGGTGAACTTTTGGATGCTGCCCTGGCACACCTTACAGCTCAGTTCAACAAAGTCTGTCTTGAGTACATATGGCTGGCCACATGGATGTTCCTCCAGTTCTTCTGTTGGAATCATTCATGTGAACCTCAATTCATTGCCCAGTTTTCTTCTCATGCTTGTATCTCCTACAGCTAGAAGAAATACTCATTGGGATAAATGCTTATCTAGCACCCCTCTTCTTCCGAATGCACCCATGCACATGTCTTAAGTCATAGATTTAATTATTGTTTTTTTCAGGACTAATTTTTTTATCCAAGTGACTCATTATGTTTACAAGGATTCATAATGTTAGTTGCAGCCCTTTTGAGCTTCTAGAACGGTTTCGGATGCATGAATTCACTGAAGGAACTTTGCACCCTTTTGAGTGTGCTCAGAGCTAATCGGGACCTGTTTGCACTTAAGCCTCCAGTTAAGTATCTGCATGCACACGAGGGTATAACTTCAATTTTCATGAATACAATAGTCATATTTGGACTTGCAGTTTAGACAAGTATCTTTGTTTTTATTATTATCATCAAGCTTTAATGGCTGAAACATATTGATGATTTTATGTTTTGTTGCTAAAACCCATTGAAACCCTTGTTAGCTGGTAGACTATAATTCTTAGTTTCTAAGAGAGATTCTTATACAGGCTTCATCTGTCAGGCACTGCATCATAATTTTGCTGAAAAGAAAGCCATGTCACAATGGTTGAATCCATTTCCGTGATTGTTTTCTTCATTTTCCTTGAATCCTTGTACATTGTGTACCTAATTTTTTTAATAAGTTGTTTCACGTGTTTAACAACTTGTTTAAAGAAGTTAATTCCAACAAAATAATGACATCATGCTAAGGTTTACTTTGGATTATAAAAAGCATAAGAAATCAATGTAAATGGAAGTGATATGCATAGGAACATGATGAAGCAGCACAAAAAATCATAGTTATATTTGTCGTTTGGGTTCTAATTTGAGAATTGTTTGGATCACAAGGTCTCCAGTTTCAGCAAAAAAAGACTGGATGCCTTGTGAACCTCTAGAGAGTTATCGCCTGTTGCATGAACCCAAATCTATCACTGAAGGAAATTATATTTCTGAAACTGGTTTTTTTTATTATATATATAATTTTATGTTTACTTTTTTGCGATTCCAGAGTTCTTTTCAGTGTTGTGTGCTTCAGGAGATCAGTCACCTATTGCATGAACCCAAAACTATCACCAAAGGAAATTATTTCTAAAACTGGTTTTTTCTTATCATGTCGTTGCAGATTTATGTGCTGATGAGTGATGATACAAACGGAGTGTTGTTTTTTCGTTGTGCAAGGAGATAAAGGGAGGCTGCACCATAATTGGTGGTAGGAAACTAGTTGGCCATGTAAAGCCTTTTCTCCCATATCTTAATAAAGTGTAGCCAGTGTTAAATTATACCTCGTGCTGTACTGTTGTTATAAAGGTAATTACTTCTTGATCATGTAATTATTTTAAGACGTTTCTGTTTATTGCTGTATTTAGTGAAAACAATTCCTGCACAGATGACAATTTTTTCCATAGGTCTGTTTGAATTACTTGATTTTGCTTTTTACTCTTGCGACTCCAGAGTTACCTCACAGTGTTGTGTGCTTCAGGAGGTCAGTTTAACATCCTTGGGCATATTGTTAAATCATTCCTGTGAACGACTCTTTGTTATTGATTTCAGGCATGTGCATGTTTGAGATTGTGATGGTGGTTGCGGTTTAAAATGTTTTTTTTGTTTAGAAATGCATTAAAATGATTTTTTTGTAAATCATTTTTGAAATTAACACAACATTTGAAAATATACTCCCAAAACAGGGGAGGTATGATGAGACGAGAGTAATTTTAGTGAATAAAATCAGAAATGTCAATTCTTTTGTGCTTTTTTCGCGTGTCTTGTGCATGCCAAACATCCAATTTTATGCATTTTGATTCACGTGGAACACGTTCAGTTTTACTCACGATGCCAAGACGTGCCAGCAGTGTTTTGATGTGTGGTGTGGTCTCCAGTCTTCGCTTCATTCTTGGTCTGCCTTCGTTTCGAATTTTCAGGCATTGAAATGAGATGAGTGCTAGCTATCTTCTCCGATACCTTCTCCCTCTCATTCCGGTAATTCTTCCACTTTTTAAATGCTACTTGCTATTTGTAACTTGTACTCTATATTTTTGTAATTGTATTAAGACTTATGACTAACAAGTAAAATGCATTACTTTAGGTGTGTTGCATAAGCCAAAGCTGTAGCTAGTAGAATTGAATAAACATCGAGATGTATTTGCTTTCTGTACAGAGTGGAAAAACAGACAAAGCAAAATACTGTGTTTATATTGGGCTAGATCACTTTTTTTTTTAATGCATAAAAAAATATAAAGATGTTGCTGAAGTGTTTTCTAGCAAAACCTGATGTACAATAGGTATTTTTTAAGATACTGAGCTGGTGATAATTTGAATGATACATATATATTTTTTTAAAAAAACTGTTGAGATGGTGATGCAAGAGATTGATCCAGAATAACTTTAGCTAACATGTATAATTTATGATTGATGTTAGGAGACTATCATAACTTAACAGTAATAA
>Ga0325411_1000950_pt1 | contig 31545 bp, 20 predicted proteins | sample PopdelMetagenome_13_FD_206181 | JGI IMG/M metagenome (GOLD analysis project Ga0325411, IMG submission 206181) | Populus deltoides microbial communities from Bellville, Georgia, United States - Xylem-PdIQD-R4 | ecosystem: Host-associated > Plants > Phyllosphere > Stem > Wood/Secondary xylem...
AAGAAAGAAAGAAAGAAAGAAAGGTCCAAGAAAACCACAAATCTCTCGGAATCTTCCCTTGAGCCAATAAAGTTATCGATATTTTCTCCCCTTTGATTTCTAGGCCCGCGCGTTTGGTGGTGTTAAAAGGAAACAACTACGATCTACTCTGACTTTGCTTCTTGAAATTCGAATACCAATAACAACTACTATATATTACAACTCTACATATATATATATATATATATATATATAAATGAACGAAGCAGCTGAGGAACCAAGAGGTAGCAACTAAGTAAAATCTGATGGCAAACACAGAGCAGGTGAAACTTTTAGGGTTCTGGGCTAGCCCCTTTGCGCGAAGGGTAGAATGGGCTCTGAAACTCATGGGTGTTGATTACGAGTACATGGAATGAAGAAGATTTATTCAACAAGAGTTCTCAGCTCATAGAGTTAAAGGGCGTCTTTAGCAGTGTGGTTGTGAGTACTTTTTAAATAACTTTTCGTGCTAAAATGCATGCTAATGATGTTTTTTCATTTTTTAAAAATCATTTTTGACATCAGCACATCAAAACGATCCAAAACATACAAACCATATTCAATTTTAGTAAAAAAAAAAAATTCAAAATTTTTGGGAACGCCGCCACAGCCGCGTTTCCAAACATAGTCTAAACCCTGTCTATAAAAAGGTCCCAGTGTTTGTCCATGGCCAGAAAGTGTTCGTGAAGTCATTTGTTATTCTCGAGTTTATTAAGATCTGATAATTCTGGTAGTGATATGATTTAAAATATTTTTTTAATATATTAAAATATATATTTTTTATTTTTTAAAAATTATTTTTAACATCAACATATCAAAACAATCTAAAAATATAAAAATAATTTTTATTTTAAATAAAAAAATTAAAATATTTAAAAACACTACTTAAAATATGTTCCAAACACTCCCAAAATATGGAAACAATGTCCCCTAATGGCTAATGCCTCAAGATCCTCGCGAAAGAGCCATGATACGCTTTTGGACTAAATTTGCTGAAGAGAAGGTGGGTGGGAGATTATTGCTTACCATTCTCTTACTTTGTTTATTGCTTGATTTTTAATTTAAGTGGAGCACGTAAGTATTTCACCTAGTTTTTTCTCTCTTTCCTTTTTGTAATATTATGACTTTATTGCGAGAAAATTCAATTAAAAATAATAAAAGTGAAGTGAGAAAAATGATGTGAGTTTCTCGTTCGGCAACGTGTGCTTTGACATGTCCATGTAATTATCAAAAGCATCCAAATATTAATCTAATAAAAAAAAAACTTTTGTAAGAGTTTGCGTTCCCAAATACCCATAGATACTCTCATCTTTTTCTTTTCTTTTTTTAGCTAGGAATCTTGAGGGGTTCTAAGTGTTTGAAAAAATATGTTTTATATTGAGTTCAGGTTTTAAGATTAGTATCAAGAGATTTTTACTAAATTATTTGAATATAATAGAGCTAATAGGAGGGGTGCGATAATTTTGATCCACGTTAAAGCGAACTCGAAGAATTGAGCAATTATGTAATATATTAAAAGAGCTCAGACTCTTGTTATTGTTTACATAGATATAAAGTATTATGGATTGAAACAGTGTAACAGCCCAACTCTTAATGCAAAGAGTTGCAGGGGCAATAAATGAGAGATGAGGTTGTTTTTATGCTGGGGTGCATTTGACATTCAATGGATGATTTGAAAGAAAATTATAAGCACAAGTTTTGGTGGGTCTGCAGACCATGAGAAGCGGGCACCTAGAACTAGAGTTGCCCACACAAGGACAGTTGGCGCTTCAGCTGCTCGAACCTTGCGCGGGATACACCGAGCGCCACCTGGCGCTTGGGCGGCTCCACTACACGGTGCAAACCCAAACACCACCTGGCGCTTGGGTCTTGGCAAAGGGCACGATTGGCTATGGCAGGCCCATCGCCAACCACATGTATGTTTATATAATAATGTGCGTTATAAAAATATTATTTTTTCTCTTATAATTCAAAATGTTCATATAAAAAATATTATTATTTATGTTATAAATATTATTAATTTATTATAACTCGAAGTATTAATATAAAAAATATTATTATTTGTGTTATAATCATCCTTGAAATTCTTAATATAATTATTTATGTTATAAATATTATTATTTTTATAATTATAGTATGAATATTAAAAATATTATCATTTGTGTTTTAAATATTATTATTTTTATTATAATTAATATTATTAATAAAATAATTAATAAATTTGAAAAAATATTATTATTAATGTTAAAAAAATATTATTTTTTATATTATAGATTTTTACAGTAGTTTTTATAAAAATAAAAAGTGAAACCGCTGTGTAGCGCGGGAATTATAGATTTTTATAGTAGTTTTTATCAAAATAAAAAATGAGTCCGCCAGGGGCGGAGTCAGGAATTTTTCCTATCCTGGGCTATGATATAAATGCACATAAATTACTTTTTAAGATCAATCGTTAACTCGGATATATAAATTTGTCAAGTTAACAATAAAGTTTTAATTCAAATACATAACATAAAAAATATAAAAAATAAAATTTAAAGTACATAAAATTCAAAATAAAAATAAAAATAAATTACACTATTAAAGTTACACCTTTTGATGTTTTGTAGAATAGAATTCATTTATAATTGAATCCGAATCAATATCTTCAACAAGCTCTAGTTTAATGTAAATCATCATAAAATCTGCTAAGAACTCGTCTTTCATTTTATTAAGAAGTACAGTTTTAACATGTTTCATAGCCGAAAATATCCGCTCTATAATGGTAGTGAAAATATGCAAAGTCAAAATAAGACGAATCAACATGTCAATCAAATGATAGTGCTGCGACTTATTTGTTTCAACTAATCCTCAACATAATTCAGAATGGTAAACATATTCTGAAAGCTTTCATAATGAATCACATCAATCTAATAATGCTCTAGCTGAGATCTCAAATAATACATCTCTTGTTCATTGAAATCTTCAGGATAAAATTTCTCAACAAGCTTGTAAATAACATTAGCTTTAAATGATTTAAAATTATCCTTAGGTTCTAAAGCAAAGCTTAGTACGAGGAGTCCCACTGTCCTATCACTAAATTTAGAATTTAATTCTTCAAATTAAAAATCTATTGTTAACTTAAATATATCATAATCAAAATACTGGTAAACTGTCACTGAACCTTGTTGTTGACATGTATGACATGTAGCCTTTTTATACTAAGCATTTATATGTGGTATGTTAATCTCATATTTTATGCAAATAGATTGTACATTTGCAAGGAGAAGATCAAATCCTGCATTTCTCAAAATTCAAAGCAATGCTGTAGTAGTTGATACAAGATCCATTGCATTTAAAATGTCAAGGGATTTTTGCTGCAAAGCTCGACATAGTAAATCAGTAATCCCTATTATTTTATGCATCAAATATAAGATGAATATAAATTCAAAAGATTTCATCACAATCAAACAATCACCAACTTCTCCACGTATGGAATTAGAAGATCCTTCTTTAAACATACTTTCAAGCACAATAATAGTTGAACCATAAATATCTATTAAGCTGCAAATAGAATCAAAATGGGAACTCCAGCGAGTAATTCCATTTCGATGTAAATTACCAATTTGATTAGCCCCTCTACCAGTCTCACATTCTCCAGTAGCTACCACATGTGCAATTTCTATAGCCTGAATATCATGTAACTCGATATGATGTTTGGAAGAAGCACTAATAAGATTAATAATGGTTGTTAATTTTGAGAAAAATAACCAAATAAAAATCTCATTTCCAGTTGCTGCAACTAATGTCAATTGTATTCGGTAAGCAAAACAATATACATAATATGCATAAGGACAATCTCTAAAAATTAGAGCTTGTAGTCCATTCCATGCCCCTGTCTGTCCTAATCCTAGTTAAGAGTACATTGTTTTTACACTTTAAAAATATATTTTTAAAAAATATATATTTTTAATTATTTTTTGATATTTTTCAATATTATATTAATATCAAAAATAATTTTTAAAAAATAAAAAATATTATTTTAATATATTTTTAAATAAAAAACATTTTAAAAATAATCTCTTTCAATGATACATTGAAAAAAACGAAAAAAGCTCCCTTTGATTTCATGAAGGAGAATAATGATGGGTTTTGAGTTGTGTCGGCAGCATAAACGTGGCAGCCGTGTGATCTGGCAATCTAGTTGAAACTATATTATGATTTAATCAGAGCATGCCTTTGCATATGAAAATATGGTGTGAAGAAGGACAATTACAAGATATGTTCAAGAACTCAGAATATTTTGAAAAATATAATTATAAATATTCAAGCATTCAGATAATTTTTTTTTCCTTACCTTGTGCAAGGCTACGCCCTTGAGGTCCGCCACGTAACACGGACATCCAACTAGTAAATAACTATATTTATTATAAAATAAAAAAATAATTTAGTTTATGACTTGTATCTCCATGACTTCGTCGATTTATCCTTGTAAAAGCACGCCATTTCACTTTCCTATTCTTTTCGAAGATTTTGTATGCTGCATGGAATGCAATGTGCTCTCTAGGAGAGGAAAAGGAAAAGGCAGCAAAACTAACCGTTGACGGCTTGACGCCATAGAAAAGATAGAGGGATCCACTCCAATTTCCGGCGCTAACTTCATGGATTAAAAATTTTCTCGAGCATCCTGTGATCAAGGAAAATTTACCTCCTCGAGACAGGATGATCATGTTTACTTAGGTTAAAGTTTAAGTCATGCATAAGAAGGAATAATCTCGGTTAATCTATTTTTTTTTAAAATCAAAACAATTTCTTTTAGTTAATGTTGAGTTTTGATTGTGTTTTACTTTACTTGAGTCAATAAAAATGCATCTCATCCTGTTTTTAACTAGGTTATATCATGCATTTTTTTTTTTTAATTTAGAGTCATAAATCGGTCTGGACCCTAAATAAATCGGGTTATAAATTAGTCGAGTAAACGATTAGAGATTTTATAATTATGATTAAATATTGTCAAATGCTTGGATAAAAAAAAAAGATGTAACCTCATATTAATTCCTATTTTATTATCTATTTCTCAATTAGATCCCAACCTATTTTCTTATAAATTAGGTCTTTATAATCATCAATCAAGTTCTTGTGTATAAAATTATTGCAAACATTTGACATAAAATTTTACTAATTTTGATTAAAAATCACGATTTTTTATTGCATAAATTGCGCAGATTAGATGAGAAACATTGATGGATTTGGATGGAGAACTTATTGGGAATTTATGACACTTAAGGGCCAAATTGATGTAAAAACAAGTTAGAGACCTAAATGAAAATTGGTGTATTTGTTGGGGACTGATAAGAGGTTATCCCAAGCATAAAAATCTACAGCATCCCAAAGTCAAAAGCTTGAGTTGATAAGGGAAGGAGCGACAAGGCAAAAGAAGCGGCACTTATTTTCTTGGAGAAAGAAACAATGGCTTTCTCCTCCAGCACCTTCTCAACAATCCCTGCATTTCTCTACAAAAGCACTCGCCATGCACCGAATGATAAAACAAGGCTTAGACCACCCATCACTGCTACGCTTGCAGAGAAGAAGAATACCAACGCCTTACAGTACAGGAAACTTGGAGACTCTGATCTTGAAATCAGCGAAATCACTATGGGAACTGTAAGAACATTTGTTTTCTCGCCACATCTTGTTTTTCTTTTTCGTTTGAAGTTTGTAATGAAGTAATGGTAAATGAGTTTGCCTGTTTCTTCATTTTTTTCCTGCAATGTTGTTTCAGATGACATTTGGGGAACAGAACACAGAGAAAGAAGCTCATGAAATGCTTAGCTATTCATTTGACCATGGAATCAATATTTTGGACACTGCAGAAGCGGTAAGTCCTTTGCTTAACTTTTTTACCTTCGCACTTATGGACATTCTTGACTGGGTCTCTCCAACAAATTTCTGCTTTGTAATCTTTTGTATTGCGTAATAATTTGTTTGTTTGTTTCTCTTTTTTTTGGATAAAACTATGGAAGACAGGATTTTCCTGGCTCCCTTTCTTTATTCCCACTTATAAAGGAAGTGGACCTAACCGTGTGATGAATTTGAGCTTTGCTTTACCCATGAAGAGAAATAGCTCAGAGAGTCAAGTTCCTTTATCTACTTATTAGGTGCTTCTGTATACTCATTTTCTTAGAGAAAAGTTAAGTACCCCTTTCGTAATTTGTTGGTATAAGAAAAGTTAAGTTTCCGGTTCTTAAGTAATTCATCATCCATTTAAAATTAAATCAGTTCTTAGAGAGATGGGGGCTTCTGGACACTTTTGGTAAATGAATTGTTCTAGAACTAGGTGCTACCACTTAGTGTTTATAGTTGATGGAATCTTCGAGATTTAAGAATTGACTGCATATAATGGGGAAAGAAATATTGAAATAGGTGTGATGTGGACTCGTTTTTAAGGCCTGCATATGAAATAGAGAAAGAGGAGATTGAAAAGATGAAATCACAGGATGCTACTTAACTGGGAGCAGTGGAAGTCAACTCAATGTCACTAATGGTAAATGCCACTCAATGCAAACAAAGATTGCTCCATACATATTTAATTTAGTCGGAGGATATCTCCATTCTGATCAGTAAATGAACATGCTAATCTTTTTTCTTTCAAACACAAAGATTGCTCTCTACTAGTGATAGATCTTAGTTTATATAAACTAGGTTGTTACAACCTTTCAAGTATGATAAAGTTTAACTTTTTGTCAAGATTAAGAGTACTAGCTTTAAGGGAACTGAAACAAATAGAAGGAAGGCTTTGTAATCGTGATAAATCCAGTAGAAAAACAGAATCCCTGAATTCTGTAGAAGACAATTTAAAATAGTATTCTCAGATTGTGTAATAAGCTTTGACAACTTGATAGGAACTCATAAATCCTCTAGAAAACTATGATGAGTGCACTTGTTTGAAGTACTGGAATTTAGACATACCTTTTCAATGGTATATGGCTTTAGTGATGTTTCAAAATTAGTGGAGTTATACTTCTGAATTTGACCTCATACTCTCAATATGCACAAAAGATTTAGTCCAGTGGAGGCTGCAGACCAAAATCTTCTAATTGTCTTTAATAAGTATGTAAAATCTGCCAAGTGCAACAAACTCCAAGCAAAGAGGAATTTATAATAAATATACCGGATGCATTTGATCAAGTTTAATAAACAAACTCATCATAAGGTTCATACTTACCTTGACCAGGCTCTCTAAATGAAATCCAACTTTTGATCCTTTGCACTTGATAATTCAGTAAAATAAATTGTCCATCTTACAATATGAAGCCTTGAGATTGGATTGGAAAAGTAGATTTCTTCTTTTGTTGTACAACTTGGATGGATGTCGCTTTGACCATGTGCAAGCATGATAATCATGTTTCATTTAAACTCATGGGTATTGTCTTGTCCTCATTTGATGGCATCTAAATCCTATTCGCATGTGCATCTAAATTAGACATAACAAATGTCCATGTGAATTTTTCCCTAGGTGTGAATAACTTTGCAGATCTCAACATCATGAGCTTCAACCCTTAGGAAAGATCTTAAATGAGTTTTCATTGTGGATGCGGTTACAAAGGGGAAAAAGTAAAGAAATTGCTGTTCTCTTTCTAATCCAATTTCAAGGCTTTGTTTTGTTAAGGCGGGACATAGTATTTTAATGAATCATCAAGTGCCAAGGATAAAAGTTTTTTTTTGTCAATTCTTCTTTGCTTGCAGTTCCTTTTACTTGAAAGATTTCTCATGTTTTTTTTTTCCTGAAAGACGGATGCTCCTACAAGTGTAAAAACAAACACTAAAATGAGAGCGGCCTTTGCTAGATACAAACTCAAAGTTTAATAGGAGCATCTCTAGCAAGCCACTAGACTCAACCTTTTCTGCATGTAAGATTATAAGGTCTTTGTTTTGAAGTTACGTGTCTCTAGTTTCTGGAGCTTAGTGTTATCTGATCTGTTTTTTTATGGTTTTATATATCATTTGAACTAGATGCATACATTTTTTCTTGCAGTATCCTGTTCCAGTGAAGAAGGAGACACAAGGAAGAACAGATCTCTATGTTGGTAACTGGTTGAAGTCTCAACCCCGAGACAAGGTACTTTGTTAAGACACATTACTTGCCAATGTTTCCTTTTTAGAGTTCACGATAGGCACCCCTGGTCAAGATTTTAAATGTTCTTTCGAATTCCAGTTTCTTCAATCTCATTAAGTACTTCAATTGATCAAAGCATGTGATTCTTTCCTAATCCTTTGCTTGAATTGCCGTGCTTGCTTCTTAGCTAGTGGCAGCAGTTAATTTTCAGCATATGTCTAGGCTTCCAATGGTGCATGTTTTTATGTGTGCTACATTCAATGTCAATGGTAACTGATAATGGTAGATAAAGTTGATACAATATTTGCAGTTAAAAGCTCGAAGCAGATCCATGGTCTTAATTTATGCTGAACATTTACTCCAGAGTTGCTAATTTGATTTGTGATCATGTCCTGTGTTAATTTGATTCCTTATGATTAATGAATGATTTTTGTTTTTGCGGTGGTAGAATCTGGAGCTGTGTATAAATTCATGGATTTGTATGTCCGGGTTTGATTAATCACCGAATGTAAAGATAATATCATCAGTAACTTCAGTTTTTTCTTCACCACACATCTTTCCTGGTCAACACTTGGTTGACTCAAGCTTAAGTACCTAATTTCTTAGTACTTTCAGATCAATGATATATGGTTATCTTTCATTATACATAGGTTATTTTGGCTACAAAAGTATGTGGGTATTCGGAGAGGTTCAGTTATCTTCGTGGCAATGCTAAGGTTTTGCGGGTTGATGCTGCTAATATTAAAGAGAGTGTGGAGAAAAGCCTCAAGCGCCTTGGCACTGATTACATTGACCTGTTGCAAATCCACTGGTAACTTTGCGTGTGTTTTTTTTTTGTTTTAATGATTTACTCCCTAGCATCTGAAGTTCAGATTTCCTATGACTGGAGGTAATTTATATGATTGAACTTGTTGTTTCGACCCCAAAAGAAGATTTGCAATTACTTTGATTTAGGAATACATGATTAATTTGCTTAGAATATAAACATATGCTGATTACATTTTAACAAGATCTTTAACTGTCCTAGGATATATATTGTTGGATACTTAACTACTGAACCAGGAATATTTTTGGTTTCCAGCTACCTGGAGTCTCACACACCATGTATTGAAATCCCAATAGAACTGGGACAGCCAGTTAGGTTCTCTAGGCAGAGCAGGCATTAGTTTTTAGTTACTTGTTACATATTTATCATATTGGCTAGTCAATCATTTAAATTTCAACTTCCTATATGCTGCTGATTAATGATAGTATGAAACTACCGGATATGGTACTGCTATATGATCACATCTTCTATAAATACATCAAGAGAACTTATGGCAACAGATTTTGCTCTGCTTATATCACTGAAGAGGTTGTACTTTGTCTTAATAAAGAAATTAAGATCTGGGCGTCCCTACAGAAACCGAGTCACTGATCCTCTTATGTTATAGTTTCTTTATTTCAAAAGATTCATAATGCAATAAAAGCCAAAAGCTGGTGCATTTAAATAACAAGGACACATAGAGGAGTACCATCTAAAAGGATCCGCAACATGACATTGTATGAGCATTTTTGCTTGGCCAAGAGCTAGTGCATTTAAATGCCAAGGACAAGTAGAAGAGTACCAAAAGCTGGTGCATTTAAATATCAAGGAAAAATCAGGTATAAAATGGCTTTGATCAAGATTCTTAATGATCCCAAGTGTAAAGTCATATTTTTCCTATATTGTTGGAAAGCTTTTTGTTGTGTTGGGATCATTATGCTGTAAAGTTTTATAACAGGACAAACAGTCGACCCTACTAATTTTTTCTTCTCTCTTTACTTTCCCTCCCTGATGTCTCAACTGTTTGTCCTGTCATATCACTAAGGAATTTCTTATTATACTTGCCAGTTTTCATTCAGAATAAAAGCTATATACGAAAGGAAAACTCTCATCAAATGAGTTGTGGTTTAAATTCAATACAGGCCTGATCGCTATGTACCAGTGTTTGGTGAGTTTTTGTATGATTATTCAAAATGGAGACCAAGTTTGCCATTTGTGGAGCAACTGAAGGCCTTTCAAGACCTGATTGATGAAGGAAAGGTAACTGGTTGCTATACTTTTAACGACTTGTATCTCCCTTAGGTGTTAAATACATATATTATGGCACTGTTTTTTGGATAATATGGTGAATTTATACTCTTTTCTTGATGTAATACGGTGAATTTATAAATGATGAGTGCACCAGACATTCAAGGAACACTATAAATGAAAGAAATCTTGAACTGCATTCTGAAATAATAGAAAGGGAAGAGATCACATGTTCAGCTAGTTTAAAAGAAATCACTCAAACTGATTATCAGTTGAAGACACTCCTCGAAGAAAACTATCCTGCAGCATCCCACAACAAAGTTAAGAAAACTATCCTTCCTAACTTATAAAAATTGTTGTGAAGTGAGGCAATTTTTAAAGAATCTGGACTTCTGCTCCATCTTGATGCTCCAAACAAGTGGAGACATAGCACACCTGCCTCCTCCAAAATCTGTAAACTGCTTCCGAAACAAGTCATTGACACTATCCAGAAATGGAGATAAAGATCTTTGTGTTGGGGTTTTACCAACAACAAAATGGGTAGAGAGGAAGAGAGTCTCACTTACTACCAGTCCTTCTATAGTCTAAACTGCACCTACACATCCAGGACTCACTGCTGATGAATAACAATCCATGTTATAAGCACTAATCTACTGGCCTGGGAGAGAAGATGGCTCTGACCTCTGAGTTTTCTATCTTAGCACTTAGCTTAATCACTTGGAGGCAGGTCTTTGTATGACTTATCCCTGTTTTATCTTGCATGAATTTAACATCAATATTTTAGTAACTGCTTGAGAATATGAATGCCTTTGACATTATTTAGGTACGCTATATTGGTGTTTCAAATGAGACTTCATATGGAGTGATGGAGTTTGTTCATGCAGCCAAAGTTGAAGGATTGCCGAAGATCATCAGTATCCAAAACAGCTATAGTCTGCTAGTTAGGTGTCGTTTTGAAGGTAATTGGTTACTGTTCTTCATATAATTTCAGGTGGAAATCCAAAATAAAGCCCTTTCTGATCTGACACCTGCTGCCATTATTTTCCACTTTCATTGCTGCATCTAACATAAATTTTAGAATAGAAGATCCTGTTATCTCACTCCAGCTTTTTCTATTTCACTATTTACTACTTATCACCTTAATTCTCTTTCTTGGGCAAGACATTTTTGTACACATAGAACCCAATTCTTCCTCACATGTCTAGTATCGTGCCCTCTGTAGCTCTAGAACTTGGTTACCAGTTCTCATCGATGTCTGCTGGCCTCATTTATCTGCTATCTGTGTTAAGTAAATTTTTCTCAATTGTTTCTCGTAGTACTTTTTTTCCAGATTTTCTTCATGCCTTTAAAGCTTCTAGAGAAACCCTTTAACGGTTTTGCAGTTGAGGCCAATGCTTTTCTAATTTCATCAATAATGCTTGGGATGCAAACTGAGGTTTGAGCAGCAAAAATAGTTTAGAGGACAGGTGATTACAAGAGGAAGTTTCATGTTTCCAGACTGAAAGTATTTGATTGTTTATCAGATAACCTGATATGCACATCTTGTTTCAGTAGCTGGCTACAATGTCATGTTGCTATGCTGGGATTGAAGTTCAATGCCTCACAATTTGAATTTGTTCTCAAAATTTTAATTCCTTGCTTTTGGCTTTGATTTCATTCTGATAAATAATTAATACATGTCAAGCTGTGTTTATTCTGTCCCGTGTTTAATAAACTAATAAAGTTGGTAGAATTGGGAGTTTTCCCACCCACTAATAAATTAATTCTAAGTTTTACTTGGAGAAAGCAATAGACAAGTTGTACTTGTTTGGATGCTTGTTTGAAGGCCAACGTAATTATGTCTCCTTGGTTATTGCAGTTGATCTCCTTGAAGTCTGCCACCCAAAAAATTACAACATTGGCTTGCTTGCTTACTCTCCATTGGGTAGTGGCATGCTGAGTGGGAAGTATTTGGATGCTAACTCCGAGGCTGCAAAGAAAGGAAGGCTGAACCTCTTCCCTGGCTACATGGAGAGATACAAAAATTCACTCTCCAGGGTATGCTATAATCTAAATGTTTCTATAGATTGCAATGGATAGTTTTGAGCATGTTTCGGACTCATTGATATACAAATGCAGAGAAAGCACGGTTGACTCTGCTGTTAGGGCGGAAGCAATCTCTGTTATGAGAAACTAAGTGGTCTAAATTCTATTGTGTCAGAAAAATCAGAAAAAAGTATTAGTGGCACTCTGTGTAGGGGTTGAGAACTAGTTGAATTGTTGGACTTTGTCTTTTACAATCTTGTTTTATTTTTAGTTTTACTAGACTAGTTTACAAAAACATTGCTCTTTGAGATTTTTCATGCTCTTGGTAAAAAAGATCCTGAACAATGTCGTACTTCCACATATTCACTAGAAGTCAGAGGGCAATCAAACACACACACATATAGAAATCCATGAGCAGGAACATTTCTCGCAGGTTATTGTATATTTAAGATGTATGACTATTTTGGAATCCCTTTTTTGACTGCATTTAGTTGATTGCTTTGAACATCAAGTTGTATCTATCACAGCTAGTTTGTTTTTGTGCTCAATGTTCCTTGTGTCTCAGGAAGCAACCGTACAGTATATTGAATTGGCCAAGAAGCATGGTCTAACTCCAGTTGAGCTTGCCCTTGGATTTGTTCGAGACCGTCCATTTGTGACAAGTTCAATCATTGGCTCAACTTCTCTTGAGCAACTAAAAGAAGATATCGATGCTATTATGACAGCCCCGCGACCTTTGCCAGCTGAAGTAACTGCAGATATTGAAACTATTTTCAAGAGATACAAAGATCCGTCCATCATTTAACTGTTGTTGCCTTAAGAGTCTGTTATAATCTTTTATGCAGAATTTCCTATGTAAAAATACAGCTCTCTTCATTTTTATTTCAATACAAATTCATTTTCTTTATACTTGTTGCATCTCATATGCAGAAAGGCCATGAAAGAAGACCATGAGGGAGTTGATCAGATGCCGAGGTTGACTCTTCAAAGATTAACATATATTGTCATATTATCACTATAAAAGCATTTATCGAGGCCAGGGAAAAAGAACACTTGATATGAAACAATCGAGTATTAGCTCAACGAAGCTTTCTACCATTTTTTCTCTATACGTTAAGAACAATAACAGGTGTTTAATATTTATGAATTTAACAGAGCTAACTTAAATACAAATATGTTTATGCTAGCTTGCGGGTTGTCTGTCTGAGCTCGCAGGTGTCTGGTTCGCGTGGGTTAATATTTGTGGGTGTTGAACACTCGTGAGTAATCATGTGCCATAAGACTTGATAAACATGACCTACTTGTATGATAAATCCTTTGAGGGTTTTTTTTTCCTTCAATGGCCGGAAAAATCTTCAATATTTTAAGAAAACCTATTATTCCATGCTTCATATATTAAACTATATATATATATATATATATTGACAATTATATTTTAATTTATATGGTTTAAAATATGAAGAAAAATGAAAAATAGTATACAAAAAATGAAAATGAAAATATCAATTAGCACATTTGAAAAGCAGTTTAACCAGGCAGGGGACGTGGCGGCAATCAAAGAAGCGCGCCAATATCTGACCCAATTGCTTTTTAGCTACAAAACCACCTTAACAATGTGACACGCTGCTTCCTTCCCTCCTATCTCGCCTCCACTCCCTCTCCCTCCCTCCCTCCCTCCCTCTCTCTCTCCGGTCACACAAACAAACGTTGATGTGCTTCTTGATCTGATTTTTCTTCATGATCAATTGACAGAATCCATCTCGCTCAAAGAAAAAACTGAAAAAAAGGAGAGAAACATCACATTCTTACATCCTGAATCAGACATGGGTCATGTCCTCTGAAATCTGCAATGTGGGTCAATATTCTTGTGATATTTTCAAGATGGGTTAATGATTTGTGCGTTTTGAATCGTTGAATGTGATCCGATATACACCTTTTTCTTTTCCTTTCTATATATATTCTTCCGCTTGGTTTTGGGCAATCTTTAGAAGGTAAAAAAAAAAATAAGGAGAAAAGGAAGGTTGATGAGAGGCCAAAGTAGAAGAAAACATATGCATCTATGAAGACTGAGGCACAGAAGTCGCCACGGCACCATCTGATGCAGTTGTTGTCGGTTGAGCTTCTTCTTCAGCAGAACTTTCAGATGGAATGGCAGATCTTGTTAATTATGGGAATCCTGAGCGTGACATTGAGCAAGTTAGTTCTTTACCCTTTCCATTGCTTGCAGCTTTCTTTTGTCCAATGTTTATAAAAATGCAGGCAAACCAGAGGTTCAATAAAGAACAAAAAATAAAAGCAAACTGTTCATTGGGTTTATTAGGTTCAATTCACAGGCACTTGGTATTTTCCTGGATCCCTAACATATACTGGACGCGCAAATACAGTTTCTTTTATACTTGCAATTTCCCTGCCTTTTCTGCACAATCAAGTTGATGCAAGATTATGTTGAACCCTAAGACATACCAAGATACATATTAGGTTAAGAAATTATGAATCCAAATATGCTAATAAGCGATGATATCCCTGTAAACAAAGAGAAAGCGAGAAAAAGGTGTTTCAATTTTGTAGTTATGAGATTTGAAAAACATGTGAATCCAATATTTGTCATTGTAGTGTTGGTCAGGTAGTTTAGAAGGTAGACGACTAAAGCTATAAACAAGAGCAAAGCTTATTGAGTGGTCTGTGGAAATCTTCATAAGTTAAATGGTTAACTGGCTCTTAGAAGTAGCCCTTCAGGAATTCTAGATGAATATACTAATAAGATGGAATAAACTGCTGCAGTGTTCTCTTTATGAAAAATAGAAAATTATAACCTTAGAATTTCTTCTGGTTGCATTTTCATCAAAGCTTTTCGTTTCTTGATGCTTTTTTTTCTTCTCTCTTAACTTTGAAGGCACTAGTTACTTTGAAAAAAGGCACTCAATTAATCAAGTACAGCCGGAAAGGGAAACCCAAGTTTCGCGCCTTCAGACTTTCTCCGGTATGTTATTTACCATTTAGCTGACATGTCTTTCAGCTTTTGCTGTGGTCCTGTGGAACTTTTTGGCACAACAGAACAGGATGTTGCGTTGTCCCCAGAATTAATTTGTCTGGAGAATTTAAAATCATGTAATAACCGATTTTCCCCTATTGGATATGTGATCGAAACTTTTCTTTTCACATAGGCTGTAAGATTTAGTTTTGTTCTCCTAAGTAGGGACATGTCTATAAGCACTGTAGATTGGCAACAGTTGTTAGAAAACTGAAAGTAAATGACAGATACAATTTAAGAAAATTTCTTTCATTATGAAATATTGGTTTCAAGGAGTATGATCAACATCACCACATTTCCTATTCAGCAAATAGTTAGGGTGCTTACACAGTTCTCACAATAAAGTAAATATTTATCAGGTTAACCTAGTTGAGGATCCTTCTCTTATAATGTGATTCAGTCCTCCTCTTCTTGGCCTGTCGTCCTGACTTAATGTATGATCTAAGATGATATCTTGCATCAACATACTGGATTTATGTTTACAAATGAGCGTTTATCTGGATTTCCATGTATCATCGAAACTGGTTATTCTTAGATGCATGCTTTGATAAACATTCTGCAGAAAAAATCATGTCTTTATTTATTCCCTTGTTTCTGCAATGTCCTGCAACCTTAGCATTTTTTCTTAGATACACATTTCATGGCTAAAGTAACTTGCTCAAATATCTATATAATGACCCTCAGAATGATTCTGATGCATCTCTCGTTACCCTCAAGGTTATAAATGATTTCAATTTTAGTGCTATTAACAGGATGAAACATCATTGATCTGGTTGTCACATGGACAAGAAAAGAACCTGAAATTGTCTTCTGTATTGAGAATCATCCCTGGACAGAGAACTGTGAGTTGAACATTTGCTTTGGGAACTAGATGTTGATATCCATTCCATTCATTTAACCTTCAATTATGTATAATACCATTGAGATTCTTATTTTGAAGTGGCAAAGTCTAGACATTGTTTGCTATGTTCTGATTTATACAGGCCGTGTTTAGAAGATACTTGCGCCCTGAAAAGGATTACTTGTCATTTTCACTTCTATATAACAACGGTGAAAGATCTCTTGATCTGGTCAGTGCCAGTAAACGTTCACTTATATTTTTTTTCAGATTTTGATTTATCTTTGTACTAGTAACAATTTCAGATCCAGTAATTACGTATATACTTTTTATCCATAGATCTGCAAGGACAAAGTTGAGGCAGAGGTGTGGCTTGCAGGCCTCAAGGCATTGATTGGAAAAAATCATAATAGACGTACAAGAAGCAATATTTCAGATGTGAGTTATCATTTCAACATATGTGAAGAGTTACTTTTGTCTTTGATACCTTCGCATGAATAACCAAACTGATTATCCGTGACAATACTTTTAGCTACTATAAATGATTTTGCAGGGGCTAAATTAACTTTTTTTTTAAAATGATCTTTGATTGGTTAAGTCCTTCCAAAATCAATGGAACTGATTAAAGGGTAGATTTTGGAGTATAAAACTATGAGAAGATCATAGTAGAACATTTTGAAACAAATAGGATAGCTAGGAAACTCCACTATAAAGCAGTATTCTAGTCCTCTTTAAAATGCTAAGCTTATTTAAAGTACATATCTTTCTAGAGCTCTATAGCGGATGTTTCTGAGGCTAGGTTCCACACCTGCTAGATAGAACTTAGAGCCCCTCATATTTGGATTTACTACTTACCTACTGATTACTAACAAGCTTAACGCCTTACAAGTTGGTAAGTTCTTCCAAGAACTTGCATGACACCCAGCATCATTAATTTTTTTTCAAATACAAATCATAGTAAACCTCAATTAAATTATTTTTCTGAACTAATTAACCACGAGCGGATACTATGATAGCCATAAAGTTACATATCCATAATGATAATCTGAACATGTTCCAGGGTTAGTGATTTCAAATCTTGCATGTGCACATTGACCTATGTTCGATGATGACCTTACCATGTGTGACAGTGAGCACATGTTCCTACTGCATTTAAGGGGAATCTGAAAATATATTTGCTTCTTTCTTAACTTGATGATATGTTTGTTACAGTTTATTCCTGAGGAAACCTAAGTTTGTTTCTTGATATTTAGTTTCAGCTAACTGATGGTGAGTTATATCAAAATGGTCGTCCTTTTGGTGCAACTCTAGAGTTCACTTCAAGTCTTGCCCGTGGCAGGGTGTCTATTGATTTAGGTTCTCGTGACAATCCTTTGGATTTGAGAAGCTCAGATGTGTCAGAACGATCAAGTATGCAACTAAGAGCAAGTACTGGAGGAGATTTCCGAATTAGTGTTTCAAGCACTCCTAGCTGTTCGAGTGCTGGATCCGGTCCAGATGACATAGAATCCCTAGGTGATGTTTATATTTGGGGAGAAATATGGAGTGATGGGGTTTTTCCTGATGGGTCTGTGAGCTCAGTTCCTACAAAGAACGATGTGCTTACTCCTAAGCCCTTAGAATCAAATGTAGTTCTTGATGTTCATCAAATTTCTTGTGGTGTACGTCATGTTGCTCTTGTGACAAGGCAAGGTGAGGTTTTCACCTGGGGAGAGGAATCTGGGGGGAGACTTGGTCATGGAATTGAAGATCACTTTACTCATCCTAAACTTGTTGAGTCTTTGGCAGTCACTAATATTGATTATGTTGCATGTGGTGAGTATCATACATGTGCTATATCTACATCTGGTGACTTATTTACCTGGGGTGATGGGAGCAATAATTCTGGACTTCTTGGTCATGGCACTGATGTTAGCCATTGGATACCAAAAAGAGTTTCAGGTCCTTTAGAAGGACTTCAGGTTTTATCCATCGCATGTGGAACGTGGCACTCAGCCTTGGCAACTTCAAACGGAAAATTATTTACATTTGGTGATGGAACGTTTGGTGCATTGGGCCATGGAGATCGAAAAAGTGTTTCAAGTCCCAAAGAACTTCAGTCGTTGAATGGGCTAAAAACCATAAAAGTTGCTTGCGGTGTATGGCATACTGCAGCTATCGTAGAGGTAATGAGCCAATCTGGCTCAAACATTTCATCTAGAAAACTGTTCACTTGGGGTGATGGTGATAAGCACCGTTTGGGCCATGGAAACAAGGATACTTATCTGCTTCCCACCTGTGTCTCTTCCCTTATCGACTACAACTTCCAACAGTTAGCATGTGGACATACAATGACTGTTGCCCTCACTACCTCAGGTCACGTGTTTACCATGGGTGGCTCTGCATATGGTCAGCTAGGAAATCCAAGCTCTAATGGAAAAATCCCTTGCTTAGTACAAGATAGATTGGTTGGTGAATTTGTTGAAGAAATTTCTTGTGGGGCATATCACACTGCTGTCTTAACATCAAGAAGTGAAGTATTCACTTGGGGGAGAGGTGCCAATGGACAATTGGGACATGGAGACATGGAAGACAGGAAACTTCCGACATTGGTTGAAGCACTGAAAGAGAGGCATGTCAAGAATATATCATGTGGCGCAAATTTTACTTCCAGTATATGCATCCACAAGTGGGTTTCTGGAGCTGACCAATCAGTTTGCTCTGGTTGTCGACAAGCATTTGGTTTTACTAGAAAGAGGCACAATTGTTACAATTGTGGGTTGGTGCACTGCCATAATTGCAGTTCCAAAAAAGCAATGAAGGCAGCATTAGCACCAACTCCTGGCAAACCACACCGTGTGTGTGATTCTTGCTATGCAAAACTCAAAGCTGCCGAGTCTGGAAATACTTCTGCTATTAATAGGAAAACTACTGTTCCACGCCGCTCCATGGACATAAGGGAAAAGATGGAAAGGGGAGAGCCCAGGTTTTCAAGAATTTTACTCTCTCCCACAACAGAACCTATAAAATACCTTGAGATCAAGTCAGGAAAGCAAGGGGCACAATCTGAGGCTGCTTCCGTAGTCCGAGCTTCACAAGTTCCATCATTTTTACCGCTAAAAGACGTTGCATTTCCAAGTTCTCTAGGTACTCTTCAAAATGCATGGAAGCCTGCTCCTCCAATTGTGCCTCAGCTGACTGTTAACTCCTCTCAGCCCGCTGCCAACTCAAGACCTTCATCACCATACTCGAGGAGACCAAGTCCTCCACGCTCTGCCTCTCCAGGATTCTCCAGGGGTGTGATTGACAGCCTCAAGAAAACAAACGAGATTTTCAAGCAAGACATGACAAAAATGCAAAACCAAGTACTGCTTCAATCATATTTGTAATTCTTAATTGCATGCTTTGTTTGATTTGTTTGCTGATTATCTCATGAATCTCAATAGAGAAAGGAATAACTCTCGTCTTTTCTATTATCCTTGTTGGCTGCAGATTAAAACTTTGAAGAAAAAGTGTGATAACCAAGAATTGGAGATTCATAATCTAGAGAACCGTGCCAAAGAAGCTGCTAAATTGGCTGCGGCAGAATCTTCCAAGTCTAACATAGCCATGGAATTTGCCAAATCCATCACAAAAGAGGTATTTTTCTCTCTATTTCGATGCTGCACTCCAATTCAAATAATTCTCTCCACTCTTGCAAATAATGATCACATTATAATATATATTCAACAATAACTTTGTAGAGGAAACCTCCCAAAGCCCAACTAAGTGACCAGCTCTGATATTTTTTTATCTTACATCAGGCAGAATTCAGTGTAGAAAAGCAGCCTTACTGTTTTTATCTATTTATTTATTTTTGTGAAGAATTCTTCACTTCAAATTGATTTAGAAGATTTATATAACTACAATTAATAGATAATGAAAAGAAGAAAGAAACAGATAAAAGAATTTGAAACAACAAGCTTGTGATGACTAATATAAACAAAGAAATGTTTTGTTGTGTAATGTTATGTAAAACACACCTGTAAATATAAGAACTAGATTGACAATATGTCATGTATTGATGCTCAAGACATTCTTGCATCATTAGCACACTCATGCAGTAGTTACTATAACCAGACATGTTTTAACTTCTAGCCATCTTAGCTCTTTTTTGTGCAAGTTTGAACTCTTTCTTTTCCGTACTCATTTTCTCTTAAAACGAAAAGCTCTTTCTTTTCATTCTCCACAAACCGAGTGGTCAATTATCTATCGTTCAAAGTCCTTTAATATGACAAGTTTGTTGGTACATGTTTTAGATCTTGCTATTTTCCCCATGCGTGTTACCTTTCTTGTGATTTAGTTGAAGGAGATGATGCAGCAGCTGCCTCCTGAGGGCCGAGAAACCGACACCTTGAAAGCCATTGATTCTAAAATAGAAGCTTTCCTGGAAAAAATTAGAGCATCTAAAAGTTCTTCCTTGCCAGAAAGCGTAGGGTCTGACTACCAAAATGCATCAGCATCAAGTCCTTTGACCAGTGACTCCTCTAACTTGCTGGAGAAAAGGATGGAAGGCCAAACAGATAATGTGAGAGCTACTGCGATGTCTCGTACTGATGGAAGTGTCCCTGAGGAAAGCAGCAGATCATCTGTTTCTCATTCGACAGAGGCTGTACCTAGAGAAAGCTCAGAAAACGAGTCCAGAACACCTACAGCTTCAATAAAGAGAACTGAATCACAAAAAGAAATTATCGAACAATTTGAACCTGGGGTTTATGTAACTGTCATTCTACGTCCCAATGGCGTAAAGATCTTCAAGCGAGTCAAATTCAGGTATGACAACATGGTTGATCCAATTGAACTTCATAATACTAGTTTGCAAATATATTCATTGTTGTCAAACCCTTACAGTGTAAAGCAACAAATACCACATATATAGAGAAGAGATGGATCAAATAGTTGTGCAACTTATCATATTTTGCAGCAGTGGTTTACCATTAACTGAAACTGCACCCTAATTACCAACTATTTCATTACTGTAAGTTTCCAAGGAATTGTTAAGGTTTTTGTCTTGTATCCGGGATTTCTAAAGCCTATACATGCCACGTTGTTGGCAAATTGGAATTGCAGGCTTGAATGAACAAACTCAACCAAAATTAGAAAAATTAGTCTCCTCATCACTGGTAATGAAATGCAGACTTCGGAATAAATAAAGTAGGTGGTACAGAACAAAGATCTTTTATGCTCTGAATAACTAAAATTCATATGCATCTCAATGATCACCAGTTTCCTTCGTATTTGTGAAATTAACAACCATTCTTGAGCTCAAAAAACAGTTATTATGATGGCTTCCATATCTTCCACTTCCTTGTCTCAATTGCTTATACCTGCCTCCTTTGTTTTCAACAGTAAAAGAAGGTTTCAGGAGCAGCAAGCGGAAGTATGGTGGAAAGAAAACAAAGATAGACTACTTAAGAAATACAGTCCACCAACAATAAATGTCAGTCCGGTTGGAGGACCATCGACCCCGGTTGGATCATCCTCTACTCCAGCTCCTACTGAGGTAAATGAGGCAGGACCAACAGAAACATAGTTTCAGAAAGTAGTCTTTCGCCGTACAAAGTAGAAAGTTGAACGTAGGATCAAGAAGTTGCTCTTCAACCACTTCATTAACAATCCACTAGTTGTCAGTGCCCTTGTTATAAAAAAAAAAAACATTAGAGGAGGAATCTTCTTTTTTTTCTTCCTCCAGAAATTTAATGGTAGAGCAGGGATTTTACTTACTGAAATTACAGTTCAATATGTGACCCGATGAAATTGGAATGCAGAAATACCCAATTCTTTTTCTTGCTTTGGTTTTTTACCTGCTTTTATGGACATGCAGAGCTATATCTATATCGTCAACATATCTCAAATAATCAAACAATTCTTTCGTCTCAGTTGGATCTTAAAAGTTTTTTATGAATTCTTCGTTGTGTAAAATACCCTCAGAAACTATAATACCTTAGATAAAAAAAAAAAAAACATTTGGTACAAAAAAAGGGGCAACCACAGTAGCGGAAGCGGAAGCTGCCCTGTTCGTCATGTTTTGCAGATCACTCTGGCTTTAGATCTCTACCAGTTGGTAACTGAACTGATTGTCTACAGTTAGTTCAGAGTTTCAGGTCGGATAACTGCTGTTGTTTTTTAAAATATTTTTTATAAAATATTTTAAAATAATATTTTTAATTTTTTAATATTATCATATTAAAATAATTTAAAATTAAAAAATAATTTAAAATTAAAAAAAATTCAAATAATAATATTTTTTTATCTTGGATAGTCCGGGTCAATTATTGATCCAACCAGTTTACATTACACACTATTTATTTATTATATTTGACTTTTAATATTGATTTGCAATTTACTAGATCTCACCGTTACGTATAATTTTTACAAGTCTACAAAATATATTTAATATTTTATTTTTAATTATTTTATTATGGATTTTTTTATTTCTTTTTTTAAAAAAATTATTTTATTTATTTATTTTAAATTAATATATTTTTAGTTTCATTTTGATGTTTTAATATCAAAAACAAAATTTACAAAAAAAGGTCTTTTTTTTTGTGACAGTGTTGTCAATACCGTTTATCTTAAACATTTTAAATATATCAATATAAATATGTACTTTTAAACATATAGTTAAATTAAATAATTTAATAAAAAAACTTAATAGAATTTTTTATTGGTAAAATTTTTTATTGTGATGTAAAATATTTTTTAAATATATTTTTTATTTAGAAATATTTTTTTATTTTTAATATTACCACATTAAAATTATCAAAAACAAATATTAATTTAATATTTTTAAAAATATATTTTTTTTAAAAAAAAACTTTCATAAAACTGCTAAAACAAAAATACCAAACAGCTAATTAAACATTACCGTTACCAATAATATCTTTATTGCCAAAAACCATTACCGCTATCATGATGGTGGTTTGGGTCCACGCGCTCTCTAACCCGCACCGCAAATTTAGAGAGGTCACGTCAGTTCAGCTCAACGGTTCCTCAGTCCTCACCCAAATTAATTAATTTCCCATTTAATTTCCTTCTCTCTAAAGCAATCATCTTACAAGAGAAACAAAGAGGGGAAAAATTAAAAAAATCCATCGTATGTATATAATATTTCATTTTCCAGGAAAATAATACTAATTTACTCGTAGCGTTCCTGGAAAGCGCCAATCCAATTTTCCTCCAAATAAACTACAGGAATAGAACGCAATCCATCCTTCATTTTTTCTTCTTTTCCAAAAAAGAAAAGAAAAAATGGGGCAACAGCAATCGAAGGACGAGTTGCTGTACCAGCAAGTGAATTACGGAAATATAGGAGGCATCAAGACTCTTTGCAGCCAAGGCGCCGGCCTCGAGGTAGGTCCCGAATAATTTATAAAATTCTTGCTGTTATGTTGTTGTTATTGTTCTTATGTTTAAAAAGAGATTTTAACTGGTTTTGTGTGTGTTGCAGTGGATTGATAAAGAGGGGAAAACACCACTGATATTGGCGTGTTTGAATCCTCAACTCTTTGATGTGGCTCAAACTTTGATTGAGCTCGGTGCTAATGTCGATGCTTATCGCCCCGGTATGCCTTGCTTTGATTTGCTTCTTAATTATTAAAGACTTCTTGCTTTCTCTATCTCTCTCTCTGTTTTTTTTTTTTTACTATTAATTTTGAATTAAGAGAAATGAGATTCATGCTTAATTATTACTGCAATGCATGAGCGAACGGGTTAATTTTTTGAGAATGTGTTGAATTCTGTTAATTATTATTATTAGTATTATTATTATTGAGTTGCAGGTCGTAATGCGGGAACTCCCTTGCATCATGCGGCGAAAAGAGGTCTTGAAAATACCGTGAAGTTGCTTCTTTCACGTGGAGGTGAGGTGTACTGTCGTATATTGCTGTCGTTTTGGAAATTTCATGTGCTTGCTGCTGTGTAGTTTTTTTTTTTATTTTTGTGTCTCTGGTAGTTTAACTTTAATGAGTGTTTTTGTTTTCTTTCGAATTTTCAGCGAATGCATTAGTGACGAATGATGATTGTCAAACTCCTCTACAAGTTGCTAGGGCGAAGGGGCACAGCATTGTTGTTCGTGCAATTGAGGTATGCATAACGCGTCGTGTTGTGATGTCAGTGTAACTACTTTGTGTTCGGACAATGTGGAAAAATAATCTGTGACTTACCATGTTTTTACTAATTCTTTGCAGAGTCATATTTGTCTATTCTCTGGTTGGCTGCGGGAGTTTTATGGGCCTGGATTTCTAGAAGTATTGGCACCTCGGTTGGTTTCGAGAGACGTGTGGGTATCATTTCCATGTGTTCATCATTTGTTGTTTTTGCAACTCCATTTTAAGTTGTGCGATGTGTCATCTAGGAAGTTTGAAATGGCCTCTGTCATGTAACATTTGCTATTCTTTATTTGTGATACATCAAATTGTTCTCGTGAAGCACTGGAGTTCTCATGCCTGTTAGTTTTGTATCATTTGCAGATGGGTTGTCGTTTTACCTACTGGTTCCCGTAATCCTAGAAGGCCTTACAAATTGGAGCTTGCCATTTATTCTAGATTGCAGGTATGCAACTAAGATTTTCTAATTTGCAAGAAATTGGAATACTGGATTCACACTCACTGTTGAAGTTTATAATGATTTAGGCCTTTGCTTTTGTGCTGCAATTGAGAGTTATTTTTTGGTTTTAGGCTCCACTGCAGTGATCCTTGTATTTGTTTTTAAGCTCTGGGAATTCTTGTTTGACACATTTCTAGTTTGCTTTGGTGGTTTATCTTTATTCGTGTCTATACAGTGGTTGACTTTTTGGTGTTGTTATGAGAACCAAAAGAAAACCTTCTACTATCAAATTTCTCTGGTTATGAATCCATATAGCCTGTAGCTATCCCTGTTAACCTTCCATGCACTGATTTTTTTTTCATTGGAATTAAAGGCTAGTGAGATAAAACTTGATGTTGCATTTTCTTAACAGCTTTGACTTAATTGGTAGGATTTTGTGTGGATTGAGTGTTGCATAGGTTTGTCAAAATAAAGAAACTGTTGATAAGGCTCTAAGTTGTAAGACGCCACATGTTTCGATCTGAAATATTGAAAAGACTGCAATGTTCAAAACAGTATCAAAGACTGCTGAGATGATACTTTCTGTTAGTTTTCTTTGCAGCTTTTACTTCCTTAGTTTATAGGATTTTGTATGGATTGACTCTTACTTAAGTCTATCCAATTCAAGAAATATTCCTGATTGAGCACCAAGTGGGAAAGGAGACCAAAGGGTTCTTAGATTTGGACCTTAAAATTGATATGAACAAGAAATGCACTTTTTCTATCCATAATCAATTGTGGTGGTACTTTTGACTGGAGCAGGAGTGTGGCATGTGTGTTATTTTTAATGATCAATGGTTAATTTCGTTGGTAGTTGTTGCCTGAGCTTGAGCATGGCCATGTGTGTTAATTCTTCATGATAAATGATCAACCAAATTTGTCATGGTTCAGACATGAGTATTCGTCCTGTACACCTATAGGTTGTGGTGAAGCTTCATAAAACTTCTTTTTGCTTCCAATTTTAACTGGAGTAATCTTAGGAGACTTTCTTCTTTGTACTACAATCTGGTATTGGAGCAATCCTTCATACAGCCATTTCTTCCTTCCTCCTTGCATTATGAAGACATAAGAGTTCAGAAGAGACAAGTCTCCATAAGTAATGCTAACTTTACTGGAGGACTCTTCGTGAAAAGTCTCGTCCATTCAGTGAGCGGTTCCACTTGTCACTCTTCCAATGGATGAGATTTGTGGGAAGTCATAATTGAGTTGCCAGTTCTGCTGAGGTGATGGGCTTGCTTCCAAGTTCAAGATCTAGCAGTAGAACTGAGCTGCCAGAAGTTTACATATTCAATGACACTGATAAACTACCTAAGGGTGATGGTAACTGCATAGGAAGTTAACTGGGCATGTATATTAGTCAAGGAGATGCCTGAGTTGATGGCTGAGCTTGTGGTTTATGAAGCAAGATTTCTGCCAGTTCTGCTCTGAATTTAACCAATAGTAGAATGTGGTGAGAAACAATTAATGTTGTTTGGGTAGTAGCTCATTCCACAAGTAGAGGTAGAAGCTAGATGGGCCTGTATATTAGTCAAGGAGATGCCTGAATTGATGGCTGAGTTAGTGGTTCATGAAGCAGGATCTCTGACAGTTCTGCTCTGAATATAACCAATTGTAGAATGTGGTGAGAAACAATTAATGTTGTTTGGGTAGTAGCTCATTCCACAAGTAGAGATAGAAGCTCAGGTGGAGAGCTCTAACTAATAATCTCTCTCTAAAATCCCATGTGAGTGAGACACGGGATATTATCCTAGGTTGAAGTCTACCTGTTTTATTTAGGAATCCAAGCACCTGCAGTACCGCTACCAGCTTTGGTGTCAAATGTGCTGCTATGTTGTTCTTTCTAGCTGTTTTTGTGCTATAGAAATCTTCCTTAATGATGTTCACAAATGAGATTATTGCTGCATGAGAGGTGGTCATGATTTAGATACTGCTCCCACATTCAGATTTTTCATTTAGTATGCTTTGTATCAACTGCCACTTGGGACATTGTGGTGTTATTAGGACTTTGCAGCACATAGGTTGCATTTTGAAATGACTCACTTTGTACTGCTTAGTAAAACAAAGCAGACTTGGTTCATGAAGCTGCATGAAATGGGACTCCAACTCATTTTCGAAGAGCTCTTCCTTTGATGATAATTTGCTATTAGGGAAGAGCTCTTCCTTTTAGTTTTGCAGCCCTGTTTCCTGGTTTGAATTAATATGCCAAATAGTGTTGGCAAATGCAAGATGTTGTGTTCCTACATTTAAAAGTGCTATGTTTTCTTCTCTTCTAAGCAATGAGTTTCTGGTTTTTAGTACTTTTCTGACATATTGATGAATGACCAGGATGCACAACCACGGACTATTGTCGCACTGTGGAAAGCAAATCTAGAAGAAATGAAGTTTCACCACTCTGATCCATCTGTGATGATTGTTGATAACTCCACCAGTAATTTCTTAATGATGATAACTTTTTGTGAATCTTTTGTTGGCCTTCTTTGAAATTTATATTATGTTGATTTCCTAGTCCCTACATTTACTCTGGATTTTATGTCCATGCGTAGCCTCAAGAGGCAGGAGGCGGAGACGAGCGAGGTGTAGGTCTCTAAATGTTAGGCGTAAGTATGATAAATAATCCTGACACCATAAGAAATTAGATACTGTTCAAATTACTCTGGATGTAGTGTGCCTCGCCATGCTCCAGCCTCCAACATGAAGTAGATATAATAGATATATAGCAAAAAAAATTTGACAATTCACTGCATCAAAAGTAACTTACATTTGGTTCATACTATACTGATAATCTTAAACCTGAAATGTTTTGTTTTCAGAAACGCAAATTAAACTCGCACCTGCAAATGAAAGTGACAAGCAACAGCTTCAGTGGTTTTGTGATGCATGCAAAGGAATACAGCAGGTTTGATTCACCCTAGTATACAGTTCTTCTTTGGTCAAAGAGCAATTGACAATTTGTATGTTACAAGTAGATGAGATGTTTTTTCAGCTGAAAAGTATTTGAATGCCTTTCCTTTCTTTTGATGAAACCATAACATCTTTTAAGGAATCCTTTTCTTATAATGCTATAATTTTCAAGACTATCCAGACTCCAGCATAACTAATATTAGATGTTATAGCCATATAAGAGGCCTTCTCGAGAATAGGGTTGTTCGGGAGTTCCTTAGATCCATTTAGAAGACATGAAAATCCCTCCTTAGGGTCCATTCTAAGCCTTCAAAAACAGTAGGTTTCATGTTGTCACAAGGATCTTATTGTGGGAATTTTTTGGCATAAAGCGATTTTATCTTTGGGTTATTATTGGTTTTGATGTCAACATGGTCAAAGTGAAAACTCGTATTATAGAACCATTCATACTTTCTTTTCATGTTGGGAGAAGTCAAAGCTTAAACGTCTTAAAATTCCACCTGTTTTCTTGTTCCCATAAATTTGTATAGTATATAACGTACTACTTCCCTTGAGGCTCATAGCCCCCCTCGAGTTATGAGCCCATGCTCAAACATCTCTGAAATGAAAACTAGTCATCATGCTATGGTTGTTACTGAAGAAATGCATGTATTCCTGATTGGTGCTAGACTGCTTTAACTGGCAGAAACACTGTAACTGTAATGCAGTTTGGCTACAGATTGAAGTTCCTTTTGCACCTGATTAACTATTTTACATTATGTTGTTGATGTGCTCCCTTTTTTTAAAAAATGGTTTTTATTTGATGATTAATTAGAAAAGGCTCCTAATGTGACTACAAGAGTATCCGTTTGGTGTGATCTGTTACTTTAAGTTCTGATCACATTTCAAGTGTGTTTCATACCCTTAAATTAAAATTCCCTTTGTTGTTGTTTGCATATGTATGCATAAAGTAGGAAATTTCAATATAAAAACTTGCATGGTAAATAAGAGCTTATACCATTCAGATTGACTTTGTTCATTACAAGAGTACTTGGGGCATGAATGCTTATAATGTTACAGGTAATGCATCCTCCAGCATTTCTGCATAATTCTCAGGCTCCAGTTGTTCAAGCAACTGCCCCACCGTCTGCTGAAGATATAGAGATAGCAATGGCAATGAATGCCTCCATCCAGTCTGCAGCAGAGAGACCTATTTTTGACCCCCACTCTAGCGCTGGGGCAAGTTCATCCACCAGCTGGAGTTACCCTGTGAATACTGGCAGTCAAGTTGCTCTGGAAACGGCAGCAGCACCTCCCCCAAAAGTAACTAGCAGTGAATTGGCACTGCATGAAACTGGAGCTACCAGCAGTTCAACTCAGCAAACCAAGATCCAGAATAGTAGCATCACTGATGTCCAGACAGCAACTGATGCCCAAGGTTCAGTCCCATCAGCTCCACCCATTGTAGATGAGATTGTAGAAGACGGTCCCATTCACTACCCATCAATTGATTCCAGCCCCATTGATACTTCTTCCCTGTCTGTTGAGAACTTACCAGAAAACACAGGTGAAAAGAGAGAAGATGGAGGTTCTTCATCATGTGTAATATGTTTAGATGCTCTGGTTGAGGGCGCTTGCATTCCATGTGGCCACATGGCTGGATGCATGTCTTGTTTGAAGGAAATCAAAGCCAAGAAATGGGGTTGCCCTGTGTGTCGTGCCAAGATTGACCAGGTTGTAAGGCTCTATGCTGTTTGATTATTGCTGAAGAATGAAGCTAGAAATGGTAACTATTTTCTGGGCCCCTCGGATTTATGTTTTCTTTCCTATAGAACAATACATAGCTGTAACCTTTTTTATGAATTATTTGAACAAGCCTTTGTGTTTGTGCCTTCTGTAGCATCACTCGAATTCCCTATTTTTGGAGTTACCGTTGTCCTTCCACTGATGTAGATCCCATTCTTGCGACATTTCAGATTAGCTTATATTGGAAATTAGAACTATTTTCTCAACATCTGTATTATATGAAACTATTAGAGAGTGGGTAGGATTTTTATTGAGAATAGCTGGACACAAGCATGAACCTTTTGGGAGTCAAGTGATATACTGTGAAAAAACATGGGACTCTGTTGATCTGCTTATCAATTTGAATGTATGATCATGAAGAGAAGTAAAATTTACAAGAAACAGAAAACGCTAAATGGCTGGCAACCATTTCTGCAGGTAAGTTTGGCAGCGCAAGGGAATTGACAACTTGAGTTGCAGTAGCAGCAGCTGGATCACCTTGTTTATGGGTTAGTAACTTCTTGGAACATTCTACTCGTGTACTTGTGAAATAAAGCTGAAGCTGGTTATTGTTAAGACCATGTTTGGGTATTTATATGAGCCTTTGTGTGTAGTTTATTTGTATGCATAATATGCTTGTATATTTAAGTCATATATGAACTGCATAAAAGGGATCCAACGTATCTTGCAATTTTCAAGGTTATCCTTTATGAAAATAACTTGTTCGTGCTAAATCTATGTACATGCATTTGCTTCAGAAGTGGTTTATCAGCTAGCCTCATCGGGTTCCTCGCTTGCAAATCTTTGATCTTTAACCATCTTTCCCAATTAAAGTATCTGGCAATTTATACTCCAACGTAGGCTTCTTTTGTGTGTAATCACCATTAGATGGTAAATAACCTGGAGAAATTTAAGAAAGATCACGTTGGGTTGGTGTTTCGTGTGCGAAGGGATGAGAAACTAGCGGATCATGTGTTGTTTGCACCATCCAACATGTTCTGCAAATTTCCGTGCCTTAACTTGCATGTCAATTTGTGAATTGTGAGAGGTGCTATGCTGTTTATCTGATTGAAAATGATCTGATGTTAGTTATTTGATGGTTGCAAATGTAAGCTTAAGTAAAAAAGTAAACTTCATTTAGTAAAAACTGTTGATATGTGTGGGCATCCTCTCCTTCCTTTTTCTTTCAAGGTGTCCTAGATTCTTATTAGTTTGTCTGTACACGCTGTCTTGTGGAGGACTCGATTATTTTTAAACATAAAACAAATGTACAGGTTTCAGGAAATTTTTTGGGATTCCAGTTTTTATGCCTCAGAAACTAAACATTTTTTAACCTAAAAACACCAATAAAAAAATCAAATGGAGCTCGATAACTCTATTTCTAATCAAAAAGAAATCATCTAATCAATCAAAAAATGAAAAATTAAATTGAATTAAAAAAATTGAGACCTGATTTTTTTTTTTTGACATGATAAAAGACCAATATATCCTATATCGAAATCCCACCAAGATTGGTTTTTTTATGGTTGAAATTAAACCGATCCAAAAAAATTTCTCTCCTTTTTCTAGTAATTTTCTCGCTCTTTTCTGAACTTATAGGGACTGAAGTGTGGGGGAAATGAAGTTTGGGACTGAGATGTAAATACCCAAGACTAAAGGGACTAAATAATGAGAATATGAAAAGTTAAGGGACCAGAAATAGACTTTACTTGAACCACGAGGAGTAAATATGAAAAATATAAGAGTTTTGTTGACTAGAATGGACTTCAACTAAAATAACATGGAACAAGTAATGAAAATCCAAGGATTATAATGGAAAATATGAAAAATAGAGGAACTAAAATGGATTGTATCTAAAACTAAAAGAACCAATTTGGGGATCAGAAACACAATTCACTGTTACTGTTCGATGAACGGTAAAAGCACATTGTGTTTTAGTGCATTAGTTATGAGAAATTGAGGGATTGAACTTGAGTGTTGGTATATTAGTAATTTTACTTTCCAGGTCTTCCTCTTTAGTGCGTGTCTTGTATACATTTTGTAGTTGCTCATCCCCTCGCAGTGTGAAGGAAGTGGGACGGCACAATTCTCATTTTGCATGTGCAGGCTTCATTGCCCTTCTCAGTATCAGCCATGGCGGATGCACTGCTGACATTTGACCATCCCGCAAGCGGATGGCAGGTAGATTTTCTCCTCCCTTTTTTTTCTTTTTTTTT
>Ga0325411_1000951_pt1 | contig 31531 bp, 19 predicted proteins | sample PopdelMetagenome_13_FD_206181 | JGI IMG/M metagenome (GOLD analysis project Ga0325411, IMG submission 206181) | Populus deltoides microbial communities from Bellville, Georgia, United States - Xylem-PdIQD-R4 | ecosystem: Host-associated > Plants > Phyllosphere > Stem > Wood/Secondary xylem...
GATCTAAAAAGAAGAGAAAAAGCTAAACCGACCATATGTAAGAAGTGGCACTCTCTTTGAGAGCGAAAGATGTACATGAACAGAAATGTCTTAGCCAATGGAAGGGATTGTTTTGAAAAAGATAACCTCAAGCATTTCCGATTGGAAAATGCAAATCTTCATATATAGCATTCACCCACCAACAGAAGGGTGAATTAGTGGAAGCAAACTTGCTGGAAATGCCCATTTTACAGTTTCAGGCAGCAAAGAGAGCAGCAAATAAAGCTATATTTTGATGTTTCATAACCAAAAATCTCATTTTACACGAAAGAAATAAGGCCTAGAATTAACCAAACATTACAATTAAGGCTATATAAAGTATAAAAGTACAGAAGCAGCAAATAAAGTTAAATAAAGACAAAACATTAAACAGCTTGAGCTTTATATAAAAGTACAGAAGCAGCACAAAACATTAAACAGCTTGAGACCCCATAGCTGCCCTTTTTATTTCTCCACTATCTTCACATTTATGTTACATATTGCAAAATTAATCCATCCACCTCCCGCACAAGACACTAACCTATATTAGCTCCCTAGTTTAAATTTTAACTTTCTTTGTATACGTACCCCACATTACATCACCCCTTACAAATATTCACATGATTGAGCATCCGGTCTCGTTATCATCATCACCAAACTCCTTGATGAGATCGGATGGCGGGGCTGGTGGCTGGTACCTCTGCTGGTGATGATAGTGAATCTGAGCATGCTTGGGATGTGCATAACAGGACACACTAGCACTACAATATGCTGTGTTGTAGTTTATTCCATAAACTGGAATAGGTTGATGATACATTGGTGGATACGGGTATACATGCTGATGTGGAGGGCTATGACTCATCAAGGGCATAGATGGAGCTGAGTCAAGATTAGCCATGGAAGAAGACTAGGTATCAGCCGGTACACCACCAGAATTATCACCACTGGCACCATTGTTAGAATTGCCACTTGGCTTTTTCTTTTTCTTCTTCTTTTTACCACTGCCACCACCACTAGCAGCCGCCGCAACAGGAGAAGCACTTTCTAAGCCGGCATCATCACTTTCCGCCCCTGAGTTTTGATCATTACCACCATTTCCACCACTAATTTTAACTTCCGTCTCAGGCTTTTCTGCTGGAGTATTCTTCTGATGATCATCACCACCACCAACTTCTGGGACATCTTTAGGACTCTTCTGCTTGTCATTGTTCTGGGATTTTCCAGACTTTTTCTCCTTATTCTCGGAGTTTTTAGGCCAAAGCTCGGCGTATTTCCCTGATCTCATCAGCTTCTTGATAAGAATCTGCGCGTCCACGTTGCCAGTTACTGTAACCTTATGCTGGTGAGAATCAACTTCTGTTTTATAAACACCTAGTCGAGAATAAAAGAAAACATGCAAAGTGAATACATGCATACTAGCTAGTATAAGTTGATAGATAAAGAAATGAATCTCAAATCTGAGTATTTTACACAACATATACCATCAATGCTTTGAAGAACTTTCTTAACTTTCTTTCTGCATCCTTCACAGTGGATTGAGACTTTCAAGACCCATGTCTGCAAAAGCAATTGAGAAATGGATTCAGGAAATGGAGAAGAAACAGTCCGTAATGATGAAAGAAGTGAGAGGAATAGTAGGTGGACGTACTTCTATCTATGATAAGAGCATTCTTTACCTGGTATTTCAGCTGTTCTAAAGCCTCTTCAGCTGGTTTTGTGGCCATCTCATAGAGATGGGGCAGTGATGGCCCTATTGGGAGGAAGGAAAGGAGAGCTTTCGAGTGTAAAGGCAATGGCTTAAGAAGTAAGAAGTACTGAGAGGAAGGGCTGGTGTAATAAAGCTAGAGAGAAAGAAAGGAAGCATTAGGTGTGGATGCCACGTCACTACCGGACCCATTAAGCTGTATTAACACAATCAGCAAACATGACCACCAATCCACCATAGTAGCAGTTGTCCCCTGTACGCTGGAGGCAACTCCTCCAACAAAAACTAATTTGAAAAAAAAAACCTTTTTAACTTTAAAAAAAATACAAAAAAAATTCCGGATCTTAATCTCTCAATTTTGAGTAGAGAGGATGGAATTGTAAAATTAGAAAAAACGTTCTATAGAAGACTCTAGAGAATTTGAGTTGTCATATCAAAATTGACTGCAATTACTACCATATATGTTTATGCACTGAATGATAAATCTAAAGCTAAAAAAATTCAGAAGTATTAAACAATTAAAAAAAAAAAAAGACATGAATTTTTATTAGTTCGTGTTTGAATTTTGTTAGAATAATGGTTAAGATTGAAAAGGTTAAAGTGATGCTATTTTTTTTTTTATCCTAGATTTCTTTCCTTTACTTTTTCTACTTATTTTATGTTTTTCTTTTGTTTTCAACATCAATCATTTGAGTATATAGTTGTAGGTCATTTTCAAGAACTTTTGACAAAATTATTATTCAGGATTATTTTCTTTTTATGATAAACTATAGTGTAGAGAGTTTTTTAACCCCATCGTTTTTGTGTTTTAAAATGGTTTTTAAAAAAATTAAAATTTTTTTTATTTTTTTCTTTGCTTTAAATTAATATTTTTTAATATTTTAAAATTATTTTGATGTTCTGATGTCAAAAATAATTTTTTAAAAATAAAAAAAATATTATTTTAATATATTTTTAAATAAAAAACATTTAAAAAAACACGTTTAATTAAACACGCTAACACTTCCAAGTGCTTGAAACACTATTCCATTTCATCAGCCTTTTCACAAGATCTACATCTAAAATCCTGGAAATGGATGTCAGATATGATGATGATAATAAACTTGCTAGCAATATGTTTTAGTAGTTGGAAAATGTTGCCACCACACCAGCTGCTGCAACAGGAAACAGCAGGTGGAAGTGAAAGTTCTGGACCCATCTAGACCAAGGATGCAAGTAATGTCTCCAAGGATGTTATGTCACTAAATCACATGTAAGCGAATTTACAACTTTATAAGAAATAAATTAGCCTATAATGCCTTCTAGGTGCCCCAGCTTCTTCAGAAAAGCCATAGAGGGCCAAGTAGCATTGGGTCAAGTAACCACAAATTACGAAGACTTGCTTTGCTCCTTGAACAACTGTAAACAATGTAGCCACCCACCTCCTGGTGCAAAGGAGGACAAACAGTCTTATAATGCAACATGGTCTGCAAAAGGTTATGGCAATATTTTCGAGAAAAGGAGTGGCAAACAGAAAACTAACCCCTATTTTGGCACTCGTTGATTTTCATTTATTTTGAACTGGAGATAGAATAGTAAAGCAGGACAAATAAAAGCCTCCTTTTGTAAATGTTGCTTTACTTGAGCCAATGGAATTGCTAAACTTTTTGTGACTTGCGGCAGCACTGGGCACTAACCACATGAAAAATCAGTACGGTCCAACTTCATGAAGACGACACCAGCAAGAAAGTTACCAGATTATATGACCTATCGTCCATAAAAAGGGAGCTCCATGCACTGTAAAACCAGGCTCTCGTCACATAATATCATCTACAGCAAGTTCTTAAAGCATAAAAGATTATCCCGCTCGAGTGGCAGAATTCAGTTACAATTACCTAGAAGCAGAATAAGCCCTTTCATGTATGGTATACGATAAGTTATACGCAAGATCAGAATGCATTCTTTTTTCTCACAAGCTCATTTGAGTAACAACTGTATTTTTCAGACTTGAAAGGATAAAAAGAATAACTAGTCTTTTAACAAACGCCTTACCGGTCGTTCCACTTTCAAAGCCAGAGCTCCATCACCCATGTCCTACAGAAAAATAATTTTTTTGGCATCTCTTCTGTTGAAAGCATCTCCCAAGATCTCTTAGATGAACCTTCATTCAGAGTTCGCCTAAGACATAGCACCACTCTTTCAAACTACCAAGTAACAAAAATATCGACCTTTTCAAGAAAGCAGTAAGATATCTATCGTGAAGCAATACAAATTCAAGATTCTCTACCATAATGCGCCTAAACATTTTTCCCTACAACTCCAATATTAACGGACATCGAGAGTTAAGTTAAGTGATTGATTGCATGCGAAAATAATTGTTAATGGTTGCAACCATTCTTTGTATTTATACTTTTAAGGTTGTATATAATATAAGAGTAGAATATACTATATATGATAATTATTTCTATATAAGATATTTACATGTATAAGGAATCTAGTCTTTTTCTATAATATACCCCGTCAAGTTAAAGGTGAAGACTCCACCTGAAGCTTAGATCCAAAAAACGCAAACGAGGCTGGTGGAAGAGACTTGGTAAGGACATCAGTTAGTTGGTCCTTTGAAGAGATAAATCGTACCTGAATTTCATGCTTAGCAAGGCGATCACAAACAAGGTGATAGTCAATTTCAACATGTTTAGTGTAAGTATAAAACACTGGATTGACAGATAAGAAAGTGGCCCCTAAATTATCACACCATAACGTAGTTATAAACGATGATGGAAGTTGAAGTTCTGACAATAAAGTGCAAATCCATAAGATTTTAGCAGTACCATCTGTCAAGGCCTTGTATTTTGCCTCTATAGAAGACCTAGCCACAATACGTTGCTTCTCTGATTTTCTTGAAATAGGAGTAGAACCAAGGTACACAAGAAAACCACTTGTCGATTTGTGATCATCAATACTACTAGCCCAATCAACATTAGTGAAACCATGAAGGGACAAGGAGGAATCCCGAGTAATGTGTAGACAATAAGAAGTTGTAGCCTGAAGGTAACACATGATGCATTTAACAACAGACCAATGATCCTCAATAGGGGCATGCATAAACTAACACACCTTGTTGATTACATAACAAATATCAGGTATAGTAAAAGTAAGGTAATGTAGAGCCCTAACAATCTATCTATATCGTGTTGGATCAGACTAAAGAGTACCAGACACGATGCTCAGCTTAGATTAGGTAGAAAAAGGAGTAGCAATCGGTTTACAAGAAGTCACACCTGCTCATTGGATAATATTAAGTGTATACTTGTGTTGACTAAGTAACAAACCCATAGAAGTGGACTTAACTTCAATGCCCAAAAAGAAATGACTAGAGCCTAAGTCCCGAAGCTTAAACTCTAAACTTAACAAAGTAATCAATCGTTAAAGCAAAGCTGGGTTACTCCTAGTCAATAAAATATCATCAACATGCACAAGTAAATAAAATATAACACCATTGAAGGAGAGAATAAAGAGAGAAGTATCAGCCTTCGATGCCTGAAAGCCAATAGAGATCAAAAACTCATTTTACCGGTTGTACCATGCCTGAGGCTCTTGTTTCAAACCATATAAAGATTTATGAAGACGACACACATGGGACGGGAATGTAAGGTTAAAAAACCAAGTGGTTGTGTCATGTACACCTCCTCTTAAAGAATGTCATTAAAGAACGCATTATGGAAATCCAACTGAAGAATCGACAAACCATAAAAGATAGCGATAGTGAGTACAAGTCAAACCGTTGTTGGCTTAACCACCGGACTAAACGTCTTTAAATAATAAATCCCCTCTGGCTTAGCGAAACCTCATGTGACCAACCGTGCTTTATATCGTTCAACACAACCATCAGCATGCCTCTTAATCTTATAAACCCACCGACTGCCAACTACATTCATTAATTGAGCAAAGGGCACTATTGCCCAGATGTCATTACCGTAAAGGGCCCGAAGTTCTTCTTACATGGCTTTATGCCAAATCAAGTACCTACCAGCATCCTTAAAAGAGTTTAGTTCCTACTGAGGCAAAGAAGCAGCCTGGGAGACAGGTGAAACACTTATGTTGGCGATTTTGGGTGGACGTGGGCGAAGCACTATGGAATGAGTGTGGGCAACCTAAGATTGAGTGGAAGACATACTGGTTGGGCCTTGCTAAAGAGAAAAGTGAGACAAATCAATACATAAATTAAGTTCAGGAGGGAAACATGAGAGGAAACAGGTGGTGAAGAGCTCAACAGAAGACTATGTTGAATAGCGGAAGCAGGCTGAAAGAGAGAACCAATAAGAGAAACAACAGGGAAGATGAGCAAATTAAACAGCACAGGGAATACAGAGGTGGCACGCGAAGCAGGGGAACCAGCAAGGGAGAGGACCACATCAGGTGAGACAGGAGCCATAGAGGACGCATGTAAGAATGGCAAGTCTGAACTTGAACCTGTTGAATGAGTATGACAGTGTGATGCAGGCAGAGGTAAAGAGGTTAAAGGAGTTGATGTAGGTGTAGGGGGTATTGTGGGAGCACCAGATTGCAGTGAATATGGTACAACGGCTGATGTGAGAGGCTTTAAAATAGCAGCAGAGGATTGTATAGGTGGAGCTACATTCTGTTCAGACATGTCAAAAGAAAAGATATTTTCATGAAACCGAACATGACGAGCAATATAAAGATGATTTGATGACAAATTAAGACATTGATAACCTAAATGAGAGTTGTTATAACCTAGAAAAACATAAGGAGAAGAGCAAAAATCTAACTTATGATCATTGTATGGACGAAGTAGTGGAAAGTAGAGACACCTAAAAGTACAAATTAAGGAAAGCATAGTCAGGAGTCGATTTTAAAAGACATTCAAAAAGTGTTTTATGATTAAGAACTGGAGTTGGTATGCGATTAATCAAACAAACTAAACTTTCAAAACAAAACTCTAGTATTTTAAAGGAGCTTTACATTAACCAAAAAGAGTAAGCCAAATTTCAACAATATGTCTATGACGACGTTCAACCATATCATTTTGTTCATGAGTATGAGGGTAGATCAGATGATGATGACTACCAATTGTTTTAAAATAAGTATTGATTTTTTGATATTCACCACCCTAGTCTGTTTGAACATACTTAATTTTTATAGAGAACTGGCACTCAACATGCGCTTGAAATTGATGAAAGATAGTAAAAATATCATATTTAAAAACTGAAGGATAAAACTAAATAAACCTTGTATGGGCATCCATAAAAATAACAGAATAGCAAAATCCACGCATAAGGGAAGGACCCCAAACATCATTAAAAATCAAGTGAAGAGGAGCTTGAGTTTAATGACCTGTAGGACATGCTGAACAATTAAAAATAAAATGTTTTGACATACAGGACATCTTTTTATTTGACATTAAAAAAATCAGAATACGCAGACTAAGATGTCCAAGTAGACGATGCCAAACATCAGTTGAAGTAGAGATTCGGGTGGATAAGAAAACTTGAGGCAACAACGTTGCAAAGGACTTAGACAAAACATATAGATTATCTCTACCTCAACCGGAAAAAAGCACTTCATTTTTCATGAGATCCTTAACATAAAATACAAATAGATGAAATTAAAAAAAAAAAACACACGTTATTCTCAAGACAAAACTTTTAAATAGAGAGTAAAGGTTTTTTAATGTTAGGAACATGTAAAATATTGGATAACGTAAATGTGTATTTGGGTGAACGATTGTGAGAATAAGCAATATTAGAAATAACAAGGCCTTTACCATCGCAAACATACAAGTGATCATTATTAAGGTAGTGTTTTGAGCTCATCATACTCACAAGGTCCGGCGTCATATGATGATTTGCACCTTTATTAGGAAACCAAATAATATGAGAAGTTGTAGGGACATTATTAAACGCTAAATTGGCATTAGCTTGTAGATGATGAGTAGATAATTGAGGGCACTGTTGGGCAGTATATCCATAATCATAATATAGCTAACACTTGATGGTTCGGTTATAACTTCAGACCGGTTGCCTTGCTGCCCAAAGTGCTATCTTGAAACAGAGGAGAACTAATTTCCTTATTGTCCAAAATGTTGACCTGAAGTATAACTTGAAGTGCTAAAATTCTAGGTTGAATCATAACTATGATTTCCACGATTATAACTATTATGATTGTTTTATTGCCACCTCCGCAAAAACAACCCCTTCTACTAGCGTTGGAACTAGACTGACGCTGCAAAAAAAACATATGGCTATTGTATTGGAGTTGGTAATAGAGGAGCTGTTACAATAGATTGGAGAGAGGCTTTGTAGAGAAATTCATGTGTAAGGAGGTGGCTGTGGAGGTCAGTGTAGGAGATAGGATCAACTTTAGTGGACAAGTTGGTTACATGATCCTAAAATCATTATGTAACTCCCAAAACACATACAAATTAAATTATTCCATGGAGATCGGTCTGTTGGAATAAGTAAGTTCATTAAACAAGGCCTTTGCCTTCTACAGATAGGTGCTGATAGAATCATCATTCTGTCATAACTCTTGGAAGGAACCGTGAAGTTGTATAATTCACGAGTTGGAAGGAGAAGCAAGGGCGGGTTCCAGCGTTATCTAGATATCGTGGGAGGTTTTACAATCAACCACTAAGTGCAGGACTTCCATAGAGATAAAGAGGATAAGAAAGCACTTATGATTATATGGTCATATTGCTTCCATGATAGATATGAAGCATTCACAGTGGGTAAGGATGTGTTAGCATAAATCATATGAGAGGGAGGGAATGGTAATGAGCCATCCATAAAAGGGAACACGTCTTAGCCTAATAAAAAAGGTTTTATCTGCATCATCCAATACAAGAAATTGGTGTTGGAGAGCTTTAAGGAGATAACCTGTTAAGTATTGGGAAAAGGGATGATAGTAGGAACTGTTGTCATAGCAGTCATGACATCTAAAGAAGGATTCAGAGGTGTTTGGCTTGCTGCAGCAGTAATGGAAGCACCAGATGTTGCAGCTGACAATGGTGGCAGCGCAAGAGAGGAAAAAAAAGGGTGAGTGGTACAGCAACAACAATCTATTGAAGTTTCTGATTGTTCATTGACAGAAGAAAAGGAGACCAGAATCTTTAAGAGGAAGAACAATATCAAAAGCCGGGGAGAAACAAGATTAGAAAAGGCTAGATGTGTTGAAGTTCCTAGAGAAGAATGAACTTGCAATTTTACTACTTTGATACCAAGTTAAGTTAAGAGATTGATTGTATGTGAATTACAATGATTGTTAATGGCTGCAACCATCCTTTGTATTTATACCTTTAAGGTTGTGTACAATACAAGAGTAGAATATACTACATATGATAACTATTTATATATAAGGTATTTACATATATAAGGAATCTAGTCTCTTTTCATAATAACGAGAACAAATAAGGCTCCTTGTTTCCAAATTTCGATTTATATATGTTAAAGCCATGTAACCTGGTTTCTAAGCGGTTTCTCTAGGTCTTTAAAAGAGCCAATATTACGATGATAATGTCAGCCTTGGACCTTTTTAAACCCAGGATCCGAGTGTTTATTCTATTCATGGCGTCTTCCTTATAGTTCTATCTCTTTCCATGAGTCCCTAAAGTTGCGTTTCAATATCTATCCAAACAACAACAATGCCTTTTATTCACTTATCCATCTTGGATCCAAACAACAAGGGGATGTTAAGGACAATTAACTTGTAACCTTTAACCATATCTGTAAAGTTTCCCAATAAATGTCAGATGATATCCAAGAAACCAAGCCTATATTGGGTTCGGTTTGACCGTGGTCAAACCAAGCCAACATAGGATTTGGTTTGATCTTGGTCAAACCAAACTCAACCAAGTGCGCATTGGGTTTGGTTTGGCTCCTTTGGAGCTCGGTTTGACCACGGCCAAACCTAGCAAAACATGGGGTTCAGTTTTACCTAGTCAAATCGAACCCAACTGAGCCTACTTTGACCTCGATTTGACTCCTTTTGAGCTTGGTTTGACCACGGTCATTCATTTATTAAGCGTAGATCATACATATGAATAGCTACACGTGTCTCAACTATTTATAATTCATAATAAGTTACTTTTTATACTTTTTTTCCTGAGGTAAGCTATATAAACAAGGTAAAACAAAGAATAAATAGATGAATATTCTCATTCACAACTACTTATCTGCAATTACTTTGTTTATATTTACATATTAAAAACTCTTCAAACACTACACTGACTTAGCCATCAAAGTGTTATTTTACAAGTAACACCTATGTCATTAGCCCATTATCATCAATGAAGAGAGCCTAGGTCCAAACAAAGTTTTTCTAAACTTCATCAGTGGTGTTATTTGTGGAAAACTAACAAAAAGCTTTATTCGTTTCTTGTGGTAATATTTCTCATTTATCTAATTATAATGTATTTATGGTGGACAACATAGAAACCTTGGGTGAAAGGGTCACCAACCCCTACCTTCTTCACCATCTCCTCATATGGATCTTCATCACCTTCTTATATGGATCTCCATCAACTTGCTTAATAGATGATGACACTTACTAATGTTGTTTTAGCTACCCAGCAATAACTTAATTCTCTCCAAAACTTGCCAATTGCTATGCAAATTATTGTCATCTATGTGGGCATCAGTTGCCCCTATTTCACCTCCTGTGCAACGTGAACTCCAATATCCTAAGGAAAATAACCAGAATGAGGTAGAAAGTGGACATCATACTCACACACTACAAGAAGTAGATCACGTCACCAAGAGTAGTAATCTTATGAAGGTCATCTAGATATGATCTTTATAGATTAAAAGGCAAGGTCGAAAACCACAATCTTCCTCTTCAATAAGCTCCTTCTCCTCCAAAGTCTCACCCATCATTCTAGAACCAAAGAGATAATGTAAAAATATAGATAAAATAGACTCAAGTCAGGTAAGAAAGTCATCATTATATGATAGTATGTTGAACATAGGCCTCCATAAATACTTTATGGCCAGTAAAATGAACTTTGATAACTATGATGGGTTGTCAAACCCTAGAGAACATATTCAGAACATGAGGAGCAGTTTGGAATTGGTGATGTAGGATTTGAAAGTTATGTATAAGGTTTTTCAAATTACTTTTAAGAGGTCTACACAAGCTTGGTATCACAACTTGAAACCTGGATCCATATCCAGGTTTTAGACATGTGCAACCAATTGATCACTCATTTTAGCACAAGCATTCCTACCAAAAAGAGTTTAACTAAACTTTTCTTTATTATTCAATTAAAGGGGGGGAAAGCACCAGAGTTTATTCGAACAGGTTCAATAAAGAGTTTATCCGAACAAGTTCAACAAAGCATAATTTCTTCTTTTTAAAAAAAAAATATGGGCTCGGCTGAGGGCCCAACCCACTTTACTTTATTGTTGGCAAATCCCAGCAGTAGTAAGACATGAATTAATTCACATCTTGCATGCACCTATTGAATGGTGCAAGTGAGAACAAAGAGATGAGATTACCTGACTTGAAGGGTGTCGCTACCGTAAGGATGGGTTGCTGTTGTCGATAGGAGGTCCAGCATGAGTATGGTGGAGACGCTAGTGGAAGAGCTGACAGTTGGCGAGGCTGGTCTAGAGAAGAAGCTGGCATTGTTGGAAGAAGGAGAATTTAAAGCTGATGGAGAGAGGTTGGTTCTCATGGTGGAGAGAAGGAAAATGTTGTTGTAGTGGCTAGAATGGGTGTTCATGGTGGTCTCTAGAAAAAGAGAAAGGTGACTGGTTGGGCAACTAAAAAGGGTGTGTAAAGGTTGATTTCTAGCTTACTTTCCTTCAAACTTCTCCTCCTTTAATGCACAAAATTCACCCCTGTTTATAGGAGATGAAAAAGGGATATTTGGTTTTTATTAGGAATAAATATTAGCCATTAATTCAAACAGGAAGAATCATAACTGTTGGTCAAACATCATCATCATAAGCTATGAAATTTGGCTGCGAAGGCTGATCAGGTCATCCTTTTTGGGGCAGTGTGGTGATTGCTACACAGGCAACCAGCCGGCAAGAATTATGTTGAGGTGTAATACGATGTTAAGCCATGAGAGTGTTGTCTTATTTGTCATGTTTGGTGGAGAGATGAGGAAATAAATGCCCTTGAACAGTAGTAGTCACTTGAGAAGCCTTAATATATAAAAAACTGAAGATGATGAACAGTGGTCAAATGACAAGTCGTTTGGTACCCATATTTTTTTTTTGTGTTGGTCAAAACAATGTCGTTTTAGTCAAAATGTACAGTTTCATTTAAATGAAACGACGTCATTTTGACACCCTTTAGGTTTTAATCAAGGATTTGACTAAAATTCAATTTAGTCCCTATCTTTTGATTTATTTTAATTGCATCCCTAATTGACTTTGAACTTTTAATTTTATGTGATTTTACCCTTATCAAACTCAAATATCAACCTTAAAGTCCAGCACCTTCTCATTTTGATCCTTGGTTTAGGATTTATATAAATTGATCCTTAATTGATCATTTAACATTTAATTTGCTTCAATTTCACCCATGTTTTCACCCAAATTAAGTCATAGAAGTTTAGCCCCTTTTTCAAAAAGATCCTTGGTTGTGAATTTCTTCAATTTGACCCTTAATTGACCCTAAACTTTGATTTTCTTGCAATTTTGTCCCTGATTTCAATCAATTAACTTTATAAAAATTAAGTTTGGTCCTTTAAAATTTCAATATTCTCGATTAAGCCCAAATTAGGCTTCCAAACTTAATGTTTCACCAATTAAGTCCTTAATAAAATTAATTTGACCCATTAAAAATATAATTAAGTCCTTGCACTTAATTAAATTTAATCATCCAAACTCTCAACTTGTGAAATCCTAGACCCAGGTTTAATCAAGAAAATCAATTCCCAACCAATTTAATGTTGAAGGATGAAATCATATAAAAAATAAAAATTAAAAAAAAATGACAAAGCAAAAGGAGTTGTAACAAAAAGAATTATGATCAAATCACATACCAAGAAAAAAATGGAGGATGAAATTGTAAAAAAACTTCAATTCCAAAAAGCCTCAAAAACAAAATAAATAAAAATTAAAAGAATAAAAATCAAATATGACAAGATAAAAAATAAAAGGAGAATGAAATTGAAAAATAAATGAATATTAAATGATGAAATTGAAAAAATATTAGCTTAAAAAAATGAGAAAATAAAAACAAGCAAACCTGCGTGAATCTCATAAACTTGGATAAATACTTCAAACTCACAACCCGTGAAATTTTAAACACAGACTCAATCAAGACACTTAATTCCCAAATAATTATGAAATCATAAAAAAAAGATTAAATTTTAGAAATTTACCGCTAAAAAAAGAATTGCAAAAAAAAAAGAATGAGGATCAGATTACATAAGGAAAAAAAATTAAAGGATGAACTTGTAAAAAAACTTTATTTCAAAAAATTGTCTAAAATAAAATAAACAATGTTCAAAAGAATGAGGATCAAATCTAAAAAATTAAAAATTAAAAGATGATGAAATCTAAAAACAAAATCCAAATTTATAAACCATTTGAAATAAAAAAAATAATAATAATCAAAAGAACATGAATCAAATCTAAAGGAAACACAAATTGAAGAGCGTTTTTAAACTCTAAAATGCCTAGTGCAAAGAATGAGGTGGAGAGAGAAAAACAAATTCTTATTGGTGTCAAACTAGAGGTCATAATGCCACACGTGTTATTATGGAATGGAGGGTCCACTGAGACAAATTAAACCATACCAAGAAAGCTCATTGTTGACCGTTGTAAGCCTCCATATGTGCCACCCAAAGCTAGCGAAGTGACAAATGCATGTTATACAAGCGTCACCAATTTTTTTTTTATATATTATATTTATCAAAAGACTAAGTTTCTCTAAGCCAATATGAATATTGCAATAAAAAAAAGAACAAAGTGAAAAAACAAAATAGCCCATGGTTGTCAGTTCATCAATTGTTTTCCTTTTAATCGTACTTCTGCCATTTCACGGTACTAATAAGAAGAAAATGATGAAAATAACCTTGTAAGGTAGTTCATTATTTTTTCCTTTTAAGGGTAATAAAGTAATTCCATTATGCAAAAAAGTAAAAAGACTGAGTTATCCCCGGTTGATCTTATAATGATTAATGGACCATATGCAAAAATCAAATTACCCCTAAAGGCAAGTTGTTACAAATAGTATGAGTAGCATAAATGTGAACATGAAAGAATGAACATAAGTAACAAAAGAAGAGGAATTGCAGGAAAAACTGTTAAAGTTCGTTAGCATATTGAAGCATTAAACACATGGGAATAAAAGTAGTTAAATAGATAAAGAAAGGATTAGTTAGTTAATTAGAATGATGGTATAAATAAGATATATGATGTAAATGGAACTCAAGTATTATGAAGTATTATTTCTGTGAATTTTGTAGAGTTCTTCATTCTCTTATGTTTTCTAACTCTTAATCTCATATTCTTTTCACATCAACTATTTGTTAAGATTAAGTTCTTAACAAATTGGTATCAGAGCCTTGAATCCAAGGCAATCATTAAAGAAAAAAGACCTAAAATGGCAGCAAACAAAAAAGTTAGAGCTTTGGAGGTGCATGGTAGGTAATTGGATGAAACAATACAAGTTTTTCATTTAGAATTATAAGTTTCCACAACTGATAATAAGAGACAGTGGCAAGAGCAAGCTAAATGGAATGAACAACTGAATGCATAAATGGAAACCTTAATGACTAACACTCAAATATTCATGGTTGTAAAAGAAAGCTGAGAATGGTGGAAGGTATCAAACTAACACCAAAATAGTGATTCATCTACAACAAAATCATATTCAAGATGAAATTATAGGCATTAATAAGAACCATAGGGGTGCATACAATATGTATTTACTAAAAATGGATCTATCTACATTCCATAAAGATGTACAGGGATGGATTAGGAAATGTAAAAAGTTTTAAAGTTGCATTTCACTCCAGTTCACCAATATGTGGAACTTAGCTTTACTTTGAGGGTAAAGCAGAAGTATAGTTTGAAGGATTCTTGATAGGATATCATGAACTTATTAATTAGAAAGAGTTTGTTCAATCAATTTAAACATGATTTGGCAATAGAAAAGATATAGTAAAGGAGTTTAACAAGCTAATACGAGAGAGAAGGGTAGAAAAGTATGTTGAAATTGAGGAGCTCAAGTCCTTAATAAGCACATTGAACCCTTTACTTATAGAATTATACTATATCTCTATCTTTTTCAGTGGCCTCAAATACGACATTAAACTAACACTAAAGATATTGAAGCTTGCAACATTGATACAAATATTTGATTAGGCAAGGTGGCAAGCATAGTCTAACTAGGCCATGGCAAAAAGGAATATAATGATACCTAGAATATCTTATTCTTTTAATAATGGAAGACCATCAAGTAAACCTTCTTCCAACGCTCCTTACAATACAAGAATTTTTGTGACTATAAGAGGTAAACAAATGCATTACACTTTGTACAAACAAAGGAGGAAGTTAAGTCATTGTTATAAATATAGGGAGAAAGTTTTGCCATGCCACTAATGTAATAAGAAGAACTTGAGTATGATGAATGGTGTAGATGAAGAAGGTGGTCAATTTTTAAAAGTAGAGGAATGAGATAACAATGAAATGGTAGCTAATGAAGAACAAGTAGACGAGTATGGTTTATCTCTAAATGTATTGGCTAAGAGTTATGCTCATAATACAATAAGAATTAAAAGGAATTGAAAAAAAAAACCTTATAATTCTTATTGACAATGGTATAGCTTCATAGATGAACATGTGGTTAAAGGAATTAGAACTACCATTAAAAAAACTAATTTGTTAACAATAAATGTTACTAATGAGAGTGTCATGAAATGTAGTGTATTCTACCCAAAACTTTGATAGAAGATACAAGGGCATGAATTTCAGGCAGATTTAAAAGTCTTAAAGCTAGAGATGTATGACATGGTTTCAGAAATGGATTGGCTAAAACTTTACTTGCCAATTCTATTTGATTTCATCAAGATAAAATTATCTTTTAAGAGAGAAGAAAAGATGATTAAGCTAAAAGAAATCATTAAAAGGCTAGCAAACAGATAATCACATCATCGGATGTTTAGAAAAATTTGAAAGAAACGGTATATAGTTTTATGGGACAACTTTTCTCAATTGAAGTTAAAGGGGAATCTAGATAGAAAGAAGTGAAACTTGTGATGAAAACCTTTATAAAAGAATTCAAATAAGTATTTAAGGAACTGAAACAATTTTCTCTAGTAAGGGTATTGGATCATAAAATTCTTTTGATTCTAAGTATTAAGCCAATAAACATAAGAGCTTATAAAAGTTCTTTTATACATAAGAAGGAAATTGAAAGATTGGTGAAAGAGATACTTAATGGGATAATTCAACTCAACAATAGCCCATTTGCTTCTCCGATACTGTTAGTCAAAAAGAAAGACAAAACTAGAGGTTTATGTGGACTACAGGTAGGTAAATGAGTTAACCATAAAGAACAAGTTTTTAATTCCATTAAAATATGACTTTATAAATGAGCAATAAAGATCATAAAATTTCTCAAAACTAGACTTAAGATCAAGTTATCACCAAGGATGCATATTGCTGACATTGAGAAGATTGTTTTCAGAACATATCATTGGCATTGCCTGATTTTAAAAAGACTTTTATACTGGAAATTGATGTTTGTGCTACAGGAATAGGAGCAATAATTAGTCAGTAAGGGAGACCATTGGTTTTCTTTAGTAAAGTTTTGTGTTTTAAACACTTAGGAGTGTCTATATATGAGAATGAATACATGGCAATTCTAATGGAGTGGACATATAGAGGCATAATGTCATTTTAATAGTAATGACAACATGTTATAAAGAGATTATGAAATCCTACAAAATGATTATTAACTATAAGAGATCATCACTGAGAAACTAGTAGAATCTGATAATTGGCTTGAATATAACTTTATAGATGGAATACTCATGAATAAATAAAGAATTACAAATGGAGAATAAGGTGAACTAAGGGGAAATAGTTAAAACAACTCATGATTCTTGTATTGGAGGTCATACAAGAATTCAAAATTCTTATAGGAGGTTTAAAGTTGTCTTTTACTAGCCTTTAATGAAGAAAATGGTGAAATAGATGGTTAAGGAGAGTGAAGTTTATAAATAAGCAAAAATAAAGAGGTGGGGCTTATCCTGAACTCCTATAACCATTGTCAATACCTAGTAAAGTTTGGAGAGATTTTATAATGGATTTTGTAGGAGTTCTAAAATATAAAGGTAAAGACATTATAATGGTAATTATGGATAGATTCACTAAATATAGTCACTTCATTGCCTTATCACATTCTTTTATTGCAAAGATGGCAACTGGGATATTTTTGAATCATTTTTATAACTTCTATTGATTGTCAGTGACCATTGTGACTGATAGAGACATTATGTTTACTAGTTTGTTCTAAAATGATTTATTCATGTTGTTAGGAGTTGAATTGTTCATGAGTTCAGCTACCATCCAAAATCTAATGGGAAATTAGAAAGGGTGAACCAATGCCTGGAAATATATTTAAAGTGTATGGCTATGAATAATCCTAAACAATGGTGCTCACGACTAGCTTTAGCACATTGGTGTTATAATTTCAGTTACTCTAGTATCAAAATGAGTCATTTTCAGGCTATGTATGGTTATCCATCACCAACTATGAAAGAACATTGTTAGAGACTATTACTATTGCTTCAGTTAGGGAATTATAAAAAAAAAAAAAATGAACCTTGATTTGCAAAAACAATTAGATATGGCAAGAAACATGATAAAGCAATTGACTGATAAATGAAGGAAAAAAGGAGAATTTATGGTTAGAGACTGGGTGCACTTAAGGTTGCAACCTTACAGGAAAATAATTGTGGCTTTGAGGTGGAATATAAAGTTAAATCCATGTTATTTTGGTTCCAATAAAATCATTTGAAAGCTTGGAGTAATAACATATAAATTGGAAGATTGGAAGTAATGTAGTAGTATCCTCAATGTTTCTAGTGACAAACGAATCAGAGAAAGTGAAGGTTTATCATATGGCAATACTAGAATGAAGGATTATGAAAAACAAAATGAGTTGTGAAGCTGATTTGATCAAATTATCAAATTTGTTTACTAAAGATTCAACTTGAAAAAAAAAAAGGAATGATAGGAAAAGTTGTTAAAGTTAGTTAGTATATAAAAGTATCAAAAATAAATTTTTAAAAAATATATTATTTTAATATATTTAAAAATAAAAAACACTTTAAAAATTAATCATTACTATAATACCAAACAACACATATCCTTAACACAAGTGCACTGATTTAAAAAAAAAACAAACAAACAAACAAAGTAAACTGTCATGATCATAGTATTTTTGTCTTTCACTTTCTTTCTTTTTTGTTATAATTTATATCTTTCCTTTTATTAAAAAAAAAAACCCGCAATATGGATAGGGCTGCTCGCACCGGTAACCTGTAGCCCCTCGCCAACAGCAAACAAGATAATCCATCTCCTAAACAAATACCCTTCTCTAACAAATCCTCTATTACATTCATTCCAACACCACACTTGCCTATTGTTGGGATGTCACGGTCGCACAAATTAATTACCCTAACTTAAAACATAACACACAAGACAGTATAGAGCAAGTAAGGGGTTGATCCCACGAGAAAGGTTCAAGTCAGATTTTTATGCTAGATGATATGCAATTTGGGGGGTTGGATGTTATTTAGGTTAAAGCAAAAAAAAAAAAACAGAAAACTATCAAATAAAATTAAATAGAATCAGAAAATTATCAAGAGAACAAACCTTGGTCACAAGTAAACATTCACCTACAAAAATCAAAACTGATTATAGAAACGAAATGTCAATTTATACTCTGAATATCTATCTTTTCTTATGTTGATTAGTTAGCAAATTCGTTGTATATCTAATCCTAACCATCAAACAAGTACAGTGTCTGCACTAGTAATTTAATTTAATGACAGCCTTAATTATCTAGACAACATAATTGTCTGCAGTCCATGTTTGATTTGATCAATCGAATGCTCTCTCTAAGATGACTAATCTGGATCTGCCACAATTATTAATCTTTGTTGCTTCACAAGTTTATATACCACAACTCTGGTTTTGATAGCAAACTTAGCAATAGATTGTTCACAATAATAACTTAGAGTTCACTCTAGCAATTAAAATAAACAATCATAGGAAATAAGCATAGGAGAACAAACATATTCATTCATCATATAAACTGAAAAGAAAAGAAAAAATAAATCTTACAATTCTTGAAATCTGAAGATTTCTGTATCTTGTAATCAAGGAAAAAAGTTTAGCCTTACATGTTTGTTGAACAACTAATCAAAAAAGAAGAAGAAAACATGATTTCGGGTTTATGGAGGAGAGGGGGTGTTTTTTCTCTCTTAGTTGGCTGCCCCCCTTCTCTTCTCTCATTCTTTTTATATCCTAGAAAACCCTAGTCTCTATTTTACAAAATAGTCCTCCCTTAAGTAGATAGTTTATATTTAAGTACTTCAATAACTATTTTTCAAAAAAAAAAGGAGAAATAGCCTTGCATGAAATCTTCAAGCTTTGACTTAGAGGAGCTAAATTGCTAAAATAAAAACTTGGATGTTGGTTTGGATGCTTCAGGACATAATTTGAACTCGTTTCTTCACAAAACCTGTTTGTTGGCAGAATTCATTTGTCATCTTAGAAAAATCATATCTCCCTCATATGAGAATTTTTTTTTTTTTGCTGAAATTTTATACGTGAATAGGTCTTTGAGTCAGGAATTCAAAGCAATTGCGTTTGCATCAAATAGAGTTATGTAGCTCAAGATACTCAAGTCAGAATGGGTGAAGGTCAACACTGGCAGATTCGACATTTGACTTTGAAGGCTGTGATTTCCATGCTCTTCCTTATTTTATTTTCTTGCCTTAGATTTCCAGAAATGTATGAATGTTAGATTTTTAATTCTACTGGAATCACTTCATTTCGACCTCTAGAGCTTACGCTCTACACAAAACATCGACTGAAGGTCAAATCTGTCAACAACCTTCAATTTACTCCTTTTTGCATCTTTCATCCAAAAGTACCTTCAAAATATAAAATAAAGAATATCAAGGCATTATATATATAAAACATAAGCAAAACACTAGTTAAATGTAGATGAAACTATCGAATAATATGGTTGTATTACCTACACTTTATAACTGCCTCCTAAAACTTTTCCCTCTTGCACTAATCTTTACCCAATTTCATAAACCCCATGGTGAATGTCTGATAGAGATGTTGTGTCGTGGACTGTTTTAATTATGGGATATAGGAATGCTAAGAATTATTCTGATGCTTTGAATTGCTTTTGATAAAATGTATAATGCGGGTATAGTGCCTAATCGTGTTACTAGGTGAATGCTTTGGGTGCGTGTGCGGGTTTTAGAGCGATGGAAATGGGTGTTTGGATACATGATTTTATAAGGAGGAATGAATGGGAGTTGGATGTGATTATGGGAACTTCTTTAATTGATAAATATTTGAAATGCGGGAGAATTGATGAAGGGTTGAAAGCTTTTAGAAGTATGAAAGAGAAGAACTTTTCTACTTGGAATGCACTTATACAAGGGCTGGGTTTTGTTAAAAGCGAGCGGGAAGCTGTTTGCCGGTTCAACAGAATGGAGCAAGAATGGTTTGAGGCGGATCATGTCACTTTGGCTACCGTGCTTAATGCTTGCAAGCCACTCGGGGTTGGTTGATATGGGTCGACAGATATTTAGTTCTTTGATCAATGGAAATTATGGATTCTCCCCTAGTGTCAATGCATTACGCATGTTTGATCGAACTCTTGGCATGCGCTGGTTGTCTTGATGAAGCTTTCAAACTAATCAAAGAAATGCCTTTTGAACCCTCAAAGTCTATCTGGGGATCATTTCTGACCTGTTGTAGGCCTTATGGCAACTTAGAATTAAGTGACATTGCAGATAAGAAGCTTGCGGAACTGGAGTCAGATAATGTACTTATTATGTTGCTTCTGTCTACTTTACATGCTGAAGTGGGAAGACACGGTGATGGTGCTGGCGGGGAGGTAATGACTAATGAAAGAGAGTGGACTTATGGAGTTGGATAGCAGTTCTGTTGAATCTGGACGCCTGGAACATGATTATGAACCTCTTTGTCTTTTCATGTACAGAAATAGTCGTTCACTATAGGTGTTTGTATTGTGCCTAACCAGGTCATATCAAATGCGATCTTGATGGCCTGAGGAATGCATTATCGTTGTCAAATACTGAGTTCAAGGACTGATTTTAGTGTTGGTAGTCTAATAGTCATACCTCATAGAAATCGCCAATATTTTTTTTGCAATCTATGAAGGTTATTTAGGTTTTTAAAAAAAACAATGAGCCTAGTAAACTTAAAAATTTGGAGAATGACACTAAAATTTTTTTAGTGAAATGACATAGTTTGATTTTGTTGTGTTTCATAAACATGACATCCACTAAATATCGTACTTTTGAAATGCGACAACTATATATTATGCTTTTAAAGCGTGATATTAACTAATGTCGCACTTCTGAAGCGCTACAACTTAAGATGTCATGCTTTAGAAGTGCGACATCAATTAAAATTTAAATAAATCGACACTAACAAAACACACAAACACTCTCAAAAAAAAAAAACCATCGACGCCCTCACATCTCTCTTAAAAAACTTGTTAATCAGTTAGATTTTGCTCTTAAAACAACTAAAAATCGAACTCATCCTAATCTTTAAACATCATTTGATGTTTTTGTGTTAAAAATTCATCGCTCCCTTTACTGACACAATTAGTACCGCCACTGTCATAGCCATTCTTTTGGTCCTATAAATAAGGTAAACATGCTATATTGCTATGAATTTGCATTTGATTTGGTTGAAATCAAATAATTATTTAGGTTGAATTTGGAGTTTATGGTGAATTTAGGGTTTATTGAATCAATCATAAATTAGTTAAGAATATAATCAATTACAGTTTATTTGATATAGTTGAACATAAAAATAAGATGAATTAATTATTTTAATTAATTATATGTTGCTTTTAATTTAGGTTAAGTTGCCGAATTATAAATTTTATGTATATTGTTGGAATTGGCCAATAATTTAGTTAAATACGCACACATGTTCATGCAATAGAGCATAAATGTGATTGAATTATGATGAATTACATGTCTCATTGAATTATTGATAAGTTGATGAATTTAGTATTTTTTTTGAATTATATTAATTTGCTATGAATTTATGTTTGATTAATACAATTGAGCATGAAAATATCAATTGGTAATGTATCATAAATTATATTTAATTTTTGGTTAAGTTTGTTTTAACGTTAAATTTTGAGAATTTGATTGAGTTTGCTGTGAAATTTTCCAATTAGGGTTAAGGTAATGCAATTTAGTTAAAATTACGTTAAATTAACTAGAATCTGATTTTTTTTTATATAGAATGTCTAATAACATATTTATGTTATGTCATTACAGTGACGATATTATTCCTAAAATGAACAATAGTATCACATACAATGGCGGGAGCAATTTGTTGTTAACTAGTAATTTAGGCATGTCATATGTAAAAATAAAAGAAACCATTTGTCATGGACATGGGTTGGATTATAATGATATTGATGTTAAAATAACTTGAAGGTGTTAAATTGGTGAACAACAGTATTATACTGTACTGATTGTATGTGATGGTAGTTTTAAGACAATGATTGATTCTCTCATTCAAATTGGTGAACAACATTATTATCTTATACCAATTTTGATTTGAACATGATAATATTGTATATGAGTAGTCAATCAAAATTTATGTGTCCCAACTTCTATTGGTCCTTCAAATTTAGTTGATAAAGGTAAAAATAGTATTGTCAGATGATTTGCTGCAAATGATTGATGATATTATGTTTGACAATTTTTTTGTTGATCAGCATAGATTTGAATATTATGAACCTAATGACAATGAAGATGATGATGATGATGATGTTGATGATGAAATTATTCATCATGTTCCTCAATTTGGAGATGCTTCTAGGTCTAGTTTTGTTGTTTCACGTGATTGGGCACTAGTCATAGACGTATTCCAAGAGGGTCTAATTTAGAGGTTGGTAAAACATTAAATAGTAAATATGAATTGGTTAATGTTGTTAAACGGTGGCACAGTGCACACTCGGTTGAATACCGAGTCCAACAGTTGAACTCAACATTTGTTCAATTACAATACATGCAAGCACTAGAATGTAAGTAGGGGATATCATAAAAGGTTAAATTCATTTGAGATAGCAAAGTTAAAAGGGTCATTAATTGAATATTGATTAATATGTAATCGATCGAACACTATTTCAAAAAAAAAACGGCTCTTCTGCTCAAAAATAAAATGTTCCAAATGTTCCTGGAAATTATTGCCCTCATTAGACCATTTATATCTATATGAATTAGGATCCCAATTCATGGATCTTGACATTATCAAAAGATTGATGTCTTATTCCAAGTACAGAAGTGTCGAAGTAATAAATAACCTGGTAAGACCAGGGTCGAACCACGGGGAGGTGAACTATATAAAATTATAAACAATAAATGAAAAGGAGTTGAAGAGAACTTTTGAGATGTGATATTAATGTAAGGATAAAATAAGGATAAAACAATTGTCAAAGTTAGAGGATCCACTAATGGTATTTCAAAAAAGTATAGTATAAACTCTTTTTATTACTCAACTGGAAACCACACACAAAGAAGGTTCCAATCGGATTATAAATTATTAACAAGGTTATATTAATTATCTTATTTGAGTAATGTCAATACTTGTAAATGTGGTCAAGTATTCATGGTGATTACTTATGTTAACAACAAATCAAGTTCCTTTCATAGCACAAGTGTCGGTTATACCACACAGTAGCTATGAAAGTGCCAAGTATTTGTTATACCAAGGGTTATACAACACAATTCTAGATTAATCATTTAACAAGTAAGGTATTAAGAGTGAGTAACATAACAAATACAAAACATGTTAGTATCAAACATTAAAGTCCATGTTGAGTTTATATTATACTTATTCTTATACCATTAGTGTACCCTTTTCACCTTGACAAAATTAACTTAGCTAAACATCATGAAGAAGAAAAACATTAAAAAAAAAGAACAATATAAAAACATAAACATGATATAAGTTAACTAAGTATAGTAAAGGAAATGAAAAATATAAACAAGAGATTAATATAACATAAAATAAAACTTAAACATTACAAAATACAAAGAGAGAAAGTGATCTTGATATGAACACCAAGATGTCTAAATGTATGGCAAATGCCTCCTTTTACAAGCTAAAATTCAGAACTATTGATTTGATGACTAATTATTGAGTGGATGGCCACCTCTTGACTTGGTGACAACCATTATCTTATTGTCTAAACAAAATGTCATTGCTAACGTCAGAATTTGAATGGATAGTCTTCATGAAAGTTCTGGGAATTTGTCTCAGCTTTCCCACAAAACAAGAATGAGCTCATTTGGACTTCAAGAACTCGATATATGGGTTGAACACCGAATAGTGTCTGGGCTACAGGACAGATTCCGACTTCTTTTTTGTTGCTATAATTTGAACTTAAAAACGGCCATTTTGAATCTTGGACTCTCATGAAAGTTTTAGGCCTATGTCTTAGCTTTCCATCCATATAAACCAAATCTAAATCCATGTTCTACAGCTCCAGTTATGATCCAATAACCAAATGATGTTCCAGTTTGAATTGAACCAGCATCTCTTCTTTAAACTTAGCCCTCTCTTTGTCTTTTCACTTTCAATAGTTGAACACATCAATTAATCTTTTAAATTGTGAAATATGCTTGCATTCAAAATAAGCATTTACCATAAATTAAATATATCTTATGTTATCATACTTGTTATTATAAAACATGCTTAAGTTAGGGAATTTCATGATACTTTAAGTGCAATATGATGATATAAAACCTTGATAAAAATGCACTTTTAAGTACTAATCATATCTCTCGGTTCAAGAAAGAAAAATAAAAGGATCGAACCATTTCTTCTGACTCTGTTTCAAATTCGATAAATATTGGTTGATTGTATATTACACACATGTGTTTCAACCTTTGTCCAAAAAGACCACCATCAACTTGATGCAAATTTTATTGCTAGTGCTATATCAACTCTTATAATGAATAATCTTTCAATGATGATTGCAAGCATACGAGATGAAATAAAATTTTATTACAAGTATAAAATATCATATGACAAAACATGGGTTGCAAAACAAAAGGTGATTGAGCATCTTTTTGGTTCAAATAAGGAGTCTTTTGAGAAATTTCTTAGGTTATTGTTGGCAAATAAAGAAATCAAATCCTGGAACAGTTGTTGATTGGAGACATAAAGGATATCTTGATAATAGTACAGTTTGGTAATTTGGACCTTGTATTAAAGGTTTCAAGTACTGTAGACCACTTACCAATGTTGATGGGACACATTTGTATGATCGATATGATGAGGAGTTATTGATTATGGTTGCTTTTGATGCAAATAATGGGATTTTCCAGTTAACTTTTGAAATTATTAATGAAGAAAATAATGATAATTGAAGATGGTTTTTGCTTTACTTATAAAAATATGTTGTTGGTGGTAGAACTGGTATATGTATAATATCAGATAGACATACAAACATCAATAACGGAGTCGTAGAAATTTGGTGTCAACCTTTAGGATATCATTGGTATTGTGCCAAATATTTTGTTAGCAGCTTCAACCATAAATTCAAATACCCAAGTACCAAAATAGATTTAATGAGAATGTGTTAAAAAACTTCTAGGCACAAATGTGATTTGTGGTATGAAAAAATATGCAACTTGAACCCAACATATAAAGAATGACTTGAAAGGGAGACAAAAGAAAAATAGGCTTTATGTTATGATGGTGGTTGCTAGTATGGTAATATGATAACTAATCTTTTAGAATCATATGGTAATATGACAACTAATCTTTCAAAATCATTTAATCATGTTCTGAAAAATGCTCGTGTAATGCTTATTTCTGTTCTAGTTCAATTAACATTTTATAAATGTAATGGTTATTGGGTCAAACAGAGATGTGAAGCTAGTGATGTCATTCAAAGTGGAGTAATCTGGCCTCCAACAATTCAGCTTGAATTGATAATAAGCAGGGATAGATTAAGAGATTATATTGCAATGTTGTTTAACTCCGAGGAACAGGTTTTCCAGGTCTAACACCTCTATTAAACTGAGTGTTATGAAAGAAGTTAGATGAGCAACCAGATTGAATGATAGAATATGCACATGTGGTAAATGGCACACATTTCATCATCTATGTTCACATGTTCTTGCATGGTGTGCCGAGATCACACAGTTTGTTAATGATTACTATACAGTTCAAAGTTATAGGTTAGCATATGACAATTCATTTTGTCCTTTACCAGACAAGTTAGAATGGACTGATTACACTGGACCTAAAGTTGAAGCAGACTCATCTAGATGGAAATTAGGACATGGTCGATGAATGTCTACTCATTTGCATAATGAGATGGATGCAAGAGAAGGTCATGCACATTATAGATATGGCATATGCAATGACACAAGGTATAATAAAAAAAACATGTCATAATCGACAACGTATATATAACAATTTGTTAGATTATGTTATGATATATTATGATATTTTTAAAAAAAATTTATACTTATATAATTTCACATCAATTACAAGTACTATTACATAGGATGGCACACACTAGAGGTGGTAAATCGTCTGCTCATGTTGAGCATCCATATTTGGATGATAATCATGGTGAGCATTACTATGAGCATAGAGAGCATGCCTATGATATTCATATAGAGCATGAGTATGACATTTTGAGCACGAGTCACAGTACATGCCTATCGGACCCACCGACACTTCTGTCATGTGGTTTCAGGATCGACATTGATTGGAAGATGTATTGCTAGCATTGTAAAAATATTTAATTTTAATATATTTTTAATTTATGTTTAATTTAATTATCATTAAATGTTATATTTTCAATAATTATAATTTAAATTGTTATGCAGGATGAAACCATTATTTATTGTCGTATATATAGAGAGATGCAACTACATGAGTGAGTCCAGCATATGTGATCTAGGCTGGTTTTTTGTATGTCAATTGTCTTGACCACATCAAGCTTAACCACGACTTGATCCATGCACTATTGCGTGATGGAGACGTGAGACACGCATGTTCCATCTTAGATATGGAGAGATGACACTGACACTACAGGATGTGGCAGTTTTGCTTGGATTGTCTATTGATGGACAAGCAGTCACATCTACTAGTGTTTGTAATAGGATTGCATTATACAAGTAGTCATTTGAATTTGCACCCCCTCTTTTTGAATTGAAGGGGGAGTAGGATACATCTTCAGTGGATTCAGGAGACATTTTTTACATCACTAGATGATGGTGATGGGCAGGTCTTGCAAAGGTAAAAAATCAATTATGATTTAAATATGTTGATTATTTATTATAATTGTGTTAATTATTTTGATAATTTTAATTTATTTGTAAGTATGCTAGAGCATATATACTCCATTTATTTGTTAGTGTATTATTCACTGACATCACAAGGAGATATGTTCCTTTTTAACACTCCTGGAAAATATTGATGGTATCCCCACATATAGCTAGAGATCTACTATATTGGCAATCTTGTACCGACATTTATCTCTTATATACATGAAAGGGGGCAAACAAGTTGGGGGATGTTTGCTACTTCTATAAGAATGAATAAAAAAATCTAAATAACAATTTAGATATGAATGTTTCATGCACAACAAAATTAACAAAATGTTTTTATTTAATAACAATTATGGTCGTGGGAAGGCCTCAGATACCGAGATTATTGGATATAATAGTCCAAACTATAAAGGTTACATTTCATCTCCCACTAAGATGCAGGTATTGCAATGTTATTTTTGCAATTATATATATTTATATTGTGTTCTTAAAACTTTAAAAAATGCAATTAAACTAACATGTTGTTAATGTTAGGTGGTGTGCTAGACAAGTTTTTGAAAATAATCTAGCACATATGCTAGCATTTTATCTGAGCAAGCTAAATAGACAACATGTTATCAAGGTTTTTTTTTTAACTATATGTTAATTAAAATAATTAATTGCACTGAATCATTACTATTTGATATTTATTTAACTTATAATCTGCAGGTCATGTGGATGTCTTACTCGGAAGAAAGATTGATCGTTACTCCAGTTGTCTGCACCAGCGGGATGGATATATGGATAATAGTGGTCTCGCTAAATGTTTTGAGATTGTCAAGCTACATTGTCTGAATCGAGTAATGCGATAGTTCAACTACAAGATAACACATTTCGGTCTATATCAATACAAGTAATGCTTTGCATGCCATTACTCGTAGGGGTAAAAATTATGATTACGACTAGTTAAGCTAGCATAATGCTTATGTATCACAGTGGGATGCACAGAGAAATGAGATATTTATATAGATGCATCATGTGATTACTGATAAGGAGTATATGATTTGGTACATATATATAACACGATGGATCATTGCTCTGGATCCCGAACAGGTTCCTCCACTTGGATATATACAGTATTGCAACATGCCCAATGGATTCAACATCACGTAAGTAACAAGTCTTTTAATTATTAATATATGTTAACCATTGAGTTTTATGTATTTATATTTTAATTTAACATTAATGTTTTATTAATATTAGGTTGGTTTCTTCTTATGGGAGGGTCGAGAGATCGGATTTTATCTGCGTAGTACTAACAAAGAAAGTGAAGTTCATATTGTAGCGTCTCAGTGGTTAAATGTTTGTCGTACTGGACTTTAAGCCTTTAGAGAGAGGCTAGCTCTTAATAATGTCATGACAGAGGACAATGCCACTCAAGTAGGAGTAGAAGCTGGATCTAATCATGTTATTGATGAGCTCGGGTCATATAGTAGACGACGTAGACATAGATAGATAAATGAGTTATATTTATATATTTTGAGAGTATTATTGAATTATTTTTTATTCATTTTGCATGCGTGCGTGCGTGTGTGCGTGTGCGTGTGTGTGTGTGTTTTTGTATTTTTGAGACTACTTGTGATTAAGGAATATGAGAATATGTTGAGTTTAGTTAGAATTTGTTGATTAGGGTTATTGTGGTTTTTTACATAGTTTTTTAACCAGGATAAAATTTTTGGTATAGTTCCTATATAGAGGAAACTCAATCCAAATTTTGATAAAATTATAAAAATTCTAACTCTCTAAAATCATAAATTAAATAAAATCTCAGATTAACAAAAACTAAGATTTTATAAACGTTTTTAGGCTAAAAACACAAAAATGACCCAAAATCTTACAATAGCCAAAATGGTCTCATCATTTTGGCTACTTCCCAGCCGTTTTATCAAATATCCAGTTATTTCTCAAAACAATATCCTTGAAAATGTCATGGTTCTCAACCGCGACATTGAATCAAATGTCATGATTTAGAAACGCGACATTTTGATAGTGTCGCAGTTTAGAATCATGAAATTTGATCAAATATCGCGTTTCAAAACCGCGTCAACTAATGTTCCGATTCACAACTGCAACATCCTCAAACTGTGCTATTTCGCTAAAACATTTTATCCTTTTAGATGCCAATTGCCCAATTTATCTCATTATTTAACTCTCCACCTGCCATTGGTATTCGGAATTTATTACAAGTAAATGATAATTCCATATTTTGTTGTCATGGTTGCTTAAATTCCTTTACTTCTTTTTTTTTCAGATAAGACTAGATTGATGGCCCGCGCTTCGTCGTGAACCGGGCCAATTTCTTTGTAGAGAAAAAAATGATGCTAAAGTATTATCATTGTATTTTAAAGAGCAAAAAAAATCAATGACTTGACATAATAGAAAGAGAACTAAAAAAAATAATGATTGTCAAACCCCTTGAATCAAACTGTAGAATGATGAAATCGGGGAAAAAATCAATGAAAAAAATATTAAAAAACAAAACACTAGCAAAATTAAGTGAGATCATCAAAACCCGTGAGTAGTATCATGTCAAACCTTAAATATCAAAAACTATTGAATTGAAGGGCAAAATCAAAAAGAAAAATCAAATTCACAAAAGAATCCAAACCATAAAAAAACAAAGAAAAACAATTTTCAACGAACTTAATGATAATGGATGAAATTTTTTAAAATAATTAATAATGACTAAAACGAACCTGGTCCAACCTTCAAAATTTATAACACGGATCATGAGGCCAGATCACAATGTAAAAGGCAAACCCAAAAAAATAACAACGTAAAATTCCAAACCAACCAAAATAATTAGGGATAAACTTGAAAAAACAAATTTAAAAAAAAAAAGGTGATTTGAAAAATGTAGATTTGAAAAGAAAGAGAATCAAATTTGACACAAAATGAAAATACAACCAAATCATATGGGATGAAATTGAAATAAAATTTCAATTAAGAAAAAAATAAGAACTAAAAATAACAATCAAAATAATTATGATCATATTTTATATAAAAATAAAATGTCAAAAAATAAAATCCAAAGACAAATTAATTCAATAAAGGATTCAATACCAAAAAGATCATAATTAAAAGAATGAGGCCAAAACTAATATAAAAACAAAGTGTAAAGAGATGAAATTGAAAACACAATTGACTTAATAAATGATCCAAGACCAAATACATTGCAATTAAAAAAATAAGGATCAAACCTCATATAAAAATAAAATATTAAGGGAAGAAATTAAAAAATAAATTAACTCAATAAATGATTCAAAACCAAATACATCGCAATCAAAAAAATAAAAACCTAATTTAAATTAAGAAATAAATAGCTAGACTTTCTTGTTTTTATGCAATGGCCAACATGTTTTTCTAGGTAAAGAGAGGAAAAAGAGGGAGGAAGGGAAAAACTCCTTGTCGGAGCTTCTCTGTGTGCCGCTAGAGAACACGCGTCTCACCACCATGACAGGGGTGGTGAGGCACAATGAAGGGCGCCTCGGACGGAGGCATCCAGTACTGTGTGGGCGGCGGGCTCGAGCACGCCCACTTACTGGCGCGTGCAACTTTTAAAATTTAATATTAATTTATATATATTAAAATAAAATCATCCCTAACCCCACATGAGAATTTCAAAAAAAAATCATACCAAAAAACCTAAAATGATTTTGCATCCATAATAAAGATAGTTTATTTTTTAAGGACATTTAAATAATTAACATATAAAAAATATATAAAAAGCTTGAAAAGCCCCTTAAAGAAACTATTTTTAAGGATTATTTGATAATTATATGGTAGAAAAAACGTGAAATTATTAATTAATATTTTTTTTCTAACATAATTACTAATATAGTGAAAAAGACTTTTATACCTTTTTAAAGCTAGGCTTGGGCAATAATCGGGTTCTAACCTCATTTAGTAAATAGTTCATGGAAAAAATTATCTCTCTCTATTTCACTACGGAAATAAGGCCTCTGTCATCCTCTCAAGAGGCTGTTCAAGGAGGTTGTGGTCAATCAATTCATTCAGCTATAAGAGCGATTTGTCCATTAACAGTACAGTCTAGCACTATTTACCTCTTTCTAGGACGATGAAGGTATGTTGAGACTCTCCTCCTCTGTTGTTGAATGCTTTTTGGACTTTTGACACTATTTCCCAGCACTTCTGATAGAAGATAGGCTGAAAACCGTCCGAACCAGTGGGCTTTTAAA
>Ga0325411_1000952_pt1 | contig 31521 bp, 17 predicted proteins | sample PopdelMetagenome_13_FD_206181 | JGI IMG/M metagenome (GOLD analysis project Ga0325411, IMG submission 206181) | Populus deltoides microbial communities from Bellville, Georgia, United States - Xylem-PdIQD-R4 | ecosystem: Host-associated > Plants > Phyllosphere > Stem > Wood/Secondary xylem...
TCATAGGAGGTGTTACAATCCAGAACCAAATGTAGAAATTCCATCGAGAGAGAGGATAAGAGGGCGCTCATGATTAAATGATCTTACTGCTTCCATGAAAAATATGCAGGATTGACAGAGAGTGAAGATATCACAGCAGATGCTAGATAAGAAGGAGGACATGGTGATGTTCCATCAACAAAGGGGTACACATCTTGGCCCAAAAGAAATGGTTTCATCTGCATCCTTCAATATAGAAAATTGGTGTTGGAGAGCTTTAAAGAAATTACTTGTTGTGTGTTAGGAAGAGGTATGATGGTAGCAGCAGGAGTGGACACACCATAGGTGGTTGTTGATGCCACATAGGAGAAAGAAGACTGAAGTGCTGATGCAGCGACAGTAAAGCGTTGAAGTTCTTGATTGTCCATAGAAGGAAGATGAATAAAGGATGAAGATAGGAGAAAGAAGGTAGCAGCAGAGCAGGGATGGTTGCAGACAAATGAAAGAAGGTTGTTGGTTATAATAGATGTAGGAGGAAGAGAATCGAATATGAGGGAGAAGGTTGTTGGACGATTTGTTTCTCTGATAGCAAGTTAAGATTTGAGAGATAGTCTTTTGTATAATTGTGATGGTTGTCAATAAGGGCAATCATCCCTTTGTATTTATACATTTAGGGTTGTATATAATATAATGATGACATGTACTATACACATGATAACTATTCCTATATAAAGTATTTACATATATAAGATCTCTTTTCTTAATACACTAATTATTTTAAGTTTTTTTTTTATATTAATCTTTTTTCTTTTAATTTTACTATTACTCAACAAATATGAAGCAATTGCGCTTCAATTTGACCTCGTAAAGATGCAATAAAAAATATTTGAGGACAAAAAAAAAATTGCCGCAATAAATCTACAGTGAAATATAATAGCGTGACTTAGACGCAGGCATAAAGTACAGACATATTATCTCCAAACGCTCATTTATTAGCCTTAATTTTAATTACTTTACTATATCTGTTTGTATGATTTTTTTTATTAGTTTGTAATAATTAACCAGACTTAATTTATGGGACGAGGGTGAATCTTGAACGAGTCACATCATAAAGTTTTGAAGTAAAGGACATACACCATGTATATTATGTCGCTATCCTGGGAAGGCCAAGAAACTCCATTAACAGTAGTCCCAGTAAGCGTGCTAAATAGCATGTCAATAGCACCTTCCAAGAAGGCTGAAATCAATGGAAGCCTCATTCTTTCTTATAATTAATTAAACTTTCGAATGATACTGTTCCTTATGCACTAATTTGCAGTTTTGCGAAGAGAAAAATGCACGAGGCATGCAATTGAAGCAGTAAACAGTGGGGCGTTGAAGCCAAAGTAATTAGAAATGCTGTCCTTACATGTGAGGATAGCTAGTAGGGAGGGAAAATTATTGTAATGTAAATTATGCTAAATTCCAATTGCTTGGTACAAGATTTTGGTGGTATCCTCGGTATTAGGGTTCCTTTTGTCTCGATCTCTCACCTAAGCTAGCCCATCCCCTATTTAACTCTTCTCTCCATTTGTTTCCACATCACCTCTATCACCGATCTCATATGTTACGAGTACTATGGCTGCAGAGATTGGCCTTCTCTCCTTGACCCAACTCCAAAAATTACCTCAATCTCAACAAAATCAGTATCAACATCAACTGAACCCGAATGAGACCCCTAGTGTCTGGATGTGGAACCCTAAGCAAACTCAAGAAGAGGATGATTCATGGGAGGTTAGAGCCTTCGCAGAGGATACCGGCAACATCAACGGCACCACTTGGCCACCGAGGTCTTATACTTGCACCTTTTGTAGAAGGGAATTCCGCTCAGCTCAAGCCCTAGGGGGTCACATGAATGTTCACCGCCGTGACCGTGCTAGGCTTCACCAAACACAGCCTGGTTCAATCAACCCCAACTCATCAACTTCCAGTTCTTCCTCGTCTACTTTTATAATCCCAACTCAAGAATATCCCCCAAATGCCGGGTTATGCTTGCTTTACCAACTACCAAACCCTAATGGAGTCTTCACTCCCGCAACTATGAATCCATGTGCTACTGATTCACCTTCTACTCTTCTCTCTATCACACCATATCCCCATAACAACTTGATAGAGAAATCTCTTAATTTTCTAGAAGCTCCACCTGAGATAAATACTTCTCATTGTTACTCAATCAAAGCCGAGCCCTCGGCATCAATTGATAATAGAAATGATATCAACAGCGACAACAACTTTAAGGAGTTGGCACACGAAGAACTTGATCTAGAGCTCCGGCTAGGGCACAGATCGACAACACCACCACCATCATCATAACATATAAGAAAGCTTCAGTATGTTCGAGTGTTATTTGTTTTAGTGCTATGTGTGTTGAAGTGAGATTTTCTTTCTTTCTTTTTTCTTTTTTTTTTCTCCAATTAAACAAAATTAGCTCATCAGTGAGTGTGAAATGCAAGGTGCTGTGGAACTTGAAAGAGGAAAGCAAAAGAAAAGCACCATGTAAATTCGAAGAGAGAAAATTCATGATTTATTCATTGACAAATAAAGGACACAATATTAGGGCTTGATTGCTCCACTGGTAAAGTTGGCAATGCACTGTCATTTTCTATTACGGATCTATGTATAAAGTATGTCTGGAAGACATTTCCGTGGGCACTATTTGTATTAATATCTAAGACGGATTCACACCTCTTTTTCCACAAATACAGAACTGCCATGTTTTCGCATTTCGATTACAGAAAGTGCATCTTCGAAGAGACATTTAAACAATTCTAGGAGGAGTTCATATCAAAGTCAATGCATTGATTTTCCTTAGAAAGCCGTACCCTGTAGTTTCAGATATTAATTTATTCATGTTTCTACCACAAGATTATTTGTGCTCTCAGATTTCCCTTGATCGATCGGAGTACAAAAAACAAAAAGGTAACCGAGATTTTTATTCTTTTCTTTTTAATTACTCTTTCTTTGATTGTGGATTTTTCTTTTTTTCTTTTATTTTTTAACAAGGCTATGAATCTTGCCGAGTGAACCTTATGCAATGCTTGCTATAGTTATTTCAAGGATCTATTATTACAAGCTAGTGCCTTCAAATTACATACAATTTAGTATTTTTATTTATTGTATAGTTGTAACTTATATTATCAATCATTAATTTAACTAATTATCTTGTAATAAAGCTAGTCACTAATATTATTATACAATTACACTTAAAAAATAAAAATAAAAATACTATTCATTCCGGTAATGAGTAAGTGATTATGAAGCGTTAAATAAATTCATTAAATAAATAGTTTGAACTTATCTTATCTTTCCATAATTTAGTTAATTATTTTGTAATTGTGATAGTTAAAAATAATTAAGTATAATTGTAATAAAAAAAGTTCCTTGTTACCTTGGAAAAGAAAAGAAGAGATATTGTTTAATTTATAAAGAAATCATTTGTAAGTAATTACGAATTAATAAGTATTTACATTTATTGCATTCTAAATACTATTATATTATTTCATAACTTTAAAGGCACTATAATTATAGTAACTTGAAGTAATCATAACAAACCCCGTGTGTATTATTGAAGTTGAAAATATTCTATTCTCCATGGTCAAGAATATTTTTGTTTAATAGTAGCTAATAATTTCATGTGCATTGATTAGTACTTAAAAGTGCATTTTTATCAAGGTTTTATATCATCATTTTGCACTTGAAGTATCAATATCTGCTTAACTAGAGCATGTTTTATAATAACATGTCTAATAATATAAGATACCTTTAATTTATGGTAAATATTCATCTTAAATGCAGGTCTATCATATAAATCAAATAATTGAATGATGAGTTTAACTACTGAAATTGAGAAGACAAAGAGAGAGCTAAGTTTAAAAAAGAGATGTTGGTTCAGTCCAAACCGGAACACCATTCGGTTAATGGATCATAACTCGAGCTGTAGAACTTGGATTTAGGTCTGGTTTATATATATGGAAAGCTAAGACATAAGCCTAAAACTTTCATGAAGAGTCTAAAATTCAAAAGGATCGTTTTCAAGTTCAAATTGTAGCAACAACAGAGAAGTCGGAATCTGTCTTGCAGCCTAGACATTATTCAATGTTCAACTCATATCTCGAGTTCTAGAAGTCCAAATGCATTAATTCTTATTTTGTTGGAAAGATAAGACAATTTCCCAGAACTTTTATGAAGACTATCTGCTCACATTTCTGATGTTAGCAATGACTTTTTCTACAGATAAGAAGATAAGGATTGTTACTAAGTCAAGAGGTGGTCACTCACTCAACAATTAGTCATCAAATCAATAGTTCTGAATTTTGACCTATAAAAGGAGGCATTTGCCATGCATTTAGGCATCTTGGTTTTCAGATCAAGATCATGTTCTTGCTCTCTCCCTATTTATATTTTTGTAATGTTTAAGTTTTGCTTTCATTAATCTCTTGTTTATGCTTTTCATTTCTTTTATTATACTTATATAATCATGTTCTCCTCTTGTTTACCTATGTTTCTCTTATTAATAATGTTCAACTAAGTTTATTATGTCAAGGTGAAAAGGTTACACTAATGGTGTAAGAATAGGTATAGTATAAACTCAACATGGACTTTAATGTGTGATGCTAACATGTTTTATATTTATTATCTTATTCACTCTTAATATCTTGCTTGTTAAATGGTTAATCTAGATTTATATTGAACAACCCTTGATACAACAAATACTTGGCACTTTTATAGCCCAACTGTATGGTATAATCGACACTTATGCTATGAAAGGAACTTGATTTGTTGTTAACATAAGTTATCATCATGAATACCTGATAATATTTACAAGTATTGGCATTACTCAAATAAGATAATTAATGTAATCATGTTAACAATTTGTAATCCGAATGGAACCTCCTTTGTGTATGGTTTCCAGTCAAGTAATAAAAAGAGTTTATACTATACTTATTTAAAATATCATTAGTGGATCCTCTAACCTTGACAATTATTTTATCTTTGTTTAAATCCTTACATCATTATCACATCTCAAAGCTCTCTTCAAATCTTTTCTTTTATTTATAATTCTATATAGTTCACCTCTCCATGGTTCGATCCCGGTCTTGTCGGGTTATTTATTACTTCAACACTTCTGTACTTGCGATAAGACATCAACTTTTTGATCGTGTCATACATATGAGGGTGTAAAATGGTATCAAGGTTTTTGCCTTTTTCTTATCAAATACATGGCAAGGTATTTACTTAATTATTAATTGTAATGATGAATCTCAACTTACAATAAAGAGTGTTATTCAATTTAAAGTTGGGAATGGAAGGATTATTCATTTCTAGTCAGATCAATGGCTTCGTCAAAGTATTTTGAAAGAAAAGTATCCTCAATTGTATTACTTGTCAGCTAATCAATGCTCAATAATTGCTGATATTCTTGGTAATGCTTGTGGTACCACAAATCTCAGTTGTATTAGAAATCTGCAAGATTCTGAGCTTCCTATCGTAGGTCATGCCTTGGTTGATCTTGAGGGGATAGTCTTGACTCCTAATGCTAATGATGTCCGACATTGTGACTAACAAGTTTGGAAAATACACAGTCAAATATGAAATTTTAATTCATGATAGGATAATATTTTCAATTATGTTTCCTTACTCTTCTTTATGTTGGAATGATCTTGTTCCTCCAAAGATTGAAGTCTTCATATGGCTTCTACTACATGATAGTATATGCAATAGAAATTTGTTGATTCGTAGACACTTGTTTGTTTATGAGAATGTTTCTTGTTCTTTTTGTTATGCTCATTTGGAGACTTCAAATCATCTTTTCTTACATTGTATAGAGTCTTGGAAATTTTTTAATAAATTTATGGAATAGTTAGGTTTTCAATGGTGCATGTTATATACCATTGATCAAGCTTTGTTTCAATGGAAGTTCTTGTTCAAAGGAAGATTTCAAAGTTAGGCAATCCTTATGCTTGCCTATGGTATCAATTAGGGAATCTGGTTGTATTGGATTAATTTTATTTTCAGGATAAATTCTTAAACCAGTCTATTAATCTCCAACTTGTTCTACATTGTTTGATGTTGTCAAAGAACCTTCTCAACTTAAAAGTTTGAGCTGTTAGGTGAGGTTTCAAAATATAATTTATATTATTCTTTAACATACCCCATCAAGTGAAAGCCCTTAGGCTTGAAGCTTGCATAGACCCACATTATCTTGTGCTTAATTTTTTTATCAAATAAATAGAGATGGTGATATTCAAACTTGTAACCACTTAGTCATTAAGGCTATAATATCATGTTAAAAAATCATCTCAATCCAAAAGCTTAAGCTATTAAGTGAGGTTCTAAGATATGATTTATATTATTCTCTAACAATTAATATGGTTGAAGACTAACAATTTCAATTTCAATTATACGGGCATGGATTTGTATAAAGGCTCAGAGGGTATTCTATTGCAGTCCAATTAGATGATATTTACTTTTGTTTTTCATTTATCTTATATTGAACTCTTTTTTGTAACGCCATTATCACAATTACTGTAACTTTTATATTAATATATATTATATCGCTTATCATTAAAAAAAAAAAAGGGTGTCAAAATGGTGGCAATGTACAGGATTGCTTTCAAAATATATAAGATACCGCCACATTTTTTATAAAAACAAATAGCAATTTTATTAATACTAAATAAAGTATAAATAAATTATTATTTTCACACATCAAGAGAAATTATTTATTTTTTAAAAAGATATTTGACAACACCAGCATTATAAGATAGTTTTTTCAAGCAATACCTAATCCTTTCAATGATTCAGACTACAAAGAAAACTCTATGAAATTTCAAATTTTGGACTATCTATATAGGATTGATTGTATCCTACTCACGTGGATGAGCTTGAGTCATCTGAAAACAATAGGGGAAGAGGTCGTACTACCGGGCCCCGTGAATGAAAAATCTCCTCCATCTAGCTAAAAAAAACTTCTAGATTTTTATTTAAAAAAAAAAAAACCTCAACAAGAAAGGCAAACAAATAGTCGATGCACAATCACATAAACTAAATACAAGGTATAGTTTTAGAAAAAAGAAAAAAAAACCTAGAAAATCAATATATATCTAAAGGTGTGTTTGAAAATATAGTAAGGGTTGTATTTCAAACTTCAAAGTGTTTTTCACTCAAAAATACATGAAAATAATATTTTTTTTATTTTTAAAAAATTATTTTTAACACTAATACATCAAAACGATCTAAAAATATATAAAAAAATAATTTTTTTAAAAAATTAAATTTAAAAAAAACACAGTTTAAACTGTATTTTCTAATACAATCTAAAAGTGCTTGAATTTTCACTATAGTAATGAATATTAATGACTGCCATGCATGCATAATCGTATTCTCACCAATGAGTTAGAAATATTTTTGGATATTTGAGAGGTGTAAAAAATTAAATCATTACATAGAGTACCCTATCAAATCCAAGCTTTTCTTTGGCATATATATATATATATATATATATATATATATATATATAGTAATCGAGAATATTATAAATAAGGCATCCCATTACAAGATTTAACAGTTTTATTGACGGAATTTTTTCATTAGCGTAAGACACGTATTCCGTCGGTAATTAATTTACCGACAGAATCACCGACGGAAATACTGCGTCAGTGAATTGTTCATCGGTAATTTTTTGTCCGTCGGTAAATCCATCGAAAATAAAAAAAATATAATTACCCGCTTCATTTCGTCGGTATATCCCTCGGTAATAATATTTTTCTTACCAACGGATTTACCGACGGAATTACCAATGGAAATTCCATCGGCAATTCCGTCGGTAATTATTTAAAAACATTTTTGAAAAAAATCATCTTATAAAATTATAAAATAATAAAATTAACATAAATCAACACTGTATAATATATACTCAAAATGCTTGAAAAAAAATAAGAAAATCAACTCTAACAAATTTGCAACAAATAAATAAAACGAAAAAATAAATTCAACTAAAAAAATTCATATGAAAAAAATGAAGTTGCAATTGCTAAAAATTTAAAAATCCTATAAATAAATCAACTAAAAATTGATCTCATGTGAAAAAACAAATCTCACAACAATATTTATACAATTATTAAGAACAAAACAATTAAAAATAAAATAAAAAACAAATATAGTAAAAAAAATCATGAAAAAAGAAGAAAAATCTTACCTTAATGTAGTTGCAAGTGAAGCTAAGGAGAGAAAAAAAATTTCGTAAAGCATATTAATTAAAAAAAACTAAGAGGATAAAGGAAGAAAAAAGAAGAAGACATACCCGAGCATGGAGGAAAAGAGAAGGAGATGAGGAGAGAAAAGAAGAGAAAGAAATAGATATTGATGTTTTTTACATATAGTGAAGAAGAAGAAGTAGAAGTACAATAAGAAGAAGAAGAAGAAGAAGAAGAAGAAGAAAGAAAAAGAAATAAGTCTGTCTCTTGTGAAATAAAGGGACTCGGGCTTTTTATTGGAGCGCGTTAGCGACGGATTTACCGACGGATAATTGAATATTAATATTTTTTAATTATTCCGTCGGTAATTCCGTCAGTAATATTTAATTTAAATTTTCAATTTCGTAAAAAGTTTTCAGAAACCGTCAACAATTACCGACTATTTTTTCAGTCCGTTGGTAATTCCATCTGTAATATTTCAATGAAAATTTTAAATCAATTGAATTTTTTCAGAAAATCACCAAATAACACCGACGACTTTTCATTCCGTCGGTGATTTTGTCCGTAAAGAACAACAATTAACAGTGCAATTGGAAAGTGAACAGTTCTGGAGCTCTTTAGAAAATACCGACGGATTTTTTCCGTCGGTGATTCCCTTTGTAATTGACATGATGAACAGTGTAAACAAGTTTACCGACGGGATTTTTTTTTGCTTTGTTTTAATTTTTTTCCCACCATAATTCCCTCGGTATATATCGAGGGAATATTTCTGTCGGTAAAATCCCTCGAAAATTTACCAACAGAAATATTCCCTCGGTATTTCCGTTTGTATTTATCGGTTTTATGGTAGTGTCCCCATTAAGAAGATAAGGGCTATTAAGGAAGATTACATGGGTAATTAAAAAACATGAAGAGAGTGAGGAATCTATAACCCCGACTAGTTAGTCTAGTTCATGATACATTCAGGATTCTTATAAAAATCAGAGCCTGTATAGCTGAAATTTTTAATAGAGGACTTCAACCAAAAAGCTAACCGATGAAAGGTGAGGTCAAAAATCACATTCCAGTCTGGAGTTTTGGTGTCAAAGATCATATGGTTGTGCGCTATCCAAATTGACTAGTATAATCCTTTACAGAGAAGGGTAATTGCCTGACACTGAAATTTTCCTTTTACCAGGCCGGACCATTCCTGAAGGTTATGATTTGGGTCTTTTGGCAACAGTCTACACACCCAAACCAACTAAAAAGTCTACCCCAGAGAGACCATAATGTAGGACAAAGATGGAAGAGATGATGTATAGTCTCAATCTCCTTGCAGCACAAAGGACAAAGAGCTTCCTCATAATTGATGATTCTCCTCTCAGCTAAGAAACCTTTTGTGCAGATACTGCCATTTAAGAGAAGCCATATGAACACATCTATTTTCGGAAGCGCAAACCCTTTCCAAATCAGAGCAGGGGAGTGAAGATTTGCTGAAACATTAAAACCATCAAAAAGATGGCACCCGGAGGAGACTGTGTAAACGTTGGAGCTATGGGATTTCCAAATCTTGTTGTCTTCACCATCAGAGAAGACTAGACCACGTTCCACTTCTGCTATCAAGCTTTCACGCATGCAGAGCTCTCGGGATCGAAGCTTTTCTTCGGCTTGCCATGCATAATCGTATTCTCACCAATGAGTTGCGGTTTAGACTGCCACTTTTGTCCAAGTGTTTCTGAATCTACTCTTCATGTCCTGCGTGATTGTTCCCGTGCTAAAAGGATTTGGATTCAGCTTGTTCCAGTGCCAGGTAGGAATTGTTTCTTTCAGCATGATTTATTTCGTTGGCTCAGGTTCAATCTTGAAGGTGACTATGATTGATCTCAAACTTTTGGTCTTACTGTTTAGAAAATTTGGTTATGGAGAAATAATGCTATTCCCGAAATTTTCCGATTGGTACAGATCAAGCAATTTGGGAGATTAATCGCTATAAGGAGGAAGTTCAGCTGGCTGATTCTGTTTGTGGTACCCTCAAGACAAATCCAGTTAGAGAGGAAAAGCTTACTCGTTAATTTGCATGCTCCTCCTCATGGATGGGCCGGCAAGGCTCAATATCGATGGGGCAATCCCGGAGTAGCAGGTGCTGGTGGTTTGATTCGTAACGAGCTTGGCAACTGAACTCAATTTAATTAGGATTGCCGCCCTGACCCAACCTAGGTTGCAAAGAAAAAGCAGTTAATTAGGAGTTGAATGGATTAACTTGTTGAGTCAATCAATATATACCTGATTAACTCAATTAAAATCTAGTAAAAACTTGATTTAAAATAATATTATTTTGAATTAATTTTTATGAACTTATTTAAGCGATGAGGTTTAACTTTTTTTCTTAAAATCTTGAAAATGTCAGTGCCGGATCACTACTTCCCTTCCCAACCCTCAATTTTGAAAACAATACCAAGTAAGGTATAGCAGTTACTTTTGGTGCTGCGGTTGAATTAGTTTTTTTAATTTTTTTAATTTTAATTTTTTTAATATTTTTAAATTGTTTAATATGCTGGAATTAAAATAAATTTTAAAAAATTAAAAAATATTATTTTAATATATTTTAAATATTATTTGAACGAAAAAACATGTAATATTTGTTTCTTCCGCTTCTTGTATCCTTTTTAACTTTTCCCTGTCGCAGACCCACCCAAAAATCCTTAGGTGGACAGACTGACCAGCTAAGAGAACTCATTTACAGGCCTGAATAAATTTTAAGTGCTTGTCGGCACCCACTCTGCACGGTCCCCTACCTTCCTCCTCTCTCTTCTCTTGTGCCCAGCTCTGCCTTCTACCCTCTCTCTCTCTCTCTCTCCATTTTGTGAATGATATAGAAGTAGATTGAAAGACATCTAGCAACCATGAATTCAGTGTCCACTGCTTATTAATATATATAAATTAAGCTTCTTGCATGTATTGCGGGGAAACCCTAGCTAGAAACTTATAAAAGAGACAAACCCTATAGTGCATGAATTTTGCGATTTCTATTTTTCCTTCGACCAGATACAGACAGAGCAATTATATTGACCAAGATTCGGATGGTTAAGAAGTTAGATACAGAGAGGGCTTAACGTGGGGTATCTTTTGATAAAAAAAAGAAGAAGAAGAAGCAATGAGCAGTACTGTAAAAGCAAGGCAATGAAATGAATGAAATGCGTGTAAAGGGCTTTGAGGTAAAGTCGTGGTCAAGCGCATGGCGCTCATATTCCCAAGTATTACCCAAAAAGCAGTGATCGTTGCTGTTTTCCTTATAGTTGTCCAAATAGTTAAATAATAGTTATGTAGTTTTATTTATTAAAAATAAAATAATATTTTTAGTTTAATTTATATATACTTTATTTGCATTTAGTTTAAAACTAAGCACTTATAATATACAGATTATTCAGAATTCCGGTCTTCTTTTTTATGTTTGATCTTAATTCTTTTAACATGGTATCAGAGCTGGTTTTATGGAACGAGGCTTAATCCCGAACATAGCTTTCACGGATCCAACTCTGCGATGAGTTGGCTAGAGGTTTGCAGGGGGCAGCGCGCCCCTGCCAGGGTTCGGGGCAAGAGCCCAAAAAATTTTTGGAGTGATATTTTGTCTTCCACTTCTGTAAAATTTGATATTTCATCTTCCCTTCAGCTTTTGCAATTTGATCTTTGTTTAGTTTCTGCAATTTGATATTTTGTTTTCAGCTGCTTTTGCATTTTGGTTCTCTATGACTGTTGATTATGGTTACTGAAAGAGATGATTCGCTTCAGTCTATGAATATGAGGTTGGATGGGAAGAACTATTCGTATTGGACTTATGTAATGAGAAATTTTCTTAAGGGTAAGAAGATGTGGGGGTATGTTAGTGGAACTTATATGATACCTAAGAATATTAAGGAGGGGGATGTTGTTTTGATAGATACATAGGAAGCAAATAATGCGAAGATCATTACTTGGATCAATAATTCTGTTAAGCATCCGATAAGTACACAGTTGGGGAAGTATGAGACAGCAAAAGAGGTTTGGGATCATCTACAAAGGTTATTCACACAATCAAATTTTGCAAAACAGTATCAATTAGAGAATGACATACGAGCTCTTCATCAGAAGAATATGAGTATTCAAGATTTTTATTCTGCTATAACAGATCTTTAGGATCAATTGGCTTTTACAGAATCTACAGAATTAAAGGCATGTGGTGCCTATATTGAGCGTAGAGAGCAACAACGATTGGTATAGTTTTTAACAATACTTCGCAATGATTTCGAAGGACTTAGAGGTTCAATTTTGCATCGTTCTCCACTGCCTTCTGTTGACTCTGTTGTCAATGAGTTATTAGCTGAAGAAATACGTCTTCAGTCTTATTCTGAAAAGGGAATTCTTTCTGCTTCAAATCCTTTTGTACTAGCAATACCTTCTAAGTCATTCTCTAATCATTAGAACAAGCCTTACACAAAAGGTTAGCTTTGATGAGTGCAGAAGGTCATTGGAAGGTTCAGTGTCCTAAGTTGAGACAATAGAATTAGTCTTATTTTCCCTCAAGTGTTGGTTTTTTTTGTTGTGTACAGGATATGCAGTCTCAAAAGTTGATTGGGACAGGCCATAGGAAGGATGGACTATATATTTTGGATGAGTTAAAAGTGTTAGTTGTTGTTGTTGCCGCTGTTGTTACTGTTGTTGATTTGTTTTCCTTTCGTTTAAATCTTTCATCTTCTAGTTTTTATTTATGTCATTCTCGTCTAGGTCATGTTTCATCTTCTCATTTGAGATTTTTGGCATCCACGGGAGCTTTAGGAAATTTGGAAACTTGTGACATTTCTAATTGTAGTGGATGTAAACTAGCAAAATTTTCCGTTTTACCTTTCAATCAAAGTTTTTTTGTTTCTTCTTCACCATTTGATTTGATTCATTCTGATGTATGGGGACCTTCTCATGTTGCCACAAAAGGAGGGTCTCGATATTATATCTCTTTTATTGATGATCATACTCATTATTGTTTGGTTTATTTAATGAAAGATCATTTTGAATTATTTGAGATATATGCAGCTTTTCGAGCTCTTATCAAAACTTAACATTCTGTTGTGATCAAATGCTTTAGGTGTGATTTGGGTAGGGAATACACCTCTAATAAATTTTGCCAATTGCTTGCCTTAGATGGAACCATCCACCAAACTTCATGTACAGATACTCCTGAGCAAAATGGTATTGCTGAAAGAAAACATGGGCATATTGTCGAAACTACTCATTCTCTCTTGTTGTCTGCTTTTGTTCCTAGTAAGTTTTTGGAAGAAGTTGTTCTTACTGCTGTAAGTTTGATTGATACAATTCCATCTTCTCATAGTTTGGGTCTATCTCCTTTTGAAAAGTTCTATGGGTATGTCTATGATTATTCCTCATTTAGAGTCTTTGGTTGTACTTATTTCGTTCTTCATCCTCATATAGAATGCAGTAAGATATCCCCTCGATCCACTATTTGTGTCTTTTTGGGTTATGGTGAAGGTAAAAAGGGATATTGTTGTTTTGATCCAATAATTCAAAAACTTTATGTATCTCATCATGTTGTCTTCCTTGAGCATATACCTTTCTTTTCTATTCCATCCATTACTCATAGCCTGACTAAATCTGATCTTATTCGTATAGATCCTTTTTCTGAGGATTCTGGTAATGATACCTCTCCCTATGTTCGATCAATTTGTACTCATAACTCTGCAGGTACTGGTACTTCACTCTCTGGCACACCTGAAGCTCCATTCTCATTTACAGCCCTTCAAGCTTCATCTGAGATTATGGATCCACCTTTACGTCAGTCCATTCACATTTGTAAGTCTACAAAACTACCAGATTTTACTTATTCCAGTTATGCTTTATTATTTTCTTTCTTTTTAGCTTCTATTCATTGTCTTTTTGGGCCCTCTTCCTATAAAGAGGAAATTCTTGATCCGCTTTGACAGCAAGCTATGGATAAGGAACTTTCTGCTTTGCATAAGACAGATATTTGGGATCTGGTTCCTCTACCTCCTAGTAAGAGTGTTGTTGGTTGTCGTTGGGTGTATAAGATCAAGACTAATTCCGATGGGTCTATTGAGCGATACAAAGCTAGGCTGGTTGTAAAAGGATACTCTCAACAGTATGGTATGGACTATGAGGAGACATTTGCCCCGGTTGCAAAAATGACTACTATTTGTACTCTTATTATTGTAGCTTCGATTCGTCAGTGACATATTTCTCAACTTGATGTTAAAAATGTCTTCTTGAATGGAGATCTTTAAGAAGAAGTTTATATGACACCCCCTCCTGGTATTTCACATGACTCTGGATATGTTTATAAGCTTAAGAAAGCATTATATAGTCTCAAACAAGCACCTCGTGCTTGGTTTGAGGAATTCTCTATTGTGATCTCGTCTCTTGGCTTTATTTCTAGCAGTCATGATTCTACTCTTTTTATTAAGTGCACTGATACAGGTCGTATCCTTCTTTCTTTATATCTTGATGACATGATTATTACTGGTGATGACATTGATGGTATTTTAGTTTTGAAGACAGAGTTAGCTAGACGATTTGAAATAAAGGATTTGGGTTATCTTCGATATTTCCTAGGTATTGAGTTAACATACCCACCTAAAGGTTACCTTCTTTCTCGGTTGAAATATGTTGTAGATATTCTTGAGCGGGCTAGACTTATTGATAACAAAACTATAGATACTCCTATTGAGGTTAACGCAAGGTACTCTTCTTTTGATGGTTTACCTTTGATAAATCCTACTTTATACCGCACTATTATTGGGAGTTTGGTATATCTCACCATTACTCGTCCAGATATTGCATATGTTGTTCATGTTGTTAGTCAATTTGTTGCTTCTCCTACTACTGTTCACTAGGCAGTTGTTCTTCGTATTTTGTGATATCTTTGGGGTACAGTTTTCAGAGTCTTTTACTTTTCATCCACCTCTTCTTGGAGTTGCGTCCATACTCTGATGCTGATCATGGTAGTGATCCCACAGATCGCAAGTCTACTACCGGGTTCTGTATCTTTTTAGGTGATTCTCTTATTTCTTGAAAGAGCAAGAAATAATCTATTGTTTCTCAATCATCCACTGAAGCAGAATATCGTGCTATGGCATCTACTACCAAAGAGATTGTTTGGTTACATTGGTTACATTGGTTACTTGCTGATGTGGGAGTTTGCTTTTCTTATCCTACTCCTATGTATTGTGACAACCAAAGTTCTATTCAGATTGCTCACAACTCGGTTTTTCATGAGCAAACTAAGCACATTGAGATCGATTGTCATCTTACCCGTCATCATCTTAAGCATGGCACCATTGCTTTGCCTTTTGTTCCTTCTTCCTTGCAGATTGCAGATTTCTTTACAAAGGCGCATTCCATCTCTCGTTTTTGTTTTCTAGTTGGCAAACTCTCAATGCTTGTAGCTGCCGCATCGTGAGTTTAAGGAGAGATGTTAAATAATATTTATGTAGTCTTATTTATTAAAGGTAGAATAGTACTTTCAGTTTAACCTATATATACTTTATTTGTATTTAGGTTAAGACTAAGCACTCATAATATACAGATTATTCAGAATTCTAACCTCCTTTTTTGTGTTTGATCTTATTTCTTTTAACACATAGAACCCAAGGTATTTTCTAATTTGATAAAAAAAATTAAAAAAATATAAAAGTTAGAAAAATATTTGAAAAATAATATAATTTAAACATAACTATGATTCTGAATATTAATTTTATAATGATCACTTTGAAAATAATAGATATTTACTCATAAATTAAAAGTGGAATTAATTAACATATACAGAAGTCAACATGAAATTCTATGAATATCTAATAGCCAAGATATGAAATTGAAGATCCAATGGTTAAGAAATAAGAGCGGAGAGAAATTGATGTTTCATGAGAGAGAAATGGAGAAGAGAAAGAAAGAATGAGTCATCGAGAACACACCAAGACTCCGTTTTTTACACACCTAGTACCGTTAAAAAGATCTAAACGAAATGATTCTAACCACACAATGAAAAATCACTAAACAATATTGTTTTTTGTTATTGGTTTTGTTTGAGGTTAACCGAACCCTAAAATACTTTTACCCAAAATTAATCTCCAACAAAATTACTAACCAATTACGACCTCGTTTAGTAGTCTTCCATCATGTGGTTAGAATCGTCTCATGAAGGTTTTTCTAACAACACTGGATGTGTAAAAAATAGAGCTCCAGTGAGTCTCCAATGACCTATTCTTTCTTTCCTTCCTTTCTCTTTCCTCATTTCTCTTTCATGCCACACTAGCTTATCTTTCTTTTTATTTATTGACCATTAAATCTTGAATCTCATATTTTTTGCCATTAGATTTTCATAAATTTTTATGTTGACTTTTGTACATATTAATTAATTTGCATAAGAGATGCACATTTGATTTCTGAGTAAACAACCTTATTCCCCAATAGCATTTGTTACAAAATTAATATTCAAAATCGAAGTTGTATTTAAACCATGTTATTTTTCAAATATTTTTCTTACTTAAGTCATTTTCCAAAACTAAAACTATGTTAGTTTTTTATAAAAAAAAACCGAAACCTTATCTCTTTTCCCTCACCTCACTTAACAATCATTGTAAATATAATGACAACAAATAAGTGTTTAAGAGTACAATAACTTTTGTGTTTTGAATGTGTTTTAAAAGTGTGTTTTACTTGAAAAAAGCATTAAATTAATATTTTTTTTGTGTGTGTTTTAATGGTTTTGATATGTAAATGTCAAAAAAAAAATTTGATGTACTTTTAAGGAAAAAACACTTTTGAAATAAACCCTACAATATAATACTAAACACACAAGAATTCTTCTAAACAATATTATAGATGACAAGCTTTTTGCATAAATTTCTTTTTCTTTTTCTTTTCTTCCTTGATGGTTGTATATATAAATAGATTTTTTTTCATTACAGGAAAGCGTATATATACTAATGTGAAGATGGTAGGTGTCATTACAAATGTTCAAACATATGTATTATATTATTTCAATGATAAACATATTATTTTATTATATTTTAAAATAAAAAGATAAAAATATTCCTCTTGTTTTAAAATTTTTATTTGAAAAATAAAAAAAATCATTTTACTTTACTGTTCTAAAATAAATTGAAAAAACATTTATATTTCAAGTTAATGTTTTAATAACTAATAATCCGTATAAAAAGATAAAAATACGGTTAACATCAACAACGTTAGTTTTTTTCTCTAAGGATAAAAATATTATTATAATAATGAATAGTGAATTATGTATACGGTGGAAATGACTAATGCCTTGAGTTTTAGTTTTTTTATTTTTTGGCATCTAATTGCCTTAAATTCTAAGAAAGGACTTTCGCAACTTAACACTCTCTCTCACGCACAGACACAACACCCCAATGGCTGATATTGAACAAGTCCTAGGAGACCTGAACAAGGATTCCTTTGTCTCACTCTTGACAAACCTCATTGGAGAGTCCAAATATGTCCAAAACAACCCCCCAGAGCTGATCCCTGAAGAAGACAGGATTGTCAAGCATGTGTTGAATTCTCTTCTTCCTTACAGCACCACCACTGGAGGAGGTCCACTGATTGTGAATCATGTCTCTTATTTTCCTCAAAGAGGCAATCTTATTGTGGAGTACCCTGGTACCGAACAAGGAAAGATCTTGTCTTTTGTTGGCATGCACATGGATGTTGTCACTGCCAATCCCAATGACTGGGTTTGTTCATTTCTTTCTTTCATCTTTTGTTGTTCTTTGGTGAAGTGGGGTTTGATTGATTTTGATTGTTTATGGGAGTTTCACTTTTTCCTTATGAAGCTATTACTGGTTTTCATGTTTATGTGACGAAGTTAAGGTTTCAATCGCACTCAGGCTTGAGATTTTCAGTTTAAAGTTTACTCCTTTTGAGTTATTAATTACAATTGAACTGGGTTTCTGTTGGATTGATTTTGTTGTTCGGAAAGTTAGTGGTTGAAATGTTCCTCAGGATTTGATTTATTTTGGGTTGATTAAGTAATTATCGTCAACGAAGGTAATTTCGAGTTTCTACGAATTGAAAAATTATGGCTCATTATGCTGATTGCTATTAAGGTGTTGGATGTATCAAAAGTTATTAATTGAACTTGCTATGTCAGGAAAATATCTACGAGTAAAGATTCGATGTTTTTGCTCAGTCACGTGTAACAGTGAATTTGATATGATAGTGATTGTTATTCATGCTATGATGACCAAACTTGCAGGAGTTTGATCCATTTTCATTGAGCATTGATGGGGAAAAACTTCGTGGCCGTGGAACCACTGATTGTTTGGGACATGTTGCCCTTGTGACTGAACTGATGAAGAAGTTGGGGGAGACAAGGCCAAAATTGAAGTCAACAGTAGTTGCAGTCTTTATAGCTAATGAGGAGAATTCTGCCATAACAGGGGTTGGCGTGGATGCACTTGTAAAAGATGGTCTGCTCAATAAGCTGAAGGGAGGTCCTCTGTAAGCAACGCACAATTTCTGTAGGAAAAGAAAAGGACTTGTTATATATAAAGCATCTTTATGGTCTTTTAGATTTTTGTTTTTTGGTCTGAAGCTTTAATGAAAATTTAGTTTCATATTCTTTGTTTTTTGCTGAGATACAAATTTGATTAATTGATGTGATTTTGTGTTTGTAGATATTGGATTGACACAGCAGATAAACAACCTTGCATTGGCACTGGTGGTATGATTCCTTGGAAACTTCATGTCACTGGGAAACTTTTTCATAGTGGTTTACCGCATAAGGTATACCATTACAATCTCTACTGTCTTAGATCATTAATTCAACGCGTGAACTTTTTCATGCATTTATTAATACAGGAACACTTTTCTGGTATTAAATTTATGAAACCTAAAATTTTATGATGGTTTTCTGGTTCTACTTTTCAGATGAACAGTATAACATGATATGTAAACCAATGTGTAAATTGCAAAGAAGTCAAAAACTAATGAATTATATTAGTGCATAACATTTTGGCCTTTTCTAGTACAATAATAAGAAGAGAAATCTGCTGACTTTAGATTGGCTTGCACTATGAAGATGATAAAATACATGAAGCAGAAATTTATGTTGTAAAAGTGGTTTGTGTGATTAGAAACTTGAAAAAGTGATGGAGTGCTTTTTTTTTCTCTTTATGCAAATAATGGTAAATTAACAAAAAATGAATTAACATAAAACTCAATTCCACACAGCATTCCTGTCCTGTTTTGGTGGGGTCAGCTTATATCTTTCCTCTTTGCGCTTTCATCTCTCTTTTTTGGACCAAATTATCTCTGAGTTGCTGTGATTTTAAATCACTTTTACCACTTCATCCCACATGATTTTAGTCAGAGTCTCCACTTCTCTACCCCTACTATTTTATTCTAATCACTCTGTATCTGTGAATCCATAGGCCTATCTTGGAAAAGCAAGGTGTAAATGACAATGACCACAATTTGGATTGTTATAACTGAAATATTACAAATTTCGAAAGTAGCTTACATGACATGGGTTCTTACCTTTTCCAAAGCAATTATTATTTTCCCTTTCCTTTTATAGTGTGGCCTGTATGCACATCTATGCAAGCAAATGTTTATTTGTATAGTACTGGCATGTATGTATAAAATACCTTTATCCCCTTTTCAATTCAACCTTAGATTATGCATGCATAAATAGAAGTAGAAAGGAAGGTAGCCAGGTTAAAATATTTTGGATAAAAATGAAGAACAGGTATGAAAAACCTACTTCTGGCCCACTACACTTTACTTGCCCAGTTTTGAGAGTATGCTAAACAGACACAATTTTATGGCTGTTTGACAGTATTTTAAAGCTGTAGATGGTGCAAGACACATCAAGCGTTGTTTTATATAGATGATTGCTCGTAAAAATTAGTCTAATGAAAGACTTTCTAGTTTCATATGTTCAAATTGGGCTACATATTCCATTCTAGCTTCTGAATGATGTGTTACATAGAATAGATGGAGTCACTTCTCCGGTTTCTTCTTATTTATTAATTTCAAAGTTTGTATTATCTGCAGGCTATAAATCCTTTGGAGCTGGGCATGGAGGCTCTTAAAGAGATACAGTCACGATTTTACAGGGACTTTCCACCTCATAAGGAAGAGCAAGTATATGGATTTGCAACACCATCAACTATGAAGCCAACTCAATGGAGTTGTAAGTTTTGCAGCAATAAGTAATGATATATTGTGGAAAGCAAATGCTTTAATTTCTGAAACCCATCTTCATTGTCTCAGATCCAGGAGGTGGGATCAATCAAATTCCTGCTGAGTGTACAATTTCAGGAGATGTCAGGTTTATAATCTTGTAAAGAAGTTCTTAACACATGCAACTGATATGAAAATAAGTCTCACCATCAGTTCCTTTTCTTCTGTTTCAGGTTAACTCCCTTCTACAGGTAGCAGGCTGCCTCATGTTAATAACAGAATCTTAGCACTTATTAAGCATATGTCTTTCAAATTATGATTTGGGTCTATTTTGTTCTGGACTATATAAACATTTGTTTTTCTCAATAATTTTTCAGGTTTCTGATTTCCAATATTTTACTCTTACTGTAGTGTCGAAGATGTGATGAGCAAACTACAAAAGCATGTGGATGACATAAATGAGAACATTGAGAAGCTTGGCACAAGGGGCCCGGTTTCAAAATATGTACTACCAGAAGAAAACCTAAGGGGGAGGTGTGTCTTCTTTCTTGCTCTGTCACCTTGGATCTTCCCTATTTCAGGGATGCAATTATTTTTGTTCGTAAAAATTACTTTGTGTGTTATTCTCACTCATCATTACAACCTTTTTCCCAAAAGTAGTTATATATGGGTTCGTTTTCCTACAGTCTTGCTGTGACCTTTGATGAGGCATCGTCAGGAGTTGCCTGTAATCTAAAATCACGTGGCTTTGAAGTGTTGTGTAAAGCAACTGAAAAGATAGTTGGGTATGTAAAACCGTATTCAATCACAGGGACTCTGCCACTAATTCGAGAGCTGAAAGTAAGATATATCTCCTTTTTTCCCTTTTCATAATGTTTTTCTAAGTTCTCATCCTTTATTTAATATTTTTGGATTTTGTAGGATGAAGGTTTCGATGTTCAAACTGCAGGCTATGGTATGATGCTATTGCTTATTTTTGGGATTTTGCTACTTATTTTTAATCTCACAGTAGAAAGTCAAGCCTTATAGATGCTAGTGTATGTCGCATGGGTCATCTCGTTTAGTAAATATGTAAAAATAGAAGAAGAAAAATGAGTTGTAACCTAGTTTTATAGTAATTAGAAACCCTAACTAGTTTTTAGAGTTTCTAGGTAAGGGGTTGGTTATGCTAAAGAAAAGATTAAAATTATCCTACCTAGGGTAAACTGATTTTTTATTTGTTTTTAATGATGAAGGATGCCTATTGTGCTTAGATGCAAAAATTGTTGTCTAAACTGAATGCTTGTGTTGTTTATAAGGCAAAAGTATACCAGGACTTGGAATAGTAATTCAGGATCCAGACCCAATAACAAGGTCTAATGCTCACATCTCATCAAGAAAGAACATCACTACACCAAAAAATATAATCACACATATAAATTATCGTATTTTTTTGTTATCATTATTATTTTAAAAAGATAAAAATAATGAGGAGTCGCATATTAATAACTTCTAGTATTCGCTTGTCAACATCTGTGAACAAAGATCAAACGATTCATTTATCCTGGATTGACTTTATAAATAATAAAATTATTATTATGCAACAAAACTGTGAAAAATCAAAGAAAATGAGAGATTATATTTTTTTTGTTTGAAAATAATTTTGAATATGGTAAAAATCAAACTATGCAGCAAACAAATTTCCATCCACTTGTCTAACATCCATGGACAACACCTAGTGATGGTTCATTTAACTCGGGTTGACTTTATGAATATTAGAAACCAATGTTATTCAACAAACTCGCATTAAACAAAGAGACGCCAATGAAAATCATTAAAAAAAAACTTTAATATGGCACAATCAAATCCTCATCAAACAATTTTTAATCAACATGTTAATGATCTTGAACAACGTCCAATAATGGTCCATTTATCATGGGTTACCTTTATGGATTAATCTTTTACGAGCTGTTGAAGTTAGTTGTTGAAGTTGGTTGGAACTGGACTAGAAAGGCTAGAACGAGGAGAAAGAGTGCTGAAAAAAAGGTGTTGGTTCATGTACAGTATGCGTGGATCAACAGTTTGGCTTTCAAGGCTTCGTTTCACACATCGTCGGGGCAGGGAGGCATGCGAACATGTCTACATGTTGCTCCTCTTTTTTTTTCCTTCCTACTCCGATGATGTAAAGATGACTGCTGCTGCTGAAACAAATTGGATTGCTTCTTCTTTTTTTCTCTTGCGCTAGGGTTTTTTGCTAGTTTTTTTTACTAGAGTATCTCCTTTTTTTTTATCTTTTTGTGTGCCTTTTTTTTTTGAATGTCTCCTATTTCTATTGTTTAAGATCCCCTGCAAAATAGAAAAAATTAAACTGAAAAAATAATGTTAGGCAATGATATTGTTTTTTTCTTGACTATGGATTTCTAATTAATTAAATTTTCTCTTCTTAATGTGTAGGATTTTTTTCAATAATTTTTTAATTTTATTTAATCCTCCTATTTATTTTTCTTTTTATGTTTTGCATAATCTCCTATGTTATTATTTTAGTCTCCATTCTTCGTGGTCCCTTGTACTCCCTCTCTCTCTCTCTCTATTTTACTCCATGACCTCTTTTTATTCATGAAAACTCAGAAAATAACAAAAATTGATTGAACTTTATTAAAAACTTTTTTTTTGTTTTGAAAACAGGGATCAAAAAGTTATGACACTGTAGTTAAGATTGTCGTTATCTATCAAAGGCATTTTATAGGGCTAATTTACCCATATATACTTATTTCAGAAAATGTTTAAAACTTTGAATCAATCCACACTTTCCAGTCCATACTTTCTTTCACATTCCTTTTCCATGTTTTGTCCTTTTTGCTTTCAATCTCTTTGTAGCTCATTGGAAGGCCTTGAAAATTGACCATGAATGTGGTTAAGCATGTGGTGAATTCAGAAAGAATGATAGAAATGCACAAAGATGGATGCCCATTAACTCATTTTTGTGTCTTGTGGTAGTCACTAGGAAAATATACAGGGGGTATCCATTAGGCAAATACACATTATTAGGTATTAGTAGTTGATTAGCTGAAAGGCTAAAAGGTGCATTTTGGTAACTTCTTAAATTTTACAGCTTCGATTTGATTTTTATTTATTTATTCATGTAAGGAGCTGAAAGTAGCTTATACTGAGAGTTTACTTGGTGCTGCTTTGAAGTTGTGCTTGGTGTTGCATAGAGAAACAAGAAACAAAATAGAACATCAACTCACTGTATAGGCTAGGGATTGAGCAACGATGGAAACTTAGATCTACTACAATCATTTTCTATGTGTCATACTTGCACTACTTTTTTTCTGATGATTTAGCCTTCACGTGAGCATTTATTGAAGTCTAGAGAAAGCTTGTCATCATACCTTGAGAAAGGTCAAGTATCCAACATAAGGTGAAAATATCCCTTGGACGACAATGTGGGGTTTCTAGATTATCAGGTTTCCTTTTGAGTCTGAGTGGTTGCTCAAAAAATTAAAATCTTTCACAATGGGGGGCTTTACCAGAAAGATGATGGTGAAAGGGCTATCTGCTACATGGACCTTAAATACTCAACCAGCCCATGGTATTTGAGGACTCCGTGTGCAGCTTCAATTCAATAGAAGGGAGGGAATAGAGGATTGAAGCAAAAGAGCTCTTACCCTCATGAAAGTCCCCAGGAATTCCATGCATTACCTGTGGAGGCAAAATATACTTGTAGTATCATTTTCCAAAATCTACTGTGGAGTTCCGTTTTGAAGATTCTTTTATACCACTATTTACCATTTGGTCCTCTGCATCATTCTGCATCATTTGCAACCCAGCTGAGTAGTTGTTTCAAGTGCTAGTGTCCAAGACAAGATTTTTAACTTTTGGTGGCTCTTAGATGTTACCAAACAAGCGAAACAAGGAATGGGAGTCTGGGTTGATCAGGGGGAAAAGAAACTGAATAGGTCAATGGAGTTAACGAATGACACTGTTGGAAATACGCCTGAAGTTGCTTCTAAATCAATATATTCATTTCATTGTCTTTTTAGTTTGCCAGTTCAGTTATTTGCAGAAAGGCACAAGCTATGTGCATAGTTGTATCAAGCTGCAGAGATGCTGATGCGATTTAATGCGGGTGACCAATGGCTTGACTTATTGTGATTGGAAATTCATGTCTGCATTAATATTCTTACTTCATCACATTTTCTCTCATTTATAATTTCTACATGAAAGGATGCCTTTAGTATTTGGTTTGTGATATCTTGTGTTTAACTGTTTTTCCATTCTCATGCTCTATTTTTTACAGCTTGTCTTTTGCATCCGTGTGCAGGTTTAATGGCCACATACCATGCCAAGAATGAGTACTGCCTGCTTTCTGATATGTGCCAAGGCTACCAGATTTTTACCAGCATCATCTCTCAATTAGAAAATTGACTCGCAGCGAAGTGGATGACATAACAACACCACCAGATTCCAGATGAGTGGCTTGTTACGTTATAGAAATAAATGATTGTCATGTAAACTCTGTTAATTTGAAGTTTTGAAGGGCATCTAATATGCTTTTTCAGCAAGAGTTGCCTGCTGCTTGGAATATGATGTTTCTGTTTTTCATCTGGATATTATTCCATTTATAGCTTTTCCTTGCCTCGTAGTAGATTTGGCGCTTGGACAGTCATTTGATGATTCTCATAAACAACTTTCCTTGCATTCAGCTCCCCTGGCAGGCTGCTTTCACTTGGTTCTTAAATAAAAAGGATGGAAAAGACTTGAGCTTAAACATTTATAGCTATTTAATTACCTGTGCCACGCTTCTTGTGGGATTCCAAGATATTTTTTAACACAATAGAATGAAGAATGTGTTGGTATTGTGAATGTATTTTCTTGCATCACGAAAATAACTAGGTGTTTTTTGGATTTTTTTATGTAATTATATGACAATAAAAATATATTTTCATTATAAAAAAATATAATTGTTAGTATAAATTCGCTTTTTTTACCAATATTGTTTTAAAAAAATAACATTTATTTTTCTTTAGCTGAGTTATTTATTGCATAAAAACTATAAGCAATTAAAATCAATATAGAAATTTTTTTTAACAATTTAAAGTTAGTCTAAAAACAGTGTTTATTTAATTAAAACTTGTTATAATGTTAATAAAATAAAACAATAAATAATGAATTGATAATTTTGATGCAAGTGTATTAAAAAGATATAAAAAAAAAAAACTAACATTGAGAAAAATTAAATCATTTAATTTATGATATATTTTTTTAAAATAAATATTTTATATCCATTTAGAAAATGCTGCATATTAGGTACACCTATTCAGAAATTGCTAATATTATCATGGAAGACACTAATATTATTTTAAAATAATAGTATAATTGGATAATTGTTTAAACATTATTTAAATAATTTCATTTAAAAAGAATTAAATTAAAAAAATTATGAAAAGAGAAAAATAATGAGAAAAAAATTGAAGGGTAAAGCACGCATGGGCTAGAAACCGTTATTACCCAAGTTTTGTTAGTTATGTTTTCAAAACCATAAGATTACGTGTCACCCGACTAGATAGACAGTGTGTCATTTGTTGTTTTCATTTGCCAGTCATTAGAGGTGGCTTCAGTTACAAGAGCGGTCCAAGTTTTTTTTTACCCTAAAACCTAAATATCAACTTTTTTTTTATTCAAAAACATAAAACATAAACCAATATAATTATGTTTTTAACAACTAAAAACATTCTAATTGATCTAAAACATAAAATCAAATCAAATAAAAAAATTAAATTTTAATTTCTTTTTTTTTTTCAGTATCATTCAAGGTAAAAACCACCTCTATTAAAGTGAACCTTTTGAATTTATAAAAAAAAAAATTAAATTATTAGTATCTGAAATCTAAACACCTGAAAGATTTGGCAACTTTCTCTCCTTGTATCGAATTCTAGAGAATAAATCATAGAACAAATGAATTTTATTTTATTTTAATTAAACAACACAAACGACATGGGTTATTGTATTTTACATGGCATACAAATGCCTTAATGTCATAGATAAAATAAATAAATAAAATATTTGAAGGAAAATATATACAATTCATACATATATGTTGCACCTGCAAATCCCTCTCATCCCAAGCCAGGCAAGTCTGAAAAAAATAATATAAAACAAACTAAACTAAAAATAAATAAAAATTAAGTTATAAATAGCGAGATTACCATACCTTCTTTATATATATATATATATATATATATATATATATATATATGGTGCGTTTTCTTTAAGATTATCTTAGTTAATTTAATTTGAAAAATGTAAAATATTTTATTTTTTATTTATATATTTTATTTAATTACAGTTGATAATGAAAAAAATTATACGAACTCCCTAATAAGAGTTAATCCTCGACTCTACAACTGACCCCATGGCATTCCGACTCTGTTATGTGATGTCCAAATAACAGAAGCCAGGGTAGAGAAAACCAAGGCGTAGAAAAGAATCATACATGGAAGCATTTAATGTTAAAAAAAAAATTAAATAAATAAATAACACAGGCAAATACTATCAACTTGTGCTAGAATCTCGCCATCTCCAATCGGTACCATGCCTTGTATTCTAACTGTGACTTTCTTCCGTTTATTCACTGTTAATACACATTGCGCTTTCTATTGTATACAGCATCTCTAGTTGTACTATTCATACCTAATAATCGGCTCTATGTATTCTACAAGTTTCCTCCCCCACCATTTATCTTTCCTTCCCAGGCATTTTTATCTGGGTTTTCATAAGCAGACTTCATCTTTTATTTGAATTCATTTCTTCTGATTTAAGATGCTGGATTCTCCGGCGTAGTCTTCTCCGGTGCTCATGTATTTTCCAAAGGCCATGCCCCAATACGACAGCCGAGTATATGCCATGTGTAATGATGGGGGCTAGAATATTATTTGTCTGCCAAACAATGCAAAAGATTGTACATACAAATCTATCAGTTTGAGCCTCTGAAACAAATTGGTAATATAGCATCAAGTACCTAGTTCAAGACTTCACCTGGATCCATTCAAAACCTAGATAGAGCGCCAAAAATCCTTCCAGGAGGGGAGAGTAGATCTTTTTCATTTGCCTCCTCTCATACCAGGCTGCGGTGCAAACAACAGAGCATAAGCTAATGCATATTTGGTTTGACCAACCACTAAGACCAAAAATATGCAGGCTTCTTAGCATTTCTTCCGAGCAACATGTAAAGTCATTATGCTCTTCTAAGCTGTCAAGAAGATGTAGGACTAGAATAGTCACCAGTTATTTGCGAAAGATTCCTAATGACCTCACCCACCCAAACAAGGATTTAAAACTTATATGCGCCCTATGCATGTTTCAATGTATCAAAATGAGCAGTGACAGTCAGTAATTGGAGGTTTCCATGGGACGAGATTATCAAAACATATTTGGCAAAGTAAACCAAACATATCAATTTTCACTCGTGTTAAACGAACTTGTCACTGCAAGAGACTTTCTAATAATTTCTTTTTTCTTTTTTTTCAAAAATGAAAGGAATAGCAGAAATAAAGTGATTTCCCAGCTGACCAAATATACTAGGATTTCAAAAGCCATAATTCCAAAGAAATAGTACTGAACTAAGGTTCTATGCCAAGTCAAGAGGTGAAACCTGCAAATAGCTTTTTTAGATCTTCACGCCCAGAGCAAGATGGCAGAACTGGTGCAACTACATAAGTAGGATCTGTAAGAAACAGAACAGACCCATGAATCAATCTGCAATTTAAAGATGAAAATAAATACTCCTTTGAGAAGATTAAGAGTATCAACCTTTTGGGGAGGTAGCCACATAATAGAGGGATCCAGTAAGAACGGCTGTTAAAACAGCTGCAAATGCCTGGGCAAATGGGACAAAAGGAGGCAGCACACCAGTCTACAAATGTAGAAACATAAAAATTTCAGTTGGAAGGCAAATTTCATTACTAAGGACAGGGAATAAGTTCAACCACATACCAGCGATGCCATTCCTCGAGCATCTTCCACCAAATTGGTTCCCCTTAGAAATATATCAGCCAGTGCTCCCTGTGTAGTCATTAAGAAAAGATGAAAAAAGTACGAATAATTAAGTATTTCCAGTAGAGAAGTTTTCTTGTTATTATTGTTATTTAAATCCACACACAGGGGATTTGGGGATTTTACTTTCAATTATGCCTGGAATTGCAGGTCCTAAACCTGGATAAAGGAAGTGACTTAAACCCACAGGGGATTTGGGGATTTTCTTTAATTCACTCTTCAGCATGAGTAGGAGAATATACCTGAACAGCAGCTCGATAGAAAAGCTCCTCTCCCACGGAACTTGCAGCAACAATTAAAATAAACTGCAAATAGGGTCCAAAATTGAATCAAATTCATCTTACCTCATAGAGACAGAGTGATAAAAATATATCTAATAATTGTCAACATTTTCTAAGCCCCATTTGTTTCATGAAAAGTGGTTTCAAACTTTCATGTGTTTGTCTATTATTAGAAAAGTTGGTCAACGAAATTTCTTTTATTTTAGATGGAAAACACTTTTTAAAAATTGCGAAAAATTCAAAAATATATTATTATTTGTTAATGATATCAAATATGGCCTTTAATCTTATAATTGTTATATATTTTGTTTTGAATCTTTTTTTTTCAATTTCATCCCTTAAAATTTGATTTTTATATCAACTTTGATCCTCATTCTTTTAATTTTTATTTTCTTTTCTCTTATTACTTTTTTAATTGAAATTTTTTTATCTATCAGATTTGGTCTTATTTTTTTAATTGTTATTTATTTTATTTTTGAAATGATTTATGTAATTGGATTTTTTTTTAATTTCATCATCTTTCAACTTTTTTATCTATCAGATTTGATCTCCATTATTTTAATTACTATTTATTTTATTTAAAATAATTTATAAAATTAGATTTTTTTTTCAATTTCATTCCCCTTCAACTTTTTTATCTGTTAAATTTAGTCCTCGTTCTTTTAATAAACTTGAAAAAAAATAAAATATTAATAAGTTATTTTCCGGCTTATTTTCTATTATAAAGTATATTTTTCAGTTTATTTTATATGAAACTACCAAATATCAAAAAATAATTCTCTTTTCAAAAATAGCACATTTTCTATGAAAACTATTTTCCAAGAAAAAAAAAATTTCCAGCAAACAAACAGTAAAGGTTTACCTGCCAAGGTGACATCCCATAAAAGAAATTCCGAAGTTCCTCGTCCTCCACATCTCTAATGGCACGAGCATGAGGCGACAACTTCACGACTTCATCCTGCAACCATTTCAAAAAATAAACAAACAACATTCGAAAACTACAAAAGGGTTCATTACTTAACTAAAACCAACTAATAACAGGATTCCACTTGTCAATTTTCTGCCCGTCAAATAAAAATATTCAAAAGTTTATTCAATTACCAGCTCAAGTTCAGCAAAAACAAGAAAGAAAGATGAGGAAACTAAATAGTATATTTCTTTTTGAGGAAGAAATTAATTGGAGTAGTAAAAGCATACATCTAGTATAAAAAGAAGGGCCATGACAGGTGGAGCTGCATATCCAAGCCCTTCAAGAAATGCATCCAAAGATGGATTAAAACCTCCCAGGCTATCAATTCCAGTTATTGAACATATAAACCGTCCTGCCAACGCCATTCCTCCATATATACCTGCAATTCCCAATTCGAATTAAACTAAAAACAGGCGCAACGGGTCATAAAAAAATTGAAAAACAGGTGAATATAAATAAATAAAACTGACCGATCCCATAACAGAGTCTAACAACAGCACCGATTTTCTCCCACAAAGGAAAGTCAGAAGCAGCATCGCCAAAGCTCTGATCAAATGTAGTCACTTCCATAGCACTTCCAGTGAATCTCCTCCTTTCTCTCTCCTCGATTCCTTCACTACCAGCACCCGTTCTCTCTGTAGATGCTTTGCTGCACCGTATTTGAATCCTATTGACTCCATTTTCTCTCAAGTTCAATCTCCTTCTACTAGCCGGAAAGTCACTGGTTTTAGAAAACCAAGCACCAACTCTAAACGACGTGGTTGCAGTTGCAGTTGATGAGTGGCTCGGTGTTCGGAAAAGTAACGGCAGCTCCATTAGCCGGTATTTCGGTCTCCGTTTCCGTCACGAAGCATAGCTGTCTGTCTCTCCCCCCATCTCTCTCTCTCTCTCTCTCTCTCTCTCTCTCTGACACGCACAGGCTGCTGTGATATTTGTGTTTAAAGGATTTGAGAGGTCAATGGGTGGTTTTGGGGCGTTGGATTTCGTGATGAGGAAGTTCTTTGTATTCTTATTCCTATTATTTATGATTTTGATATTTTTGTGATCCTTGGATTGTGATTGGTCGAAGGAGTGAGAGGATGTTCGTGAATATCGAACCTGCCAATAAAAGAACGCCACATGGAGATAATGTTACGCCGGATTTATCAAATTTCTGTTGATTAATGTGAACCAGTAGTATTATTATTTCTATATTTTTGGTGGTGGTGTTTGTTTATGTACCACGCATGCTTTATAGGGAATTTCCCTTAGTGACCTTAGATATTAATGGCAACGCTACCTTCGTCTCTTTTTTATCAGTTGATATATAATGCAAATTTAATTCCATACAGCTATTATATTTTAAGATGACTTCTATATATAATTAATAAGAAATTTATTTTAAGAATATATTTGATGAAAAATCTAAAACAATATACATCTATGCATATCATAAAATCGGATTCCTCGTAGAACAGCCTCACCCTGTTGACTTTGCTGGAAGAGAAAGTCCTTCAGAATTAGGAATTTTATCTACAAAATTGTTTCTAGTATAGTTTTTAGACCCGGCCCGATCCAAGACCTGGATTTCAGGTTTTCATCGGGTTATCGGGTCGTCTGGGTAAATTTTTTTAAAAAAATTAAAACAATGTTATTTTAATAAAAAAATTATCTATATTATTTTTTTTTTCATTTGATGTATGTTTATAGGAGTTGTTAAATGTGGTTTGTATATTTCTTGTTCAGTTTGTTATGTAAAGCTATTTAAATAGCCAAAGTGATTCAAAGATTAATAATATAATTCAGTCTTATCTTTCTTATATTACTTAGTATTTATCATTTGGTATCAGAGCACCGG
>Ga0325411_1000953_pt1 | contig 31513 bp, 21 predicted proteins | sample PopdelMetagenome_13_FD_206181 | JGI IMG/M metagenome (GOLD analysis project Ga0325411, IMG submission 206181) | Populus deltoides microbial communities from Bellville, Georgia, United States - Xylem-PdIQD-R4 | ecosystem: Host-associated > Plants > Phyllosphere > Stem > Wood/Secondary xylem...
TGTTTACGAGTGGAAAATTCAGTGTTTCAAGCCTAGTTATAAGAGTTGGTCTGACGGGTTAACTCTGTGACCTGTTAATCTAGAGTTTGATCCAATTCGAATCAGTTAAAAAATCTTGTTATTTTTTCAAAAAGTAACTTAGATTAACCTGTCATTCAACTTGAGATTTGAGTCTTGTCTTCGGCTGAGGGAACTTTAGGTCAGGTCTTATAACTACCATGCGAGATAAATGTCTAGACATCATGACAATCAATAGATCATGTGGAAGCATTTCAGGAGTATAACGAAATTGAATGAGTCAAAATCAAAGTGAAAAGAACTCACCCAGCCAGGATGCTTACAGCTAATGGATTGTGGAAAATGAAGTAAAAATTGTGTTCCACTCAAAATTTTATTACAAACACATGGTTAAGAACTTTCCTAATACGAAAGCAAAGGAAAAAACATCCCTCAAATCAAATCTTCCTCTCTATAAGCCGTATGCTGTCGGTGAAAGTAAGCTGCTGATAGCTGACCTTTACAAATCAGAACAAATAATGGATTGCATGAAAGTGAATCTCTGTGCTCGTGGCTTGTTTAGAATGCCTCCGCAATCCACTATGCAACAGGTTCTACTGCATCAAACACAGTGTAGCGACAAGAAGAATGCCAGGACAGCTGAAAGATGGGAAAAACATAAAAAGAAGTAGCTTATTTAGACTCTTAGGGTTCAATTTGTATCAGGATTAAGATAATAAAACATGAGCACTGAGCCCTGAAGATGCCAAGACATGACCATCACATAACTTGGAAGGATAAACTAACTAGTATGCGGTTTAGATCTTAGCATGACAAAGTACCAGCTGGAATTGTCATGTTACAGGAGTTAAGATTATAAACCCAAGAAAAAGAAGCCTGTAAGTCAGAGAAGCTGATATATCATTGATCTTAGGTCTCTCTACACGTCTATCATGCAATACTTTCAAGAATGTTGTTCATAATAAGCCATCTGACTTGTTTTCCAAAGCACTCGATTTATGAACCTGGAAAATCAGATGCCGAGCAGATTCCTACAGAACTGTCAGTGAAATAACAGCAGACCGAAGCTTTACACCATCTTCGTCCCATTTCGACTGTGGGGCAGTTGCTCCTGCGATAATTGCCTGCATTAAAATTCCAATAATAACAGCTAGTGAATTGTAAAATCTAACAAATCACGATGACGGAGAATGTTCAGCGAGGCCAAAGATTAATACAAGATCAGTTATGGTTTCCATGTTGGGGCACATGAGCAAGCTATATATATTGGCTTTATCCAAAGAATTCTGACAGAGTAACGAGTTAATTCCACTAAAGACATGGGCACTGCAATCAATATTCTAATTGTAAGGTGAATGTATTAACCTTTCCACTGTTAACCACAGCTACTAGTGCCGCATGCTGGTCATCTCTGCCAAATTCATAGAAGTAATAAGTCCTGAAATTAACAAACAATGGAACACATATGTCAGAAAAGTATTGTAATTATAACATCCATGATCTGGTTCAAATAAAATATCATTTCCCTGCTGACATCCTGGTTGCTTTAGATTTAGTGTAGGGGTGATGGTATTTGTGTTTATTATCCAAGTCAATGGAGAAGGAAAAATATATGCTTCTATAGCTGATAAATGCAAGGAATGAGGGTATTCGATTGGTACCATTACAACCATTACTTCCTATTTTCTAAACAGCTAATTTTTATAAACAATACAGCAGTTTATTCAGTGTTATATATATATATATATATAGAACACTGAATAAACTAATATATTCCTGAAGGTGCCTGTTCTAGTTCAATAGCATTATTTACGAATTGAAGAGCCCCAGAATCAAGCAAAGATAGATAAATTTACCTGTAACCTTCCTCTTCTTTTATTTTTAGTGTACGGGCAGAGTATAAAGTTGTCCCACCTGCCATTGCAGATAAATTGAGCTACCAGAACAAGATAGTAGAGAAGAATGCTAATCTACTTGTTTTTTCAAATGACAAATGATCAGCAGGAAAAGTGGAAACCATTTAATTTATTTTTTTAAAACCACAAGAAAGTTCAATATATACAAAGGATTTTTGGTTCTAAGAATCAAAACTTCAAGAATAACACAACTGAATGCAAAGACAGACCTGGAACAAAGAGTTTTGCAGCCTCCTTCAATGATCCCAAATCAGTAATATCTTTAGCCTGTCCATGTTAACAAAGTACATGTTTGTCGGAGAATTACTCTTTGAGATCTTAAAATTGGAACAATCTAAAATGAGGGAGCAGGGGGGGTGGCATTATTCATCCATTTTACTTTTCTTGCGTAATTGGAAATAAGTACAAGACTTGAAGGTTGTGAATTATAACATCCAAAGGATAATGGAATTCACAATGAAGGAGTGATATCTGCCATCCCACCATGATGGCAACAGGAAAACTCATATAGAGGTTAAGTTACAAGATAATAACCCTAGATAACCTGAAAATCATTGTAGTTTTGGATGAGATATCCTACCATGCTTTAAATCAGGGAAAATGCTGGCATTGTGCCCTGACAATAAGATGCTTAGTTGGGGGTATTAAATTATAGCAGACTTTTAATCTCGCAGATGTTTGCTATGAAATTAACTAATTTGACGAAGTAAACATGTCAAGAGTTACAATCAACTGCCTTAGTTCCAAATTTAACCATGAAAATGAACAAGGACGTTTAATGAGTCTTGCAGAGTAATACAGAAACAAACCAATACTAGAATAAAGGTGAAAGTTTGACAATTTTCACCACACAAACCTCTAAAAAGGTGATCTTCAGTTGATTGGAAGGGCGAACGACAACGTTTAGAACTTCAGATCTATGTTGACAAAAAGAAAATGCAACAAAAAACTTGCGTGAACACTATGACCATTACTATAAAGTTTTATGCATTACTCCAATGGAAAGCTGAATAAATATATACATCAAAGAGAATTAACTTTCTGTAAAATAATATACCCATCAGAAGATGCAAAACGGGCTGCAAAGGTCTTTGGCTTTGCCTTATCTCCATATAAAGACAGCCCAGCACTGTAATCCTAATAACAAGATATAATAACCAAGTTGATGAAAAAACAATTCTGACATTGTGAACACATTTGACATTCAATACTCTACATTCCCTCAATCAAGATATCTAACTCTAAGAAAAACTGAATTGATTTTGAAAGTTTTAGTTTCAAAGCTTACTGTATCTATCACCAATGGCCAATTTGGAGCATCCCTTATCCTTTAAAACCCACTAAACTAAAATTATATATGCCAATTCATTGCATATTGATAAGAATAAATTGTGCAAAATGTTAGCAATAGTAGCCAAAACACCATACCCATGACTACCAACATTGATAAAAAGAACTCAAGAGATTCAAACTTTAACTCAAAACAGTTAAAAACATAAGAATGTATGGGTGAATAGTGAAGCCATAACAAAAATTAAGATAAATATACCTCTGGTTCCATGATGTCCTCAAATTGAGGAGGGACCCTGATGGCAAAACCATCACCATAGAACTGAAACCAAGATTTTGTATTGGCAAGGATAGAAAGAACAGATTTTAAAGGTGGAGAAGGTTCACCTAAGGCTTGTGCAAGAGGGTGTTGAGTGGCTAAGGAAATGAGACAAAGTGAAGTAGTTTTGAAGATGAACTGTCTCTTAGAGATGGTGCTGGGGAGGCTAGTGGCATGAGGGGTTGGTTTTGGTTTTGGATTTTGTGGAGGGTTTAGAGGAGGGTGGTGGTGGTGAGGAGAGAGGGAGAGGAGAATGGCCATGAGATGGTGAGTTTGGATTTCATGGAGGCTAAAAAAAATGGAGGGAAGATAATGTGGGGTAATGGTGGGGCTTTTATCTCTTGGATTCTCTTGACAATGGAAGGGTGTTTTGGAGATTTGGAGTAAATTTTACCAAATTATGTTTTCATTCATCGTAATTGTAAGTAGTTTGATTCTCTTTCTCATTGGATTATCTCTATGATTATCTGATAATGCCACATAAATTATATTTATCAATCCTGGATGGACCAAAGTGACCCCATAGTCTTTGCATGGCTGAGTGAGAGGGGGGTTATCCATTTCAAATAACAGCCAGCCAATCCAAAACAAAAGAAATCCAAACCACCCAAATTCCTCAACCAAAGAGAGACCAGAAAATGATGTAGAAAACATAGTATCTCCCTCTCTGTGTCCGCCATTTCTGTTCTGTTGATCTCTCACTCTCACTCTCATTCCCATGGAAACCTTACTTTCTTCGCACTCTCTTTCTCCTCTCCTCAACTCAAAACCATCCTCTTCGAAATCCCATTCGCTACCTTCTCTACAAACAAGATCAAACTCACTCTCTTTCACCCACAAGAGCATCACTTCTAGCCTCAAAAGGCACACTTCTCAATCTTTGTCGGTGCCCAATAGCTGGTTCAGTTATGCTCAACAAGGCCTAGCAGCATTAGCTCTCTCTTTGACACTCAACTTTAGTCCACTGTTGTCTATTGGAAATGCTCAAGCATCTGAATTTGACGTGCTCAATGAAGGGCCACCAAAAGAGTCTTATATATTTGATGATGCTGGTGTGCTTAGTAGAGTGACTAAATCTGATCTGAAGCAGCTGTTATCTGATTTGGAATCGAGGAAGAACTTCAAGATCAATTTCATTACTGTTAGAAAGCTTACTGTAAGTCTTTTGGTATCATTTCTTTGTTGATTTGAATGTGTAGTTAGTCTAGCAAACTATGATTATTTCCACTTTTGAAGCAAGCTTTTGATTGTTCCGAGAAATGGAACAGCAAGTAAACTGACTTGCAGACATTTGTCTTTTAGTGTTACAATCTGGGTTACATTATTGCCAAATTAATAGATGACAAGTTTAAAGGCAGGTGTGTTTTCCTTTAACTCTTTCATAGATGCATATAACTGAATAAAGATTATGTTTGTTGCAGAGCAAAGCAGATGCTTTTGAATATGCCGACCAAGTTCTGGAGAAATGGTATCCCACTGTTGAAGACGGCAACAACAAGGGAATTGTTGTGCTTGTAACCAGCCAAAAGGAAGGGGCAATTACAGGGGGGCCTGCATTTATCCAAGCAGTTGGAGAAACTGTTCTTGATTCCACTGTCTCGGAGAACCTTCCTGGTAACCATGCACTTACTGTACAATTTTCAAGTTGGTGATTAGTTTCCCCAGATTTCCTTAGTTCATTGTGTTTCATGGTAGTTAGGGTGGTCTTTTTGTTCAATCTAAACAGTTTTAAGTGGTCTGGTTGAAACGATATTTCATTTGAAATGGTGAGGGATGGTGGAGGGATCCTAATGAAGCTCTAACCAAAACTTTAAGGGATCCCAAAATACAGACAGAGCTTAAGCATGATGGAGATTCTATCCTTTGTTTAGTTCTCATGCACAACATTAAAATTCTTTAAGCACTTAAATTTCATTACAAAGTGATGCTTCACAGTTGATCGATTTTTGAAATGAAAAATGGGAAATTCAAATCACCATTTGTCCTCCAAAGGGTTCAAGACTGCTTTAATTTTCAATACCATGGTACTCTAGAGAAGTGTAAACATCCATTCTATGCTGGTTTACACTGCTGTTGAGAAGTTATCTCTTTGAAAGATCCAAGAAAGTGAAACTACCTACAATCTTATGAAACTTATGTTGGTTTTCTGTTGATTCAGAAGGAGATGGGCCTAATTCTATTATCAAACACTAGCTGTGCACAAGCTACTGAGGTTTAGAGATCTTGAGGTCCAACTAAGTTCTGAAATGCTAACATAGTATACCATTGGATCTCAGCACAGGTGTTAAAGAGTACTGAGTTCATCCTTTGTTCCCTATTCACACATCAATTCAGACTCAACTGTTATTATAGTAGTTCTGTTTTGTTGAAATGATATTATTTTATACAGAACACAAATTCATTGTATTTGCACATGATGCAATTGTCACACAAGCTCAGATGTCATTAGTCTTAGAGATGAGGATGCTCAAGTTACGTGTGCTTGCTCATGTTGCAACTCTCTAACAAGCTCAAACGTCATCAATTTTAGAGCTAAGATTATAACCAGAAGATTTCTTGTCCATTTTTCATTTAACATCATGATCATAAGAACTGCATTAGTTGAGATAGAACAGTGATGCTGATGACCATGTGGTTTTCAATTGCAGTCTTGGCGACGGAAGAAAAGTACAATGAAGCGATTTATAGCAGTGCCAAGAGGTTAGTGGCTGCTATCGATGGGCTTCCAGATCCAGGCGGTCCGACGACTAAAGAAAACAAACGAGAATCCAACTTCAAAAGCAAGGAAGAGACAGAAGAGAAGAGGGGACAATTCACTCTAGTGGTTGGAGGTCTATTGGTGATTGCTTTTGTTGTTCCCATGGCGCAATACTATGCTTATGTTTCAAAGAAATAGGTCATCACCCTGTTGTTAGGCTTGTTTCTCAAATTCTTTCCTCTAGGTTTCGACAAAACCTGGTGGCACATAGTTGTACAAATGTCTGTAATGTTCTTGACGAGAAACTTGCAACCAGAGGATAAGTACAGATTTTTGGTTTATGTTCATGAAATGTGTATAGAACCATGGTTTCATCTTATGCTCACAGTATCATATCATTTTCCTGGTGCTAATTCTACGATGAACTCTGAGAAAATAGGGTTTTGGTGTCGCAATCTGCAACATCAAGCTTTTATAGCTAAGAATCAGATCATGGAGCACCAGTCAGAACTTATTAATAATATTAGTGCGTGCATTTAATCTTCAGCTGTAAACAAATGAAATACGAATGAATAGAATAATTACAGCACAGTCAGCAAATTAGCTCCTCAGAACTTGAGATTGAGAAGGAAAGGCATTCTATCAGAGAATGGCGGATCCGAAAATTTTCCGGTGAGTATTTGTGATGAAATATACTGATTTGCTGCCTCTGAATAATGAATTCCATCCCAATTCACATACTCAGTGCTATCACTGCATGCTTTGGCTGTGACACTGGTCCCATTCAAAACTTTTGTTTGCCCACAAGAAATCCTGCTGTCATAGTTTAGTGGTGGTCCTCCATATCCACAGCATGCCATTATGGGTTGCTCAAACCCTGAAAAATCATATTCACTCAGAATCTAATGTCTTATCTTTCCTTAGACTTTTCCATCTCTTTTGATAAGAAAAAGATGAAAACTAAAAAACTTTAAAAAATTCTCATAATAAAGGAACTGAGGATTACTAACCGTATCGGGAATAATTAGCAATGAGGTTGGATTTTATTGTGTAGATATCAACATATGTGATATTTGAATCAGCATATTGGCCTTGCAGCTTTTTAGTGAGAGCATGAAGCTGAAGATTTAAAAGCTTAGCTGCTTGATTATGCCCACTTACACATCCTAGCTCATCAAGCTTTGATGGATCAGTTCCGAACTTTGCAACGTTCTGAGTCAAGCAACCAAGAGGACCCGTGTTGTGGATCCAAAAATTCCTACCTCCTTGGTCATATAGTTTCTAGAGCATGAAAATAATCAATCAGTGTAGCAGATTTCATGTTCCTTTCAATACAGGTTAGTGTCAAAAAAAATTAAAGAAAAGGAAATGACAGAACTAGGATCTAACCTTGATCCCGGTTTCGAATTCGACCAGAATGTTTGGGATTGAAGCAACAATTTGATCAAGTGTTTTTGAGTAAAATGCACCGGCAAGATCATTCTGGCCTATATCAAACATGTATAGACCCTTCTGAAAATAGTCTTCTGCTGGTACGTATCTATCAAATCTCTTACCTGTGACAAGTTTTGAAACATGAGAAAACTATCAATGATTCTTACACTTCTTGCCATACTTCAGACATTAACATTTGCGTAAGAACTTTATCAAACTGAATCCGCATCACCGTCAATCAAGTTTTTCTCAGTAATGGTGGCTTACAGTATGAGAGTGAGCCATTTACATACCTTTGGCCAGCAATTCGAGAACTCGAGCTTTGAATCGTAGAAATTGATTCACTTGAACCCCGAAGGAAAATGGGCTCACAGATGTTGCAGTTGCTGGAAGTATAGTTGATCCTGCAGCCGCAAAGTTGCATCCTTTCCGAAAATTCGGTACCCCAACCGAGTCCAAATATGCATTTAGGAAGGGCAGCTCCATTGCATCCACTGGAAAACACACACCCACAAGAATGAATGAAAGAAACAAATTGCAATACTTCCTACTTGAAAGCAGAGGAAACAGAGTGTGAATATTGAAAAAAAAAAAAACTGAAAAACAAAATATTTCAGATTCTTGTACTTCTAACTGCATTGCTATTTTCAATCAATTCTTGTACTTAACATTACTTACCTCCTAAAAAATCCTAAAAAATAAATGCATTTAACACAAAAGGAACAATTATACAATATATCAACAAGAAAATGGGATTTATTCCATCCTAAGAACAGAAGAAACAGGGGAATGCAGAGCAAGAAAACAGAGAAAACAGAGGGAAAGGCTTGTCTTCCTTAAAACAGAGAAAACAGGGGAATAACAGAGTATAGAAACAGAGCTGCATGATATAAACTAGAAGGCATGAAAAATTTCAATGATAGTTGGAGATTTACTAAGGAAATCAATAATGAGACGGCCATCACAGTATCTCCCAGATGGTATTTGAAAGTGAATTTCCCCATAAGGTGGTCTAATGCTTTCAATGCCAGCCCCAACAAGGTTTCCAGTGTCAGAATTTGAATCCCCAAAGTTGAAAACAGCAGGAAACTTGAAGTGCACAGATTGTGCAGGTGGCAAGAAGATGGAGATTAATGCGAGAACATAGAGGAAAAAGTTTTTGGCTTCCATTGACAGGCTAGGGCTATAGAGGATGAGGATGTGTCTTCACTGATGAAAGAAAAAGACCAAGAGCTTTCACTTTTAAATAATAGTTACCAACCATGAAGAAATAAAAATGGTGGTGGGGCATTGTGTGCAATTCAAGAATCCTTGAACTTATTTGAAATGGACACGAGGAAAGAAAAAATTAATCATTTTGTTTGGTTATGTGATTGTTTGATACTATTTGAGATCTAAAATTAATTTTCAGATATATTTTTTTAATTTTTTTGAGTTAATCTGGTAAAGATTTTATTTATTGATAATTTATCAAATTAATATAATAGGTGAACAGGTTTGATAACTATGATCATGCTTGAATATAGCAGTATAGAAACATAGCATGACTAGATTAGCTATTGAATGTGTAAATAAAATCATATTGCATGCATAAAAATGGCAATCTTTGGCATGGTTAGAGAATAGAAAGTTTACTTAGAAAATCAACAATGAGACGGCCATCACAGAACCTTCCTGTGGGAGTTCTGAAGTAAATTTGTCCATTAGGAGGATCAAGGAGGAAGCCTAGACCAGCAGCAAGGTCACCTGTGTCAGAGTTTGAATCACCAAAATTGAACACAGATGGATAATTGAAATCAATTGAATTTGCAACAGATGATAGGATGGATAAAAGGGTGAAAACTTGGAGAGCAATTTTTCTTCCAGCCATGATCAGTAGTTAACTTCCCAATCCTAGAAGCTAAGAAGCTGTGTAATAATTAGAGAGGTTTGGTGCTTTTATGGGCATAGGGAATGCTTGCCTTGAGTTATGGAAAGGCAAGATAAGTGCCTCGTTGCCCCGAAAGCAAAGTTTTTTCTTTTTTTCCTTTGGTTGTGTACCATACTTTGAAGTGTTGTTTCCTTTCCTCACTATTTTACTCCAAAATGTTCTTGGGTGCACGCATAAGGCCACGACTAGAACCGTAGAGAGAGAGAGGGGAGGAGTGTGCTAGGGGTTTTTTGGTTTAATTTGGGAGAAAAAAGAGTTGATTAAGGTAGTATTTATATTTCATCAAAACTCATAAAAATCAGTGCAAAATTGTGAATTTGCATGATTTTATTGAATTTACTAGAGTTGATTTTAATTTTACTGATTTTTGAGTTTTTTGTTTGATTTTGCATGCTAAATACAAATTAATTTGTAAAATTATACGATTATACAAGTCAACTAATGATTTTGGTAATTTTAATCCAAATTCATTTGATATTTTTTTGATTTTATCTCCAATCATATCTTTTCATCTTTTTCTTTTTCCTTTCAGGAATTGATAACCACTTATCTAATAAAAACTCTGAATAACACCATAGTTGTTAAAAGAGTCATCCTAGTTTTCATGAATATAAATAGCATGATTGATGTTATATTTAACTAAAGGATTGATTTGGAAAAGAGCCTAGGTTATCGGGTTAATCTTTAAGTCATTGAGTCAACTATATTTTATTAAAATAGCAGTATCTTGTTTTTTTTTTTTGTACTAATCTTGTTAAGTTTATATCAAGTATAGCCAAGTCAATGGAATTATTAAAAATTTAATTAAGTTATATAAATTTAATCGAGTGAATATCTTATTCGATTCAACTAAAAATTTAATTTAAATTAGGTTTTGAATATAGGATTTCATGTAAATTCAGGAGGCTAGTTCAAATACAACAACTTTGAATAGTATCATTTCATCCTGAATGAAGTGGGCCCCACCATATTGGCAATGGGCAATTATTCTTGTCACGCTAGTGGCACAAAATTAGTGCCACAAATCATTTCTCACGCGAAATATTGAACAGGAAAATATGAGACTAGAGTCTGGGAACTCATGCCTCACCATATGCAGCTAAATAAGAAAACCCAAGTTCGAATTTAGGTTTGAGATTTGAAAAAGATTGCTGTTTTTGTCTTTTTAACTAAAGTAATAACAGTAATGAAGGGCTTAATTATGAATTTTCATCAACAAACCATTACCACTCGGAGCAAAATACTTGCAGCAGTGACCAAAAAACTACAGAACAGGCTCAAAGAGGGTGGCAAATCCATCATACAATTTGGATGGATCAGAACTTATACCTATTTTATATCTTTACAGTGCGCGGTTTCTTTGATACATTCCTTTTCTATGCTCAAAAGGATGCAAAATCAGAGCCAAAACTCATATGTTCATTACAGTATTTAGCAGAATCAGAAACTATCCTGTAAAAGTTTCCCGTGCTAGAGTGGCATTCCCTAAATATTGCATTAGCCAGCGCCTTGAGTTGGCCACACGGTTTCAACTCACCATCTTGAAGGGGTAGAATGACCCAACCCATGAAAATAACAACCTGATCATTCCTGAAATCTTAAGCAGAACACCAGCATTATCGCCAGTCTCCTTGTGCATTGCATCAAACCTTTCTGCATCTGCTAGTCTTGCCTTAAGAGCCTGGTTCTCACTCTTAAGCTGCAAAGTAATATTACTGCACTTAGAGGGTGTATGATGACTACCTGGACTTGAACCAAATTCCTTCAACATAATAATGGTCAATTCTGAGTACTCCAAAGTGCAGTCATGAACTGCTTTCAGGGACAAAAATGGTAAAGTTGCTTGATGTCGAAGTGAGAAATAAATCACATGATACACGAATTAAACAACTGTTCTTTCTTCATTTTCACCTTGATTTCGAAAATGTTGTTTAGGCAGCCAGAAAGCAGAGGAAAAAGTGCTGACCAGTCATTGTCTTCTACTGCCTGCTGTAATGAGGAAATTGTTTGCAAAGTAACATCTTGATAGCCTGATTCCAGCTCTTCTACTGAAGTAAGGTCAAAGATTAATCCCTCCAGTATGAATACCTCCTCAAGTAACTTCACATCTTCATCATCCAGTCTCTCCCTTAACAACAAATGGAAACTATCGTAGTTCCAAAATTTAAAATCGTTCGTGTTAAAGTGTCACGGCTTAATTCTCAAGTTATTTAGAATTTTGTCATGTCGCAATTTACTTCTCACCTTATTTAGAATTCGGTCACATGACTCATCTTTAGTTGGGGTGATTTCTCCATGTTTTTCGGCATGTTTATCTTCTCTGCAGCCGACTTTAGATGATGCCTTTATATGCTTTGCCCTGCCAACAATGTAAAATCCAAAATGAAATCAAGAGATGGAAGCACCTCAAAAGGATGCAGGGACCTAGCACAGACATAAATAGATCATTCAGTAATTATTGCATATATAGTTGCCAAAGTGGTTATCATTTAAACTAATTAATGGCATCGTTGTTCTTTCAGACAACAAGAATTTTCTAATCTAGGTGCTCATAACTTTTTTTCTTCTATACACCTCTTCTGATTTCATCATTTTCCATATGGTGGACTTTGGACTTTCATACCTTGTACCAAATCGAAGTGTAGACATTGTTTCCGATGTATTTGAAGGGCTTGGTGAGAAACAACACAGAAATGCAGTCCTGGAGTTCCCAGCCTATACGATGAGACTCAGAAGTCAATACAAATATGAGATACTTTATTGTAAGATGGATTCAGCGTCGAGAAACTAACAAGAGCATCTTGTAGAATCCGGGTAAGTTTTGAATCACCGAAAGGAATATGGCTTGATTTGGTAGCTGGACCACTTGTCAGAGAATTTATTACATTTCCTAGAGCTGATATGGATTTGTTGATATATAGTCTTGGCTTCTTCAAGAACTTTTCCTTCGGCTCCAGTTTTCTCGACCTTTTCAGACCCCGCCAAGTCCACAGGAATTACTTTCCCAGTTTTCACCCTGCCAACAGTAATGAAATCTTAAAAGACTTTCACTTTAAGCATTGATCATACATATGAAAAAAGGTAATACCTCTTATCTGTAGTCGACTCTAGCTGAATAGTCAATATATAAATACAATGACTTCAACTGCTGGCCACGTTCATTTCTGTCTACGTTAAGTGTCCCAAAAGAATCAGAAGAATTGTTGCCACTATATTCACCAAGAAAAGATAGGCAAATGGAGTGCAGTTATTGGATTCTTTTATAAGTGAAGCATAAGCAAGAAATGGTAAATTCAAATATAGGCAAAAGAAAAGGAAAAGGATGAGTCTCTCCAACTGCTCTATTAACTATCCCACTCTGAGATTTCAAGCTGTTGATCAGAAGCTGTACTATTTACTGGAGTATGAAGATAGAGTAATCAAGCAACTGTGTCTTACAGATAGGCTTAGCAAAGCTTCTTCCGGGTCTGATATCCAGGAAAGGAAACTTAAAATGAAGTTGCAAGTAAGTATACACACAAATTTCTTGCTATGCAAGTAAAGATAAGGCAAAAGTGAAATTTACTTAAAAACATAAACAACAGAGCGAGGACAAGGAAATTAATCTTACCTCTGTAACTCCTGATAGCAATATTTCTTGCACTTTGCTCTCCTTGATCTGTATGTTGTCCTTTGTTAAACCAAGAAGGACAGTAACTTTCAGCAGTCAAGATGCATGCATTAATCTTGGAAACCTGTGCAGAAATTAAATTTTCTATTGTATGATAGGGAATGAGCAACCCAAGATATGTAAAAGGGAATCATAATTCTGAGCAAGACTTTCTCCATGTAGATCTCTACCTAGGGGAGTCATAAAAACACGCAGAATCTATTCAGTGTGAGTGTTTATCATACCGATGCAAACAACTGTCTCATGTAACAGGGTATTGTGAGTGTTTATCATCCCTACTTTGAAATGTTAAACGTTCCTATTCATGAGGTTTCTGATCCATGTAGGCATGCCTTCCAGATTAAATTTACCAGAGCTTCACAGTACCTCCATGCTATGTCTTCGCAGCTCCAGTCTGTTAATAAAATGCAAGAAAAACTCCATAAGTTCACGGCACAATAATAAATACAACAGAAATCTAGCACAATGATTATGACAAACAATGTAATGTTATCGGAAACCCTGCCCTACCAATACGTATAGAATTACATCTGCCTCTTTTTCATCAATCATAAAAATCTTATATGTTTCAAGTAACTTCGAATGGAAAATAGCAATCAACTAGCCACTTAAATTGATTTTAAAAGATGGAGATGGTCAAAGTCTTCTACACCAATATTTTCCAGCACATTGAAATGATGTTTGAAGCACCAAGCCTAGATCATTGCCATCAGCATGCTCATGAGCATAATCACCTCTCAGTACAGCTCAACTCAAATCAATTGAATACACAAAAACCACGTTAATGCATAGAAAATCCTATACACAAAACCACATTTCTGGCAATCTGTTTGGTTTCCGGGAAAACAACGGGAAATTGAAGAAAATCTGAAATGATTCGATCTTTTTGAGAAATGAAACTCGCGTTTCCGTCTCTACCTAAAATCTCGATTTATGTTTTCGTGTGAACAATGACTTGAAAGTTTTTAAGATTCAAAAAAGGAAATTTTCCTGCGGTTTCTAGGGAACCCAAGGGATCGAGAGGAGATTAAATAAGAAAAATACGGAGATTGGAATGATAGGCTTGCGTGAAATCATCCAACTTTCAAAGTTCATGGATAGCAGCAAGTCCTTGTAGAGCTTATCTTGATGTGATCCTATAGGGGCACAGAGCACTCCCTCCTCTTTGCATATATATGTCTATTTGCGTGTGTCAGTCTATATGCATACAGATGTTACCTTTTTCCCAGAGAAACTCTAGTAATTGCATTTATGAAGATTATAAACAGAACTCCCCACCCCCTCCTTCTGCATGTGTGTAAACCATGTCTAAGAAACACAGGTGTTGCCTATATTTGTCAGAGTCTGTACTTTCTTTTCCAGACATATATATTCTCCAGCAAGTCATGTTTAATTTGAGGTAACTTGTTTAATACAAGTTTCTCATACCTGAATCATGGAATGTGGTTAACGTTAGTGTATTCATACATATCTGATCTTGTTGTGGTGGTTGCTGTTGCATTATACCCTTGCCATATGAGCTGACAGTTTGATTAATGGTTTGGCACAGACATTACATTTATCGGGTATTTTTCTTACTCTGGCCTCCCTTCAATGTTTGGTATCACAAAGTGCCACTATTTTTGCCTCAGATGTTTTCTTTCCTCCTTTGTAATGGGCGACAAAAGTAATTTTCTTTTGTCTTATTGAATTTCGGGCTTTGCCCAGAACTGAGTGCAGGTTGGTTCTGGTGTAGGCCTGGTTGGAATTTGTCTTTCTCAGGTAAAAGCTTCCCAGGTATATATGTAGTTTCAATCTCATCTCACGTCAACTATTTTAGAGAAGTACGCTTCTATTATTGGTGTCATTCAATAAATTACATTCTATCTCAATGATTCCACCATAAATGTAGATTTGGAAGAACATGTTTGGAAGTTTATGGTTACTAATCGCTTCCAAAAAGAAACGTTAGAAATATGAAATGCACTTATTGTAGTTAGTTTATGCTCATCGTCACGTCTCATGGTCCTAACAACGCAATCAATGCGGCACATCCTTAGGTGTATAATACTCAACTCATTCTGTACACTGAGAAAATTGGTTTCTTGTTGATAGATTCCTGTCGTCCCTTCTTCTGGTTAATAATGATTGTAGTGGACTTAAATATTATGCATCGACGGTGGCAGGTGCGTGAAGTCCTGGTGTTGCTGATTCTTGTCTGTTCTGGGCAATTCAATCGCAATGTGTGCATTTGATCCAGGTTATATTAAGTGATGGTGGCCTGTCAACTTTAGCTACCATGAAACTTAATGTGGAGTTAAACCAGTTGAGTGCTGAAACTGATGTGCCAGAAAGATCTGGTGAAGATCCGAATATGGTACGTTCCAGGTGAAGTTGTATTTCCGTCACCATCTTTCTCTCTAGTCATTACTATTTTAATTGTTTTATTTGTAGTTTTTCCTGTCAACGTAAAAAGTATTGAATTCTGTAGTCATAAAACAATGAAATAGCTGCTGGAATTCAACATCAATGTCTAAAACAGAAGCGGCCAGATTCCAAAGACTCTCATTCTTGCTTCTACTTTGTTGATAGTTTCTTACACGAGCAACCAGCAGGCAGCCACTGTCTCTATGACAACTCTGTATTTCTAACCTTGATTAGGAAAAACTGATTTATTCATTCTTTTCTAAAATAGTTTATTTGATTTGTAGCTAAGCATGCATGAGTAAAATAGCTAGTTTTGACCTCTGCTTGTAGATCCCATCAATTTGTTTTTGATGATTAGGGTCCACAGTCAGAATTAGATAATGAAAGGAAACTACATGTACCTGGGACAACATAATTGTGATCATTTTTTTTTTTAAGAGAACCATTTATTTGCTGGAATTTTTTTTAAAAAAAATTAATTATTTTTTAATGTTTAATAATATCATAAAAAATAAATTAAAAAACACTTTCTAGTGTTTGGTTAAGTTATGGAAAATGAACCGAAAAATAAATTGTTAATATTTTTTTCAAGTTTATTATAATAATAAGGAACAAATCTTACAAATTAAAAGGTTGAATGAGAATAAAATTGAAAAAAATATCTAATTTCATAAATTATCCCAAATAACATAAATCAAAATCAAAATAATTGAGATAAAATCTAATAGATAAAAATTTTGAATGATGATGAAATTTTTAAAAAAAATTATAATTTCATAAATTATTTCAAATAAAATAAATAATAATAAAAAGAATGAGGACCAAATCTAATAGATAAAATATTTCATTTAATGATAACAGAAAAACAAATAACAATCATAAAAATAAAGATCAAAATTGATATACAAATCAAATTAAATCTAATCCTAAAAGCTGAAATTTTAAAAAAAATCAAAATAAAATATATAACAATCGAAAGTTTGAGAATCGAATTTGATATAATCAGCGAATAACATAATATTTCTAAATTTTTCACAACTTTTAAAAAGTGTTTTTCACCCAAAATAAAATGAAAATACTTTCGTGAAAATCAATATTGACTTAAAAGTGTTTTTCATTAACTAACTTTTCTAATAACAAATGAATACAAAAAAAAAATTAAATTTTTTTTAAAAAAACTACTTTTATATATATATATATATATATATATATATATATAAGAGCATTGTGACCCATGTCCTTATAAAAGTGGTTGAACTTTTTCGGTTTATATTTTTTGACATCTCCCCTTTTCAATGTGGATGTTGCATAATTTTTATTTTTTATTTTAATGATTGTAAACACCTCAATTCGAGTGGCGTTTAGAGGAGTGGGTTTAGCAATTTAATACTAATATATTAAAATGATTTAAAAATCTAAAAAGATTTAATTTTAAATAAAAATAGCAGCCGAAACAAACACAACCTTATAAACTAACTATTTGTGATTGAAAATGAATATTTCAAGACCAGACCATACTATGCCTTCATGTGAATCGAAGTCACTAGAAAAAGGTATACAATTATTTGTGTCAATTCAATGATTATATGTAGAATTATGTATATTAATGTCCTGTTTATTTTTATATTTTTAAAATATTTTTAAAATATTAAAATTATTTTATTATTTTATCTACTTAAAATTAATATTTTCATCAAAAATTACTTTAAAAAAATTATTTTAATACATTTTTAAATTAAAAAAAAAACATCCATTAACAACTAACCACAACTATATTCTTAAAATTTTTTATTTTGAGCCGCTATCATGACCGTCGAACTAAACGACCTTTTCCCTCTTCAGAACGGCAGCTCCAGCTCCCATTCATTTTTAACCCTCACATCCTGACGATAGACATGACGTTCATTCATTTTTTTTTCCTTGTTTTGCATATTCGTGGCTCACATTCTCACTCACTTTCCACATTTATTCTGGCTACTCGGTGTACTCTTTATACCCTGTAGGTATTATTGAGCTTGAAGGAGAGAAAGAGAAGATGTCTCTAGAGAGCAGTAGCAGGGATAAGAGATGGGGTCTCCAAGGAATGACAGCCCTTGTCACCGGTGGAACCAAAGGGCTCGGGTAATTAGATCTCCTTCATGTTTATTTTAGTTCCACTGTCTTAATTTCATACAGAAGCCTAAACCTGTTAATTTTACTGGAAGATGATACACTGTTCATAAATCTTTACATTGTTTCTCTGCATTAAGGTAACCAAATTTCTTACGTTTGCAAATAAGTTCGGAAATAGACTAAAACTTTAACGATACACTGTTCTCTGCATTAAGCCTAAACCTGTTAATTTTACTGGAAGATGATACACTGTTCATAATTTTACTATCTATAGTTTTTTCTTCTTCATTCTTTTCCTTTTTGAGATCTAGATTTAATGATATTCTGGTCCCTTATTTTATAAACTGCTTGTCGATCCGTTAGTATCTCCCTCCAATTTCCCTATAAATGTTTGTTAGAGTTAAAATTGGGAGCTTAAGAATTATATTTGCCTCTTGCTGAGTGGTTAAGATTTTGGACAAGTTGATTGCTTACCGTTGGCTACGAAGAGACCAACACTATCCGAAATTCAAATAATAGTTTAGAGCTCGAAAAACCTTAGTTCTTTATCTTTCAATGCACGCTGCATCAAGAATTAAAGTCGTTAATGCCAAAGACTGTTTGCTGATGCATTTTGATCAGTTGTGCTATTGTGGAAGAGTTAGCAGCGCTAGGGGCAATTGTTCATACATGTGCGAGGAACCAAGACCAGCTCAATGAACGCGTTAGGGAATGGAAGGAGAAGGGTTTCAAAGTTACTGGTTCAGTCTGTGATGTATCCTCTAATGCTGAAAGAGAGAAGCTGATGAAGGAGGTTTCCTCTCTGTTTGGTGGGAAGCTTAATATCCTTGTAAGTGAAATTTCACTATGTGTCTTTCTTATTGCTTAACACATTCACAGTACTTGAAGAAGGGCTTGGTAATATTAAGAGGGTAGCTCTACAGTGCCTTTGGTGTAAGACATTAGGCATTGTCTTTGGATGGGAAAAGACTCAGAGTACAACGACTGATAATTGCTGCAGTGATCCTAAGAAAGTTTCAAGGACAGTGAAAATGAGAACAGTTACTGTTGTTATCGTTGTTGTTCCCCATTCTAAAACCTCACACAAAACAATATATATATATATATATATATATATATATATATATATATATATATATATATATATATATATGTTAGTGAGAAGAATATAACAAAACACCTAGGAAATTGTCCAAGAAGACTGGTTGAGAAAAATCAAAATATACAGGATTAGAAAATTTAACAGTGTATCTTCGACTGATGAAGGTTCTATTAGCAAAAAAAAATTCAATTGAAGGAGGAAAATTCAAAATTTGATGTTTAAGGACTCAATTGAAATTTTTCAAGGTTTAATTGAATTTATTGAGGGTTTAATTGTAAGAAAAATTGATTTTTGAAGTCAATTTAGGCTTTGATTGGAAGAAATTAAAGTTTAAAGGTCGAATTGAAATTTTTAAGAGTTAATTTAGTCAAATTAGGGGCTTAATTGCATAAATATTGAAGTTTGATGAGCAATTAAGGACTTAATTGAAGCAATCCAAATTAAGGATTAAATTGAAAAAGACGCGTAAATGTTTGTGAGAGGCAAAATTTTTTCAAAGAAAAGCCAATAAAGAGTAGTTGTTGAAGGTATACATTGTTGATCCAAAAGTAGGTCCTTTATGGCCTGCTTTTGTTGTTTTTTATTTTTTTTATTCTATATTTATGTTTACAAACATAGAAAAGAGGTTTGGAATGTTTAATAAATAATATTGCATTCACCTCTTTGTTGCTGTGATTTTTTTTTTATGTTTTTTATACATTAAAATTGTTTTTTAAGTTTTTTTTATAAACAATGTTGTTTTAGTTTTTGTTTAACTTAAGCTATGCATGTTAAAGCAATGATGTTTATCCTAGGTTTGTTGGGCTTGTTCATGCACAAAATGGATTTAAAAAATCAAATTTGAATCCATGTTGCTTGAACATATAGGTTGTTTTAAGTTGATAGTTTTTTTTTATTTGGTACCCCATACTTGATTTTGATGTTTTAATGTTTTTTTATATAGTTTTTTGGTTCAAACATATTTGTGTATGATATTTTGACTTGTTGGGATAAAAAGAAAAACATGTTTTAGAAGCCAAAAATGTCAATTTCTAGGTTTGGTAGAGGCGGCCTTGGCTAGGAATATTTCTGGGTTTTTTAAGCAGTGTTCTTCGTGTTCTTAGGAAAAACATTATCTTGGTCCTTATATTTGAACCAATTTTGGTCAATTTCTTTACACAGAGCTCTTTTTTATGCATGATTAATCAATAATCTAGTGTTTATTTACATCAATAATATAATTTTAACAGTTTTTAATTATAGGCTTTCCGTTTAGAACCGAAACCCATCTTGATAAAATTGTGATGTTTAAGTGATAATCAAAGTGAATAAATGCTATATTATTGTTCCTTGCATGATTTTCAACATGCATGATGCCTTTTTTCGACCAAATCTGGTTTGTTTTAGGTTCCATGTTGCTGAGTTTGTTTCAGTGTTCTTGATTGTTCTCGGGGTTCTTCATTATTTTGTTTTTGGTGTTTGATCTTTTTTTTTGTTTTTGGGTGTTCAATCTATTTTTTGGCTTTAGTTTTGTTTTTGGGTTGTTTTCAAATCAAACCAGGATTTTTTATTTGATTTATGGTGAAATTACAGATTTCAAGTCGACCCGATTGGGTTAATTCGGTCGGGTCAGGTAAAAAAAAATTGAGTCAAAGAGTTTAATACCCTGTTTGGTTTGCCATAATGTTTTTTAAAGGGTTTTTAGTCTTAAGAATGTGTTTGGCAAACACCTCTTAAGTCTATTTTTGATAATTTTATAACAAAGAAAAATGTGTTCTTGTTGACCAAAACCTACAAAAATAAAAAATATATATATATATATATATTTTTTTTTTTCTTGAAAATGGCTAAAAATCCTAAATTTATGTAAGCATCTTTTAAAAAAAATCTAAAATTCTTTGACATGTTTTTTTTTTAATATTGTTTGGATTTTACAACAAGTTTGTAAAATTTCAAAGCAATATTTTGAGACGTATTTCTGATATTAAAATAAAAAAAATATTTCTTTTAATATATATGATTATGAACTTATACACAAGACATATTAATGATATTAAATATAAAGATAATTTATGTTTTTAATATTGGTATTAGAACGATTAGGTTTTTAATCTGATAAGATAAGGACCTTCTTACCAAGAATAATTTTTCTTAAACTTTAGATAAATCAACGGTTAGAAAACACAATATTTTTTTAATTTATATTAGACAAAGAAACAATGCAACTTACTTCAGGTAATGCGTACTAGGGGTGTTAATAATTTTTTTTTTTACACAATCAATCCTCTTACTCAAATTCTAGGATCAGTTAAGGTTCCTAGTGATCAAAATATTAATTGACAACTTGTATTTCTTTTTTTTATTATTATTGAGAAAGGACAAGGATCCGCCCACATCATTCTCGATGATACCGATCCGGAAAGATGATCTCTGCAACACCACACACGTGCAATTATTATTATTATTATTGTTATTATAACTTGATTAATAAGCCTTAGTTGTTGTAACATAAATGCATATAACTTGATTGTGCACAAATAAGTAGTGTTCTATAAATTTTAATAAATAGCCTTTTAAAATCTTCCAAATCTCCAGGTAAACAATGCTGGGACAAACATATATAAAGCGACCTTAGATTACACAGCTGAGGATTTCACATCTCTCATGAACACAAACCTTCAATCTGCTTTCCATTTGTCCCAACTTGCACATCCCCTTTTGAAAGCTTCAGGGGCTGGAAAGATTGTCTTCATGTCTTCCATTACTAGTGTGGTATCTATGAACACCCAGTATCCTTTGTATTCAGCTTCTAAAGGTACTTAACTACTTCTCTAGACCTGTTTTCTCATTTTAATTTTCCTTCTGTTTCTATTGCAAAAGCTTGTTCTCTTAGGACCTGTCATGACATGAATACTGCAGGTGCAATGAACCAACTTACAAGGAATTTGGCGTGCGAATGGGCTAAGGACAATATAAGGGTTAACGCAGTTGCACCCTGGTTCATCCGAACTCCACTCACAGCACATGTACAACATTCTACAAACTCACGAGTTCTCTAATTAACGTTTGATCTCCTTTCTACATGTTTTTCCCATTCAATTCTCATTGCACAAGTCCAACAAACATAGGTGGATTGTTCTGAACTAACGCGAGACGCTCAGTTCTGCAATATGATTATCTTATCGAACAATTTTATTGCTTTAGTTCTGCAATAATCAGTCTTAGGAGCTAGGTTACTTAGATTAATGAACGTCAGCAACACATTTGTTATTATCAAGCTAGTTTTTCTGTGATAATGAGTTATCTAATGCTTTTCCTTAACCATTCAGAGTCTGGATGATGAGAGCATTGTGAAGGAGGTTTTCAATCGAACCCCCATGAGACGCGTTGGGGAACCAGGGGAGGTCTCTTCTGTTGTCGCATTTCTATGCTTGCCTGCACCAGGTTTCTTAACAGGACAAATCATATGCGTAGACGGAGGGATGTCAGTGAATGGCTTTTCCATGGGTTGAAAATCAGCTGCCTGCTCTGAGGCGTGAATTCATCTACTTGTAGGATTGAATAAGGCAGTCTTACTGCCCTTTGACGATGTTTTTAACCATCCTGCCAAATAAGAGGATTGTCTCAGCCTCTCAATGACTTGCAGCAAATTTAATATTATTTATTTGGGTGTTTTCCGTGCTCAATAAACTATATTTTCAATTAATATTGCTCTTTTTTGATGTTGTGAACTGTCCTGTCAAATCTTATCTTTGGATGAATGTAGTGAACTGCCATGTTAGATAAGAGGATTTTTTCAGCCTCTCAATAATGACTTGGAGCCAATTTAATATTATTTATTTGGGTGTTTTCAATAATCAATAAACTATCATTTCAATTAATACTTGTTTATTTTCAAAGAATATGGGAAGGTTGGATCCAACTTTAAATCAGTGGGGTCATTTGACTCCACTACTGCATTTTAAATTTTACAACATTTATATAAGATTAGTTTTTTTATTTTTTTATTTTTTTAGTAATGTGGGTGTCTGGACCAATTTATACGTATCTTAATTAATTTCACGGGCCCTGAAGTTAACGACCATGTAAGCCTCCAGTGGCTCTGAGGTTTGTGAAACTCAAACTAATGATCTTTAAGGAGCAAATTTAGAGTTTGATCGGTTCAGCTACACCCCTCAAAGTTGAGATTAATTATTTTACCCAAGTTAGTGAATGAGTTGATTTTTTTTTCAAATAAAAACTTGGATATATAGGATATGTTATGTTTTTTTATATAATAAATTTTAAATATAAATTAAAAGTTTATTTAACATTCAATAATTATCTATGTAAATTAAAAAAATATTTGTTAACAGTAATTAAAAGAAAAATTAAAAAAATTAAGAGATAAATGTAGATCTTATAAAATAAGATATTTACTCGTCTGTTTTTACTGAACTTATTTATTAAAATAATAAATAAAAAATGCATGGCCAAACATATAAAAAATATTATTTCAAAATAACTATTTTTTTAACAAACAAAGCTTATTTGTACAAAATGAAATAAAAATATGCAAAAAAATAAAATACAAAACAAAATAATTTTTTTTAAAAAAAACCTCTATCCAAAAAAGGCTTGCAAAACCTGTAGTTTAGGTAACGAGACATAGATAAACTGATAGAAAAGAAATTGAAGGTAACAAAAAATCAATTTTTTAAAATAATATAAAATGATAAAATTAAAAAAAATGAGGAAAAAAATTATTCTTAACTATATTAACTCTTAAAACTTGTGACTTTTTTTATTAAATTGGAACTTTAAAAAATAAAAAAACAGTGAAACCCAATCTTGAACAAATCAAACATCAAAGTATGTAATTGGGAAAAAAAAATCAAACCCATAAAAAATTTTAATTAAAAGAATGAGGGTGAAAATTAATATAAAAAATAAATTTGAGGGCATCAAATTTTTTTTAATTTGAGGGTTAAATTAAAAAGAGAAAAACTTTAACAAAAGAAAAGGGCAATAAAAGGAATGAAGGCTAAATTAAAAAAAATAAAACAACATAAATTTTGATTGAATGATGAAATTGAAATCTAATAAAACTTTGATAAAAGAGCCAAGGGTAAAAATGAGAAATTAAAAGAATAAGGATCGAAGTGAAAAAAACAATAATATATAAAAAATTGTAATTTAAGGATGACAATAAGCAATAAAAAAACATAAGGACTAAAATTGAAAAACAAAAAGAAAAGAGAACATATATGCACTTTCTCTAGAAGAAAAAGAAAAGAAGGAAGAAAAAAAATAAACAACCACCAACAACAAATCACTCATCATTTATCGTTATGCGCCACACTAGGAAAAAGAGGAAGCGGCGGCGCTTCTAAGGACATGGTGGAAAGCCAAGTTTGGTCACCGGATGGTGTCACACGCGCCAACATCTTTTTTGATATAAAAATTTAGAAAGCAATGTAAAATTACCAAAAACATCTCTCATTATCTTGAAAATAACAAATAAATAAATGTGAAAAAACAAAGACATATTTTAATTATAGTCTAAGAAGGGAAAAACAAATGGAGCCCTTGGTCAATAACTAAGTATTTTATGACCTTGGGTTAAAGAAATATCTTTACTATTTTAAAATATGAGAAAAAACAAAAATATTCTTGATAAACAATTCTAAGTTTTGTTGATCTTAGAGTAGAAGAATATTTTCACTATAAAAAAATATTGAAAAAGGCTAACATATCTTGACAATTTTTTTAATGGCCAATGAATTTATTAAAAAGACTAAAATACCCCCATAATCTAAGCTTTTATTTTTTTCAACACAAAAATAAAATAATAATTTCATTATAGAAATCAATAGTAAACTGTGTCTATAATTACAGTGAAAAACCATGCCCTATATATTTTTTTTTTTGTTAATTTTAGTGGAAGTATTTACTTATTTTTACCTTATTGGGCTCACTAAAATAATTTTTAAACTCAAGATGGTCAGATTACCTTTGTATTTTCGCTTGTAATAAAATTATTTCCTATCAAGCTTCTTTCCTTTTTGTTTTCCCCTAATCGCTATTATCCTTCTTAGACTATTAATTTTGTGAGGTAAGAAATGAAATCTTTCAAACAAATTTTCTAAGATAATCTCATCCAAAGTTAGAATTTCTTCATGACTCTCTGAAATTTAACCTTTTTAGACTTCCCATGCTATTATCATTATAATTATTTTTTCTTCATTTGCATTTAGAAGCCTGCTTCGCACTGAACCATGACACTTAGTTTACTCTAAACATAAAGCCAAAAATCTGAGTAATTAATTGTAAGGAATTAGGTTGATAGTCAAGAAAGTTTGCTTCTTTTCTTGACCTGATGAATTCAAATCTATCTGGGCAAAAATTAAAAAAAATTATTATTTTTTTAAAAAACACCCGATCGAGGAAGAATATATGCTTTTAAAATCATCACGAGATAATTAATATTGATTAACGTGTAAAATAGTTCAAGAATATTCTTACTGTCAAGAAAATTTAAATCCTTCAAATTATTATCTACTCTACTAGTTTAGCATCAATCCCGTCCATAGAAAAATGCAAATGAAGAATTATGATGTCGAGATATTTAATATCCATCAAATTTCTTATCTTGAATCTTAATGCAACCCGGAGAAATCCAATTTCAATTGCTTTATTTATATTTTTCAAATTGTTCTATGTTTTCGGTAAATAAGCAATAATAATTAAGTTATAGAGATTATTTATTTATTTTCAGTTTTTTTCCCTTTGCTTCTTCTGATTTTTTTCTTTAAGGTGCTGAATGCTTGTCGCTGGGCAACCCAAGTAATAAACTTAAATTTAATACATTTAAAAAATCATTTAAAATACCAAAATAAATCTTTTATCATGATGTATATGGGCTAAGACATAATAGCCTGAGAACCCATCTAGGCACACGCCTCATGCTGAGAGTGCTGCCTGGCCTCTTGGTGTTCGGCTCAGGGGGCCAGACTTGGAATGTATAGTGTAGATTACGCTCAGGCCAGACTTGGAATGTATAAGAGTGACCTGGCCTCGGGGGTTAGGTTCGAGACAATAGAAAGTTTGGTCGGAACATGAATATAAGGGGATCGGTTCCCGAACACCAAGAGAGGTGCATGGGGATCAGGCTTGGACTCGAGGATATAGCAAGGTTTCAATCTAGGGTCCATGGAGATCAGGCCTAGATTTGGTCTCAACATTTGATAAGTTTTTGTTTCCTTTTAAATCTCAAAAAACTTCTCTTTTAAATCTTTGAATTATAGCATCCTGACTCGAAAAAAAATGTTCAAAGTTCAAGTCCAGAGTTCAAATAAAAGACTTCGGGATTTTATTTCTTTACACCAGACTTAGTATTTAATTTCTTAATTGAGACAGAAACAAAAAAAAAATCCGGAAACAATATCATAATGTAATGCTTTTAATTTTTATATTTTCTCTTCATTTTTATTTAACACCAAATGAAGTCTCCCTAAATGTTCTTGCTTTTTTCATATGAATGAGATTAATAATTTATTAATAATCAGTTAAGAAAACAGAGTACAAGCCAAAGGAGTGAGTGGCTAGAACAAAGTACCATAATTGTTAAATTTGGTTTAATTTAGTGGATTAACCCTTCTAATTCAAAATTTAATTTAAATTGAATTGGTTTTGATTTAATCAAATTCGTTAACCTGATTAAGTTAATTTATGATTTAATTGATTCAATCAGATTGAGATGTTCTAATTTTTTAAAAAAAATAACAAAAAATTAAAATAATATGGTTTTAAATAAAAATTATAGATTAAAATTGATTTGGCAGCTCAGTAACCAAGGTTCCTTTTCAAGTAAGACATGGTCGGTTGTGATAAGTATGGAACAAACATGACTTCCCAACAAAACTAAAGGATAAAAAGAGGCCAACAACCTTTCCCAAAAACAAAAGCTAAACCCCAAAATCCACAGCAGCAGCAGCAGCAGCAACAGCAGCAGCAATAATGAAGATAGCTAGGAATGAGTGAGCAAGGAACTAGCTAGAGCCAAACATGGAAAAACCGGCAAAGAACATAGCCATAGCCAGACACATTGAAAAGAAATTAGCCTGCACAAACAGTTGAGAAAATAAAATAAGTCCCTGGAGTAACAGAAACCAGCAAGGAGGCCCCTCCCTGACAAAAACCTTGCAGCTTACCTTCCACTTCTTTTCTCAACTTGTTAAAAAAAAAAATTATCTTAATCCAAAAATTTAATTTATTAGGTGAAATTCTAAGATATAATTTATATAATTATCTAACACACTTCTTCGAGTAAAAACCTTTTAAATATAAAGGCTCTCTGTATTTGAAACTTGCATAATATACACTATACTATCTGCCGCTAATCTTTGTATAGTTCTTATTGAAAAGCATTTCAGATCACAATTTATAATTACTTGTTTTCACATGTCTATCTTATTATAGATTTCATGTTCATCTTTTATAGATTTTATGACTTTTGATGTTACAAAGCAGTCGAAAGTTACCAAGAGAGTATTGTTCATTTAATGAGATTATTTACACCCTTTTCCCTTTGAGTGATGAAGCTAGAGATATTTGTCAAAGGGGCAAATATTTTCTTACATAAGTACGAGATTTATGAGGGAAAGATGGTGCATTTTACTTGGAAATATAATGCAAAAACAATGTTTATTCTATGTTCCATGTTTTGTTAGTGATTTACACTTTTGCATTATTCAAATTGACATACAAAGAGTCACTGTCTAGATTATCTTGAATCACATACTGTATTTTTCTTTATTCAGGGTTTGAGATTCAACATGCTGATCACTTTAAAGTTTAAAGATTTCGCAGAAAATTAATTCAAACCAAGAAATAGTGTACTTTTATATGGAACAAATGATTAAAATTGGAAGCCTTCAACTACATTTTACCCCACTGGAAAACTAGCAAGTAAAACAGATAGGATGAGAGAGAGAGAGAGAGTCGGTCAGTCAGTCTAGTGTTAGAATCTTCCAAAATGATACTCAGAGCTTGTGTCAAGAATTAAAAATATGATTTCTGCACCTACCTATGGAGTCTTGACCCTTCAATAGTCCTTGAAAATGGAAATCATATCTCAAAACAATGGTGAAGATCTTATCTTTAAAAATGGAATGTACAGTCCTCCATTTGTAAAGTTACACAGTAAGAAACATCCTCTTTAGTTCAATTTAATTCATTCAGTTACAGTAAATTGTTTCAATCATCCAAGTCTTGCAGCTATAAATAAAAACACCAAAAAAATAGCTAGCTTTGCTGTAACATTTCAGCCTCAAAAGTGAGATTTCTCCACTAATAATTGCAAGAGGCTACACGTAAAATGGCCTGCTTCGGCAGCCTCACCACAAGCACTAATTTTACTGTACTCTGCTTGTGGATGTGGCTTGTCTCCATGTTAAAATCGGATCCTGAAGCTTCTTATACTATATATATGTAGCACTGCAAGGTTTGCAGTTGATCAAAAAGCCACTGGGTGATTAAGCTCAATTATTGACCAAGATCTAATTAATACTTGAAACTTAAAATATGTTCACCAACCAAAAATAATAGAAAAACAGAAATACAAGAGACATTATTACGAACCAAGAGACTATTGTTTTGGCCCTGGTCCCGTGGAGACATTATTATTATTATTATCTTTTTATTGAGTGAAATTCGAAACATGTCAATTCATGGTCTATGTGTTAAGATTTACCGAACAATACTTAATTATCAGTTGTCCCTTTTATCAATTCATTGTCATAAACTTTATTCTCTTTGAATCTGTTTTCTCTTAAAAGACACTCAACCCTACCACCATATCAACTTTTTGCCTAGGGATTCGACCGTGAACATCGTACAATTTGATGAGGCTATAATTATGATCTCCAATGCACAAATGATTTTGATTTGATGCCACAAACATAAGATCATCAATACCCTATTCTAGTCCTACACAAGGTGGTCAAGTGGATTATTATAAGGGTACATGAATCTTTCAATGTGCATTCAATGTGCATGATGTGTTAAAAGAAATTCAGAGACGCAGAGAAAGGTTGGTTCTTCTAAAGCTGTTCAATCATGGCAGCCTTCTCTCGTATTTCACTTTTATGAAGGTTTTGATACATCACCTTTAAGCTTTTCTGAGTTCAAAATCTTTGATACTGAGAGTTTTCTTCCTTCTGACTTTCTGAAAGATAATGGACATGCATTATTTATCTAGCCAAGTGAATTATTTTTGCTGTAGTACTAATCCCACGTCTCTTTTTTAAAGCTACTGGTGGTAGAGCTATATAATTTAATCTTTTTTTAAAATAATAATAATAATAATAATAATTTGATCATCTTAATTCAGAGCCAAAACCTGACAGAGGGAGACATATGGTCCCGCGGATTGACAGACTTGAAAGGTGTAATTGGCAAAAGTTTCAGCCATGGCCAATTCAAGAATCCACAGTATAAGAAATTGCAGCAGAAATAATGCTTATAATATATAGAGGTTGGCACAGTAGATCTTTAAAAAAGAAATAGAGATTAAAGGAGAATACTAGCACAACACTAGAACAAAAAAAATATGCATGGGCAAGACATTAAAGAAGGTTTGAATTGACCAAGCATTTATGTATGGCTCATACACAAGATGCTCTAAGATAACTACAAAAAGAAAGGGTAAAAAAAAGTTACAAAACAAAGGAACAGAAACATCCAAATTAGACCAGCTAGAGAAAGCTACACTAAGGATAAAATAGCAAAGACATTAGTTGCAATAAGCCTTTCAGAGACTGCCAAAAAATGCAGAAATTGCCCGCATATGGTATGTCGAGGCAAAAAGAGGGCCAATCACAAAGGAAAATTAATAGTAAACTTTCTAACAATTCAGCATAGACTCTTCTTGAATCCTACCTAGCATCTGATACACAGCTGTAGCAATCTCATCCACAGAACTCAGCTTACAATCATCTTCTACCTGCAATAACAGTCAAATTAGTTGTTTTGTTTTTCCCTTGACTAAAAGGATATATATTAACTTAATTTATTGATAAACTTGCTCTAATATAATTACCTTGACACTTAGAGAATAAAGCACAATTTGATCAACTGTTGAGACATTTAGGTGAAGAACAGTGAGCCGCATACTATGCAGCGCAGAAACAACCTTCAAGAGCTGTTTCGGCCGCCTTTTCGATCTTATTTTGAGGTTCGCATGACTCTCCACCATGGTCACTTCTATGTCAGCTATAGCAGATTGAGACTTCATCAGTTTTTCATCGTTGCCAGCCGAGCTTTCGCAATGAATTGAGCTTGTTGTGTACTGTGGAAATATAAAGAATTTAGAGAAAGGCAGTGAAGAAACATGTTGCTGATCATCACCATTTGGTTTTTCTTTCATTTCTTTACAGGCACCAAGAACTTGTAACTTTTGCTCAAGCTCCTTGACAAAATTAATGGCGCCTCCAATAATTGAAGCTTGATCACCCTACAAAAATTTACTGCTTAATTAAGAGAAAGAAACTTTGCAGGTCATAGAAGAAGTTATCAAGAAATGAAATTGAGCAAGTAAATGAGGAAGATAGGGGATGAGAGGGATACCCTTTGAACGTAGGACTCAGGCATTAAAGATCTCAGAACTGAAAGATACTCATTCATTTGCTTTCTTCGGTTTCTCTCTACAGCAATGTGAGTCATTCTCTGATTCTCAATCTCTTCTTTGTTCTTTTTGCTCCTTGACCTCCTTCTCTTAACACGAGTAGCAGGCATTGCTGATGAGTCACCCAAGTGGTGATGATGATCACTAGTTGGAGTAGTACTCATCAGTCCATTTACTGCATTAATGCTAGCTTCTGATAAGGATGGAATGTTGCTACAAGTTAATTGCAAATCACTGAAGGGAGGCACCATGGAATCAGGTGGCGGCAAAGGGTTCCAATCCCCATGAAGAAATGTTTCTGTTTGGTTCTCAAGAAAATAAGAAGAGCAGCTTTTGTCTTGATCTTCTTCATTTTGGTCTAGGCCAAAGTCATAGCTCCAATTCCCACCTGGAAAAGTGTAGAGTTCTTTGCTGCTGTGGCCAAACCAGTCTTGTTGAAAGACTGCAGCCTCTAATGCCATCTCTTTCGCACTCTTTCTTGCTTTTCAGAAACTCAGTAGTGTATTTCTTCCTTCTTCCCTTTTCCCTCTTAAATGCAACACAAAGAGAGAAGAGTAGCAGCACAGAAACCACCCAAAAAGAAGAAAGGCTTTCTGCTTTTGGGTCTTGTATGGATGGAGAAACTGAGCTTTTAAAGGCCTTGTTATGAAACAAATTATCTACAGCACATTGCACGTGAAAATGGTATTGGTTTTTTGTTGAAAAAAGAGAGGAGAGTATACAAAGAAATTGGATTTTCCTTAGAAGATGACAGGCGTTTATATATGTGCGTTATTTATCTTCTTATTTCCTTCTTAACAACTACTCTCTCGGTATTTAAATAATTAGTCAATAAAAAACTCATTTTGATTTCTTTCTAAATTGTATGTTTAGTAAAAAAAATACAATCAACTTGTTGAGAATAAACATAAAACTTATAATTTAAAAAAATATTATTCTAACTTCTAAAAATTATAATTTACATCCATGATCAT